>ENA-OFCI01000609-OFCI01000609.1-metagenomes-genome-assembly--contig:-NODE-609-length-20520-cov-4.030051_pt1 | contig 20520 bp, 18 predicted proteins | sample MGYA00153391_OFCI01 | MGnify analysis MGYA00153391
TAAAGCGAGTTGAGCGGGGGTCTTGGGAGAAATCCTGAGACCCTATTTAATATCGATGCAAAAGATCGATTTCCAGTGCCCAGTTTCATCCCGCGAGGCGCACTTTCAGAATCGGTACTTGCTAAAACTTTGGTGCAATCAATTTTTATCGTCAAATCCTTTAGGACTCAGCAACTTGCAACTTTTCAATGGTGTCAGTTACCAAGAATCGTTCAGCGGTAAGCGAATCAGTACTCAAGATCGCTTCAATCAACTTCTCACTCCCAGCAAGGAGGGTTACATCGTAATCAATTTCAGTCGCCAATATCCAACTTCTATCATTTGGCCAAAGGAGGTTTGGTGACTGTGGATGAAACCACCCCATACGCACGTGCCCAATTTTCAGCGCCTCAATCAGCGGACCCTTGGCCAACAAATAGTTACGGTTAGGCAATTTGAATTGTTCCGAATTTAAAATTCCAACTGGCAAGGTGTGCAAATCTGGATGTTCCGTTGGTGGAACGAACCTCTTTCGGCGAGGGTAACTTCCATATCGCAAAATGAATTCTTGAAAGAATCTCTTCAACCTTGGGCCACGCACAGCTGTAAATGGAACACCCGGATTTCCCCAGCCGTAACCATCCCACATCGCGAAGCAACAGTCTTCCTGAACCGTCGTAAATTTGGAGAGAACTCCCAACAGAGTTTTAAGGGTTTCTGGTCCGAGAGCTCCCTGGTGATCACCTTCCCCGGTATGCCTTATCAGAACGTAACTCTCGAATCCCTTTGGGATCACAATTCCAATGGTTCTTGGAACTTCAGAGAAAGGAACCCGGGGAGCTAAAGAATCTCGGATCCAGTCACCAACTGAGATATCAGTGGTGATAGTTAGATTCGCATTCTCCGGTGGTGAAGCCATATGCAAAATCTACTAGAACCACCCCTCTTTAGGTGAGGGGCACTGTTAAGTGCCAGTGCCCAGTTTCATCCCACAAGGCGCACAGGACTTCTCTTTATGTTCTTCGAATGGTTCGGATTGCACCGAAGCGATCAGCAATGGTCTGAATCTTTGAACTCCATGGTTTATCAGGTGCCAACTCGTCCCATGCCGTCAAAGCGAGAATGAGCGAAACAACCTGACCGCCAAAAGCTTGATCAGTCCAGAAATACTGTGGCTGTATTACGAACGCTAATCTTTTCTCGGGATCTGTACTCTCAGGATTTTCAAAAACGTAGTGCTGTTTAATACTTAGTCCCGCGTGAGAGACTTCTGATAATTGACGATATGGGAGATAAAGCAACTCACCACCAGCGATCGCCTTAAAGCGTTCTATGAATTGGAGCGCTTCGGAAGATTGGTATTTTACAAGTTCTTCAAATTCGATCGTGGTGAATGAAAGGTCCTCAGTAGAGACTGGAATGTTAAGTTGCGCCCTGTGGTTAAAGAGCTTCCTCTCCTGAACGGCATATTCGTGCGTTAAGGCATTTGCAGAATTTGGAGTTACGGACAACCAGGCGGCAGTAATCGCACACTCCATGCTCAACCTGATGAGTGGAGCGGCCTGCAGGAACATTCTATGTTCACCTAGTAGCGCTACCGACTCGGTAAGGGCGACTGTGTGTTCAGCAAAGGCTCGAACGAACAATCCAGTATCGGGACTGTTATCGATGATGGGGGTTTTGACGAGTTTCTCCTCGACCTGCCAAATCGCGAGAAGTTCTCTCATGCCTCCGATGGATTCTTCAATGCTTGGAGTTGTAGCGTTCTTACCCAAATCTGTCATACTCAAAATTTAGACCATGCAAACGACATCTGATGGTCGCGCTGGATCAGGTGGCGGATCTATCGACATACGGCAAATGCTGACTCCCGGTGCCCAGTTTCATCCCACAAGGCGCACCCGCTGAACGTTGACAACCCACCCCGTGGCACAGACCCGTACTTTGAGTTCGGTGAACTACAATCTTCCTCAAGCGAGGGATGTCTTCCATGAACCAAATTGAAAAGAGCATCCGTACCCTAGATGCTTGGCAACAACGACACCGCTTCCCCGCCTTCGCCTTTGCCGTCTTTAAGAAATTCGGCGATGACCAAGCCGGCAATCTCGTCGCGTTACTGACCTACTTCGCCTTCCTTGCGACCTTCCCATTGCTGCTTGCATTATCAGCCATCCTAGGATTGGTGCTCCAGGGAAATCCTTCGCTGCAAGCCAGCATCCAAATTTCAGCTCTATCTGAGTTCCCTATCATTGGCACCCAGCTAAGTTCCCAGCTTGGGGTCTCTTCGCTGGGACACTCAGTGCCCGCATTAATTATCGGCATCGGTGGCGCAATTTTGGGCGGCCAAGGACTCGGCAATGCACTGCAGAACACGCTGAGCACTCTCTGGAACGTTCCCAAAGTGGACAGACCTGGTTTCCCCTCCAACTACCTACGCACCTTCAGCCTGCTCGGATTACTTGGCGTTGGAACCATCCTCACCACGGTTGCAGCATCGTTGGTCGGGGCAGGTCACGTGCTCGGACTCAGCGGAGTACCCATCAAGGTCCTGGCCATCACCCTCTCAACTGCAATTGACATCGGCCTCTTCTTCGCCGCATTCCGGATTGCCGCCGCCAAAATCGTCGCCACCCGCGACCTAATACTTGGCGCCATTTTGTCCAGCATTGCCTGGCAGATCCTGCTCAGCCTGGCGGGGATCATCATCAGCCACGATCTTAAACATGCCCAAGCCATCGCCGGATTCTTTGGTGTTGTCCTCGGACTACTCGCCTGGTTCGCGCTACAAGCCACCGTCACTGTTTACGCCGTAGAAGCTGACGTCGTCCGCGCTCATCACCTCTGGCCACGGAGCATCATTTCACCACCCCTCACCCCAGCTGACAAAAAATTTCTACTTGAAGCCACAGCCGCCGAAAAGCGCCGCCCCGAACAGAAAATCACAGTGGAGTTCACTGAGTAAACCAATCAAGAATCAGAGAAAGTTTTATAGTTAAGACAACACAGTTACCCAGCGCCTAGTTTCATCCCACGAGGCGCACTTTTTCAACTATCTAAGAAAAAATCCTGTACAACGGTTGGATTTGTGCCATAAATTTAATACCTCAGGATTGGCAACGGTCTTCTGAGTAAAGCGAATTGAGCGGGGGCCTTGGATGAAAATTCAGGGCCCCTATTTAATGTCGAAGTAAAGAATCAATTTCCAAGGAAGGTGACGTTCGACTTGACTTATTTTTTCAATCTGACTCTTGCGAAGCTTGAGATGCCCGACTTCTTACGGGAAGCGTGGGCTGACCTTTAAAGACTATTCGCACGACCGAGAAATTAGCCTTTACACACTTTGATGTAGGAAAGTTGTCTGCTGTTTCAATGCCGATAGTCACACTTGCGATCAATCCGGATTTCAACAGGATGGTCTTGCCACGTCCGACGATAATATCTTTCGCCGAAGCGGGTCCGATGGCTTTAAAGAGAAGCCGACCACCGGACGTTACAAAGTTGCCAAATTGGGTTGCGGGTATTCCTGAGAGCGTGCACGAATGTAAGGAACGGTTCTTAACAGTGAAATCAATATCAGCGTTCGGAATCTTCCCGTCTACGCAACACGGGGACCAATAAATACCGACCGACTTAGACCTCTTTCTATCGAGTCCGTTTTGTTCCCTTTAGCTAGTGGCAAGGCGGTGAATTGGATCCCAGTTTTACGTCAAGTTTTCCAAATTTAGATTTATTGTCCGCTAGCAGAATCTAGATCGGATACACTCACAATACCGATTTTGCACGGGATGGGCTAACCATGAGTGAGACTTTAGTTTTCCCTTTTAGCGTTGGGGATCGTACGCAATCTGATTTATTAGGCGGCAAGGGTGCGAATCTTGCAGAGATGGTTCGAATCGGATTACCGGTACCCCCTGGATTTACAATTACCACCCAAGCTTGTCGAGAATTCCTAAGTTCTGGCTCGATGCCATCGGGGTTGCAACACGAAATTGATGCGGCTTTACAAGATCTCGAAGCATCACTTGGAAAGGAGTTCGGCAACCCTGATAAACCGTTGCTTGTATCGGTGCGGTCTGGTGCAAAATTCTCTATGCCAGGAATGATGGAAACAGTTTTGAATGTTGGTATGACACCAGCAGTTGCTCAAAGTATGGCTGAACAAACGGGAAACCCACGATTTGCCTGGGATTCATATCGGCGCTTTGTGGATATGTATGGGCGCATTGTGTGTGATGTAGAACCGGAAGAATTTCATAAAATCGAAGCACGCATACTTTCCACCTTTGGAGTTACGGGAATCCCTGAACTTGACGTTCCCGGACTACAAGCGTTGGCCAATGGATATATCGCGGCTTGTGAAGCAATGAGCGGAAATTCCTTTCCCATAGATCCACGTGAACATTTAACTCAGTCAATTGATGCGGTTTTTCGTTCTTGGAATTCAGAGCGTGCACGGTTGTACCGTCTTCGCGAACGCATTCCATCTGATTTAGGCACAGCGGTCAATATTCAAGCCATGGTCTTTGGAAATCTAAGTGATGACTCTGGAACTGGCGTCGCATTCACTCGTGATCCTGCAACCGGAGAGCGGGGCAGTTATGGTGATTACTTGGAACGAGCACAAGGTGAAGACGTTGTTGCTGGAATTAGGAATACGATGTCTTTGGTCGAATTTAGTGAAAAGTCACCTGTTGTCCATGCAGAATTGGAACGTCTAATGGCTCTCCTCGAAGATCACTATAGGGATTTATGCGATATTGAATTTACAGTCGAAAACGGAAAGCTCTGGATTTTGCAGACCCGTGTGGGAAAACGTACTGCAGAAGCTGCATTTAGAATTGCAACGCAGTTGGTAGATGAAGGCAAGATCGATATGAATGAAGCGCTAGTGCGCACTAGCGGTGACCAACTTGCACAGTTGATGTTTCCTCAATTTGATCTGAGTGGTTCGGTGGAACCTATAGCAACCGGTATTCCTGCATCTCCTGGTGCGGCGGTTGGCGAGGTCGTCTTTGATTCCAGGCTGGCATTTGATCTGGCTCGTGCGGGCAAGAAAGTCATTTTGGTGAGGCGTGAAACTAGTCCTGATGATTTAGTGGGAATGGTTGCTTCAGAAGGAATCTTGACTAGTCGTGGTGGTAAGACTTCACATGCAGCTGTTGTTGCTCGGGGAATGGGAAAGACCGCGGTTTGTGGTACTGAAGCGATATCGGTTGATGAGAGGGCCAATCTTTTTACGTGTGGCAGCCTAACTATCTATAAAGGTGAAACTATCTCAATCGACGGATCAACTGGAAAGGTTTATTTAGGATCGATTCCAGTAATCGCATCACCAGTTACTTCATACCTTGAAGGACGCCTTGCAGCATCAAGTGATGAGGCTTCCCCAGTTGTAAAAGCGGTCGACCGAATCCTTTGCTATGCAGATGAAATTCGTACTCTCAAGGTATACGCAAATGCAGATACACCAGAGGATGCTATTCGTGCTCGTATATTGGGAGCTGAAGGCGTGGGCCTTTGTCGCACAGAGCATATGTTCTTGGGACCTCGTCGCTCCTACGTAGAACGCTTGGTATTGGCAGAGAATGAAGATATACAGCGTGCTGTTATTGGAGAGATGGAGCCACTACAGAGAGCAGACTTTGTTGGCATCATGATGGCCATGTCAGGATTACCTGTGACGGTACGACTTTTGGATCCACCGCTGCATGAATTCCTGCCACCACTTGATGATCTAACGGCGAAAATGGCTCGCTCTGAAGCTCTTGGTGAAGAAGTTTCTGTTCGCGATCAAACAATATTCGCTGCAGTTAAACGACTTCATGAGTCGAATCCCATGCTCGGCCTTCGTGGAGTGCGTTTGGGAATTTTGATCCCACAGATTTACAAGATGCAGGTACGTGCGCTTGTGCATGCCTATCTTGAAGTCAAGAGACTGGGGCATGATCCAAGACCTGAAGTTATGATTCCCTTGGTCGCCACACAACGCGAACTCTTGTACCTGCGGGAAACTCTTGAAGATGAAATTGCCAAGACATTCGCAGGGTCTGGTCAAAAGATTGAATTTCCAATTGGCACGATGATCGAAACCCCGCGAGCTGCGATTACGGCAGATCGGTTGGCGCACTATGCGGACTTCTTCTCCTTTGGTACGAATGACCTTACTCAACTGACCTGGGCATTTAGTCGGGATGATGTTGAATCGTCATTCTTGCCACGCTATCTAGATTTGGAACTCTTGCCTTTTAACCCCTTTGAATCCTTGGATCAAGCGGGGGTTGGAATTCTGATTCGCACCGCCGTACAGCACGCACGCGGATTCCGAGCAGATTTCAAACTCGGAATCTGTGGTGAGCATGGTGGAGATCCAAGAAGTATTCACTTCTTCCACGAACTTGGATTAGATTATGTTTCTTGCTCTCCATTTAGAGTTCCGGTCGCGAGACTTGAATCTGGACGTGCCTTGGTGCTCAAGAGCGAAAGCGGGAGCTCGATCTAATCTCATTTGTGAGACACTATTCAAGATTTCTGTCACCAATTGAAACATCATCAGCGATCTTAAGATTCGCTTTTTCGAATCCAGAATTCACCTTCAAAATCTACTAGTACTTTTTCTCGTTGGTTCCGATGGACTTTTAGTTCCCAGTTCCTAGTTTCATCACTCTTTTTATGTACGGCTCATTCAAATTTCGAACATATCGATTCGTGCGTGTACCTAAGTCTGAATTTTTCAGGCTCATAGTCAATCAGTCCATCTTCATTTTCCTAGCATTTTTTCTATGGCATTGCTTGCTGCTACTGGTCCGCCGGCGGATGAGAAAGCAGTTCCAATTGCGCGTGCACCCTCCGCGAGGCTCATCGCTTCATAAACTTTCTCTCTAATTCGCGCAGGTGTTAAGCGTTTTGCCGGAAGTCTGCTACCCGCTTTGCTTACTTCAACGCGCCGTGCAACCTCGAACTGATCTCTTCCAAAAGGAACTACACATACGGGAACTCCTCGAGCAAGCGCTTTTTGTGTGCTCCCCATTCCTCCATGGGTAATCGCACAGGCAGCCCGATTGAGGATTGCTCCGTGTGATAGGAATTTCTCAACTCGTGCATTTGCTGGAACTTTAAAGTTTGTAGTGTCTGCTGAAGGAACAGTGACTATTACAAAAAGATTTTCATTTTCAAGCGCCTTTAATGTTGTTCGGACCAAATTTTCATCAGCTTGATATTCAGAAGAGGTCGTAACGAGAACGATTGGCCGATCAATCTTGGAAAGCCATTCGGGTTCCTCCTCGTCGGGATCCCAGTCGCATGGCCCGACAAGGGTGATATTTGCAGGCCAATCACTCCGGGGATACTCGAATGGTTCCGCTGTTAAGAGTAAGAGCAACGGCGGAGTGAGGTAGAGGTCATCTGCGCTAGTTAATTCTGCGAGACCGATCGATCTCCTTAATGTGTTAACTGGTGGCAAAGTCGTTCGTTCCAGAGCGCCAATCATCAACGGGCCAAGAATCCTGTCACGCAAATGTCCTAGAGACCCGTGAGCTGGACGCAGGCCAAAACCAAATGGGGGTGCATCCTTCGAAGTGAGTGGGACAGGGAATGGGCAGAAACTTGTCCAGGAATCTCCCCAGGCCTCCGCGACGGCTTGAGCTCCCCAAGTATTTGTGTCAATTATTAGAAAACCTGGGTCCAAGTCCTTGATAGCTGAGCGTAAATCTTCTACTTCTATTGCTGAACGTTCTACAAAAGTTGCCACGCTAGAGGAGAGAGCTGCTCGTGCATTAGATTCCTTCCAATCGAAATGGACAATACGTTCGATTCGGCTATCGAGCGGTTGAGCATCAAAACCCATAGCCGTCATGCTCTTCACTTCCGCCGATAATGTCCGAATGGATATTTGATGCCCTCTACTTTGCAGCTCTAGGAGAATGGGTATCAGAGGAAAGAGATGACCTCGCGCCGGTGAGGTGTACGCAAGAATGTGTGCCATTAGTTCTCCTCTGTGAGTGGTTTGAGTATTTCAACAAGGGCTCTTTCAGTGGCTTTGCAACTGAGACCAGAATCCCTACGCAACAATTTCCAGGTATATACATCGCAGATGGCAATTAATTGTGCGAGGCGGATATTGCGCCCTGCCCTTGGAAGTGTTTTCAAGGTGCTGGCGAAAACATCTCGACACCATTTCCGATGAAGCTTCCTACCAGTGTCAACAATTTGAGAAAGGAAAGGAAGTTGAAATTCTTCGGCGAGCATTCGCAGTACACGATCACCCATAATTTCATAGTGAGTCACCAACTGGTGAACTGCCGATTCGAGGTCAAGGGCTCTCTCAGGATTTCGGAGGGACTGAACCCGCTCACTTTCAAATTTAGTGGCTTCGAGTAACAAGTTTTCCTTGCTTCCAAACTGGCGCAGAATGGTTTGAACTGTGACCTTTGCCCTACCAGCTATCGCTTCTAGTCGAAGATCTGGTGTTGGAGAAGCCCAGAATTCATCAACGGTGGAAATAAGTATTCTATGAGTAGTTTCGGCAGCGGAAACCGCACGATTTGTCATTTGGTATGGCCGCACCACCTTTTTCATGTTAATAAGGTTAAACTGAAATTTGGATTTCGGCAAGGGATTCTGGGTGAGTCCTAAGCCATTCCCTGTGTCTCATCTGCCTCAGATGTCCGGGGTGTCTCGAAGTCCCATTAATCCGGTGGTTAAAACTGAAGTATTAGAAAATCCGATCTACTTCCTTGCCTATGGGGGTAGCGCATGGGCCACTAGGACTGTTTTGGATTTTAAACGTGCTCCCTATTTTTTTGGCAATTACCCTCGGGCCACAATATTTAGGAGTTCTTGTCCGCTTGCCAGAAGCCTGAGTTGCTCCTCAACAAATCTCTTGCCCCGGGAGTCGAAAGCCGTGGAATCTCCACCCACATGAGGGGAAATAATGCAGTTTCTGGCACTCCAGAGAGAATGCGCAAAGGGCAATGGCTCTGGATCAGTGACATCTAATCCTGCAAAAAGCCTGCCTGAGTTGAGTTCGGCCACAAGGGCCTCGGTATCGATAATGCCACCCCGCGCTACATTTACAATTACGGCGCCATCTTTCAGTAGAGATAATCTTGCCTTATTGAAGAACTTTCGTGACTCATCATTGAGTGGAAGCATAAGAAAAATGATGTCGAATTCTGATGCGTGGTTGTCAAATTCTGAGATCAACCGAGAGCCATTGCCTCCACTTCTGGAAAACAAATCGATGGTGAGATCATAAGGCTCTAAATAAAGTTTCAAAGTGGATGCAATTGATCCTGCTCCCAAAATTGCTACTTTGCTATCGTTAAATGAGGAGTAGCGTTTGTGCTGCCAGAGTTCCTGACCTTGAGACTTCGCGAAGTCGGCGAATCCTCTTCGAGAAGCGATAGCCAACCCGATTGCAAGTTCTGCAGTCGAAGCATCGTGCACACCCCGTGCATTGCAGAGCACTACACCTGGTCGCAAATATTCAAGGGCATCGTCAAAACCTGCATTAGGAACCTGCAGGTATGCCAATGCGGTCATTTTTCGGGAATATTCCAGTGCCTTTTTGCCACCCATATATTGCGGCACATAGAAATTAATATTGCTTAGATCTGCACTCTCAAGATCTGTGTTACTTGGGGAAAGGCGGGTAAACCCCGGTGGCACGTCTAGCGAATCCCACTGACTCCAGATCACCTCTCTCATAGGCGTATCAATACCTTCCCTGACTGCTCGGAATTTTTGGCCATTTCGAAGCCCGATACAGCATCCTCGAGCGAGAAGGTATGAGTAATTGCCTTCTCAATCCAAGGATTATTGCTCATCATATTTATGGCCTCGTCGATCTCGTTATTAAAGCGGAATGTTCCACGCAGTTGGATCTCTTTACTTACGAGTGGAGCTATCGAAATTGGCTGATCCCCAGCTGCCAACATACCGACTTGAACCACTATCCCGGCTTTGCGAATCGCCACAAGAGCCGAGCTCAGGGCTCGTGCTACACCCGAGCATTCAAAGATAATTTCAAATTCATCAGATGGCAGTTGTTGTGAGCCAATTCTGACCGTATTAGTTGCACCCAATTCCTTGGCACGAAGTAACGGTCCCTCAAGTAGATCGGTAGCCGTGATGGAGGAGGCTCCGAGAATCTGAGCCGCAGCAACGACCATAAGACCGATCGGACCTGAACCTGAGACCAAGATGTTTTTGCCAATTACTCCACCAGCAACGTTTATTGCATGGAGGGCCACACCTAGTGGCTCGCACAGCGCTGCTCCCGGTAGGGATAAGGAATCGGGGATTAACCGAACCATGGACCTTTCTATGACGATGTATTCAGCCATAGACCCTTGAGTGTGTGGAGTCGTGGAGGCACTCCCCAAATAGCTTCCGTTAGGCCATAGATGTGGCCTCGCTTCGATGCCAGGGCTGGAAATCCCAAATCGTGCTGGGTGGACAGTGACTCTTGTACCCGGTTGAAGTTCACCAGATGGATCGAAATCGATTACTCCAGATACCTCATGTCCTGGAATCAAAGGTTCATTCACCACGAAAGCTCCATTAGCTCCTTCAAAATAATAATGAAGATCAGAGCCACAGATTCCCACAAAATTAACCTTGATTCGAACCTGCTCCCCGACTGGCACTGGCTTAGGTTCATTTTCTATTGACATCATCATCTTGCCGCTAATCTTGAGTGACTTCATGGCGCTCCTACTTAGCTCGTCGTTCTATCTCGCGGATAATGGCGCTGTGATCTAGTTCGCCATCCCCATGTTTAACTAAATCAGCAAATAATTCGGTGACGACAGCTGTAACGGGGAGGTCAACTCCGGCATCTAATGCGCTCTCCATAGCAAATCTAAGATCTTTAAGTTGAAATTTAGAGAAACCACCAGGAGTAAAATCCTCACTTTCGATCTTCTCACGCTTAATCGTAAGAGCTTGAGAGTTTGCTAAACCGCCCGAGAGAATGTCCAAAACTGCATGGGCATCAAGCCCGGTTCGACGAGCTAACGTGACTGCTTCACCCAACGCCGTAAGAGTAATAGCCACAACTACCTGATTGCATGCTTTTGCGATCTGACCTGAACCAACCGGCCCCAACAAGCGAATTGTTTTTCCAATTGCACTAAAAGTCGGTGTGAGTTCGTCGAATGTCCCTTGATCGCCACCCACCATGATCGAGAGGGTTCCTGCAATTGCGCCAACATCTCCCCCACTCATGGGAGCATCCACTACTCGAACACCAAGCGCCGCATATTCATTGGCAAGTTCAACCATAGCAACAGGTGAGACAGTGCCCATTACAACAAGAATTGAGTCAGGCTTCAAGGCTGAAGAGAGCCCATTTGCTAACACTTCTCGGACCTCTTGAATATCTGGCAATACCGTTAGAACTACCCTGGCAGAGCATTCGGAGAGTGAGTTCATGCGGTAGGCGCCAGACGCCAAAGCCTTGACCATGGCAGGTTCGCTCCGATTCCAAACCTCCGTTTGGACTCCGGCTCTGACTAAATTAGTGACTATCGGAAGACCCATCACTCCAAGTCCTACGACAGCAACTTTACTGTGTTGGCTCATAAGCAAATCCGACGCAATTTCTCTTTAAATTGTGGAGTTTCCAAAACTTTTCTATTAACCACAAAGTTTGGGATCTGACCTGAACTAATTTGTCTTATTGCACCAAGTGCACTTCGACCCATTCCCAAAGCCAATTCATCAGTCCATGCAATATTGTGAGGAGTAACAATTACATTTTCCATAGTTAGCAAAGGGTTTTCATTTGATAGCGGTTCTGATTCAAAGACATCTAAGCCAGCACCTCGTATTACTCCCGACTGTAGTGCGTTGATAAGTGCCGCCTCATCAATAATTTGACCACGAGAGATATTAACTAGCACCGCCGAGGGCTTCATTAAATTCAATTTTGATTCATCGATTAGGTGATGAGTCTCTGGAGTTAGTGTTGCGAGTACCACGACCACATCAGACCTATGGAGCAGTTCATCTAGCTCAACCAGGGTGACGTTTTGTGGATCGGCGTCAACCTGAGTCTTCCATGGATCGAATGATAAGCGGGTACAGGCAAAAGGCTCGATTAATCTAAAAAATTCTGAACTAATATTTCCAAAGCCAATGGTCCCAACTGTTTTTCCAGTGAGCCCTTGGCCTAACCCACCACTTAGTCGCTCATTCCAAGCACCCGTCCGCGCTAGCGTTTGCTTGGCATGCAACCGGTGCATTGTCGAGAGCACCAAAAGCAAGGCGGCAGTAGCAACGGGTCTCTTTGAGCCATCTGGGGTAATTGTCAGGGCCACTCCGGCCCGAGTGCACTCTGCTAAATCAATATTGTCGTATCCCACGCCTAGGCGCGCCAGAATAAGGGGCGATTCTTCAGGACTAAGGAATGAGCCGGAAACTACTCCGGGGCCAGCAAAAGCAACCGCATGGAGGCCGGCGACGCTTTCCGCAGTGAAATTCCTTCCAGGGTCACCCATAAAATTCCAATCCAGCGGCTGCAACGTCTCTATCGCAATATCACCCCAACTGAAACCACCGTTACCATCCGATAAATCATTAGATAATCCAACTTTAAACGACATTAAAATATCGCAATTGGATTAACTGGCGAGCCAGTTCCCCGTGGAATATTTAAGGGTGAAATAACAAAGTTAAATGTCCAACGCTTTACATGAGCACAGTGAGTAGCCAGTGCTTCCAATTGCAGGTTGTCCAGAAGTGGAATCCCTAGAGCAGGTAGGGCAAGTACATGTATTGGTGAGTGAACGCCTTGAACTGGAGAGGGCCTCACATCACTATCTCCATCTGCTCCCACGACGCTTACTTTGCGCTCTTTGAATAACTCCATTACATCAAAGTGGAAACCTGCTGAAAAATCTGAGGGGTCCCATACTCCAAGAGCTTCGCGGCGGGCAAAGTGACCCGTACGTAGTAGCACACAATCTCCTTGACCAATTTTGAATCCAAATTTGTCTTCCATCGCCAAGATCTCAGCTGCGTGAATTGCCGTTCCTGGTTCGATCCATTTCGCACCTTGGAATAACGCAGCATCAAGTAGTACTCCTCGAGTCACAATTGGACCCAGTTTGTCAACGGATGCCCAACTTGATCCTGTCGAGGTGACCGCCTCTGATGATTTCTTGCCTCCGAATAATTGATCTTGAAACGCGATGTGCGTCATGGCATCTAAATGACTGGAGGCTTTTCCGTGGTAGTCAACACCAATGAAATCTTTATTACATGAAGGTTCTTCGTCATCACTATCCCCGAGCTCTGTCATGTAATGCAAGGCAGGCCTACTATTATCCGGACCACTCACGGTATTCCACGAGAGAGCCGTTGGGATAACTAGACCTTCACTCACTAACCGTGAAGCAGCTAAAACTGTCTCTGGGGTTATGAAGTTGAGAGCTCCCCGTTCTACATTTGTAGGCTCATACTGAGACCAACTCTTTGTTCGATCAAATAGGGTAACAAATTCGTCGAACGATATTTGCGGGCCGTTCTGCACTTGCCCAGAATCCTTTGATGACATAAACCCCTTTAACTCCACTCTTGTTGACCAATATTTTGCCTGTTACCCTCAGAGATTAGCAGGGTGCTGTGTAGCGTCCAGAGGGCTGGGTAGTTCAATGATTGATCCCGAGCAAGATGGCGAGGAAGAGCAGCTCCGACCATCTTTGGTGCCATCAGTAGCGCGGGCAGCGGCCATCCTAGAACTGCTGGGTGAGAACGGCGGAGCAGTTGCTTCTAATGAGATTGCACGGCAGTTGAGCATTCCAAAATCTACGACCGCGAATATCTGCCTCGAACTTGAGTCTTTGGGTTATTTGGTGCGGCGAGACGCTGGTTATCGCTTGGGGCGCAAGTTAGTGGAACTGGGTGGACAGTATTTAAGTAGCATTGATGCGCTACGCGAATATTACGATTTATGCGCCAGCTTGCCCATTCTCTCTCGTGAATCCTCGCGTATCGCAATCTTGGATGGGACAGATGTGCTTTACCTAGGCAAATATGAGGGTCGGCAGCAGATCCGTCTGACAGCAAATATTGGCGACCGTTTCCCGGCAATTTGTACTGCAACTGGCAAGGCCATGTTGGCTCTTCTACCGCCGGGTGAGGCAGAGGAACGTTACCGAGAAAATCCTTCGGCCTTCGTCAAGCTCACTGAAAAGACCATCACCACGATCGCTGGTATCACAAAAGATCTTGCCGGCGTGCGGGAACGTGGATATGCCATAGATTATGAGGAAACGACTCCGGGAGTCGTCTGCTTTGGCATCGCAGTTTCCGGGTTCAGGGGGGATACCTCCGCGGTGGCGGTTTCAGCGACCGCATTGCTCCATCGTGTGACACCCGAGTTTCGCCAATCATTGCTCAACGATTTATTTGCTCTCGGCAAGGGATTGTCTAACCCTTTAACTACATCAGCTCGCAGTAGATAACTCTTTTGTAATAATGATGAAAATCGTCCAACCTGCTGGACTCTGAATAGCATTTTACGTTTCTTGGGTTTACCTTGCTCCAACTAAAGGTCGGGCAGACACCCAAAGGAGCGATGAAGCGTGAGCGTTGATTCAAAGTCCACCATCGTTCTCTTGGAAAATTTGAGCAAGAGATTCGGTGCTACTCAAGCGCTCAACAACGTTAGTTTTGAGATTCGACGCGGAGAGATTCTTGCGCTTCTAGGTGCAAATGGTGCCGGCAAGTCAACAATCATTAAAATTTTGGCCAGGATATATACACAGGATTCTGGAACTATCAGCGGGATTGCGGGCAAGAATCTCGATCAGATTAAATTCGCCTTTATCCACCAAGATCTCGGTCTTGTTGAATGGATGACTGTCGCAGAATCTATTGCGCTGGGCTCGAAATACCCCACCTTTGCCGGTTTTATTAATTGGCGTGGCGTGCGAGCACGGGCGACAAGTGCCCTCGCAGAGGTAGCGCCCCACATCAGCGTAAAAGAAACCATTAAGAATTTATCAAGAGCTGACAGGTCCCTAGTTGCAATCGCTCGAGCCCTTTATGACCATTCAGATGTCTTAGTACTGGATGAACCAACTGCAAGCCTGCATGCGCATGATTGTGAAAATCTCTTCGAGGTCCTGCGAAAACTTCGTGGTACAGGCACGGCAATTATTTACGTGTCACACCGCTTGGATGAAATCTTTAAGGTGGCCGATAGGGTGGTTGTTTTGCGGGATGGAAAACTAGTGGAGGATGGAGAAATCAATTCTTTCTCCCCTGAAACTTTGGTTCGAGCCATCGTCGGAGGCGAAACCAAGACTTTTCAACTTAGTAACTTCACACACGGTGAGCCTGTCTTGAGAGTTTCTGCGCTATCGGGTCCCAACGTGCATCCGACTTCGCTAAATGTTTTTAAGGGTGAGGTCTTGGGACTCATTGGACTCAACGGGGCCGGGCAACGTGAGCTGGGGCGAATGGTGGCAGGTGCGATCGGTCGCTTCGGGGGGACCATCACAATAGGAGAGAAAGAGATAAACGGAAATGTAGAGAGTGCGGTCAAGGCCGGAATCTCTCTTATTACTTCATCTCGTGCAGAGGAGGGCCTATTCTCGGATATTACCGTTCGGGAGAATATGTTCCCAAACCTTTCAGTTCGCGGTTACGGTCCTTTTAAAGCATTTAATGTCCGCAATGAAAGAGTCCTGACCTACAAATTTGATGATGAATTTAACGTCAAGCCACGTACATCAGAATTGGCGATTGCAACGTTATCCGGTGGCAATCAGCAGAAAGTAATTTTAGCGCGCTGGCTTAGCATGAAACGTGAACTTATAGTCTTGGAAGAACCTACGGCTGGAGTTGATGTAGGGGCAAAAAATGAGATCTATCAACTAATCCACAACGCAACTGAAATTGGACTCTCTATTCTTCTGGTCTCAACAGATTTTGAAGAGGTAAGTTTGATGGCACACAGGGCCCTAGTTTTCTCAGAAGGTCAGATTGTGAAAGAACTCTCTAGGGATGAAATCAGTATAGAGAACCTTGTTATTTATGCATCTAGAGCGAATGTGAGTATCTAAAATGGCAGTTACGAGGAAATCTGAGACAAGTTGGGCGCTACGTCTTGGCACATGGGGTCTTCCTATATTGGCAATTATTATTTTTATCTTTTTCTCAATCGCCTTGCCAAATTCCTATCCAACTTTCTCGAATTTGCAAGGAATCCTCTCCAATCAGGCGATCCCTGCCATTTTGGCGCTGGGAGCGATGATTCCTATTGTGACCGGCAACTTTGACCTATCGATGGGGTACGGAGTTGGTCTCGGGCATGTGGTCGTTATGTGGTTCCTTGCTTATCGGCATATTCCGTGGATCTGGGTCTGCCTACTAGTGATCGTTGGTGGGGCACTGGTTGGTTTGATAAATGGTCTTCTAGTTGAGTTCGCACAGATAGATTCTTTCATCGCAACCCTGGGTACCGGAAGCGTTCTCTATGCATTAAGTGGATGGATCACTGGTGGTGGCCGAATTGTTCCTCCATTCAAAGGATTGCCAACTAGTTTCACGAATATCTTTGACTATCACATTTTTGGGTTACCTATGGGATTTTATTATGTCGTCGTGTTGGTAGTTGCTTTAGGATTAATTCTTGAATTACTTCCTGCCGGACGTGCGCTGTATGTGATTGGATCAAACCCTCGTGCCGCTGAACTTGTAGGTGTACCCAAGCGGCGGTACACAATCATTGCCTTTGTTGCCGCCTCAGCAATCACCGGGTTTGCAGGGTGTTTACTTGCGGCACAGCAACAGATCGGCAATCCAAGTCTTGGCGCTGAGTATCTACTTCCCGCTTTCGTGGGAGCACTTCTTGGGTCAACTACTATTCGATTGGGACGAGCTAATGCAATGGGAACCTTCGTCGCAGTGGCAATTCTTGCAATCGGAGTATCCGGAATCCAGCAACTCGGTGCTTCATTCTGGGTAACACCTCTCTTCAACGGCTTAACTTTGCTGGCCGCTGTGGGTCTTGCTGGATATTCAACAAGGCGCCGTCTCAAAGCGGGAGCAGAAGCTTCAAGGAAAAGCATGGAAAGTACCAACCCTCAACAAACTAAGGAGAAAAGTGAACAAAATTAATAAGAGCGCACTAGTTGCAACTGCGATCGTCGCACTTGTAACAAGCTCGACTATTGCAGTTGGCACTACCAGTGCTTACGCATCAGGCAGTTGCACCAAAACTCTTGCCAAAGCTGATGCCGCAGTCAGATTGGCCGTGAATTCTGCAGCCCCGTGGACTGGCCCCAAGACAGGCCCCAAGGCTTCTGTTGGCAAGACGATTTACTTCGTAGCTCAGACATTGACCAATGGAGGAGTTGCGGGTGCTGAAGCAGGAGTAGCTGAAGCCGCCAAGGCTATTGGTTGGACAGTTAAAGTTCTCGACGGTCAAGGCACGCAGCAGGGTATGGATCAAGCAATGAACCAGGCTGTCACATTGCATGCCGATGGAATTGTCATCGGTGGATTTGATCCAGCAACTGTTACTGATGCGATCACTGCGGCTACCGCTGCAAAGATTCCTGTCATTGGGTGGCACGCAGAGGCCACAGCTGGTCCACAACCTCAGGCTGGGCTCTTCTCGAACGTCACGACACTTCGCAAGGATGTTTCAACGATCAGTGCTGACTGGGCAATTTCAAATTCACGCGGACGTGGTGGAGTCGTTGTCTTCTCAGATTTCTCAATCCCATTTGCTAAGGGTAAGTCAGATGAAATTGTTGCAGAACTGAAGACCTGCTCAACAATCCACCTCCTCAAATATGACAATATCCCAATCGGAAATAGCACGTCGACTCTGATGCAATCAGAGACCGCTGCACTGTTGGCAAAATTTGGTAGCAAGTGGACAGATTCCATTTCAATTAATGGAAGCCTCTACGTCACCCCAATTGCTACAGCTCTACGTGCCGCCGGTATCAAAGGCGCTGGCTTGCCTCACAATGTTGGCGCTGGTGACGGATCGACCGATGAGTACTCGCGTATCGCATCTGGTCAATACCAGTCAGTAACAGTCCCAGAACCTCTCAATCAAGAAGGTTGGCAAATCGTTGATGAATTCAACCGTTCATTCAATGGCGCCGCTGCAAGTGGATATGTCCCAGCTACCCACTTGGTTGACAAGGCAAATATCGGAACTGCGACATCGTGGGACCCACAAAATGGATATCGCAATATCTATAAGAAGATCTGGGCTGTCAAGTAGTTCTTTCGTAATCGCTTAAATACACGGCTGGGATTCGTCCCAGCCGTGTATCTTTTATAGGTCACATATGTGGAGGTACTGCAATGAAAGCGCTCGTCAAAACAGCAAAAGGTCCAGGACATGTCGAGCTGAAAGAAGACTGGCCTATCCCGCAGATTAGAGATGGCTGGGTGTTAGTACAGGTCGCAGCAAGTGGTATCTGCGGTACCGATATTCATATCTTAGAAGATACGCATAAAAATTGGCCCCCCGTAGTCCTAGGCCATGAATACACGGGTCGCATCTTTGAAGTAGGAACAAACTGTGGTGACTGGCAAGTTGGTGATCGAGTGGTCTGTGAGCAGCACACACTTGCCTGCTTGGTCTGTGACGCTTGTCGCCGTGGAGCTATTCACCTTTGTCCCTCCAAACGGAGCCCTGGTTGGGGCATCGATGGGGCTTTTGCAGAGTTTGTTCTCTTGCCCGCTAACCTCTTACATAAAGTTCCCAAGGGTGTGAGTTTCAGGTCAGCCACCGTCACTGAACCAACAGCTATCTGCATTTCGGGTCTGGACCGCGCTGGGATCTCGGTAGGAGAGCGCGTGCTAGTCGTAGGGCCCGGCCCAATTGGATTAATCTCCGCAATGCTAGCCCAGGCATCGGGGGCGAGTGAGGTCGTCTTAGTCGGTCGCCTAAGTAGCAAGCGACGGTTAGATATTGCCGCGTCATTAGGAATAAGGACTTACCTGCTCTCTGATTTAGAGAGTGCAGTGAAGGATCTTGGAGATACTTTTGATCTCACCATTGATTCTACGGGAGCGGGAGAATCTCTCACTTTGTGTGCTCGACTTACTCGCCGGCTAGGTCGAGTGCTCGAGCTAGGACTGGCGAGTTCGAATGAGGTGCCCTTTGCTATAAACGCAGCAACTACCAAGTCGCTCACGATTTTTACCTCGCTCTCCTCTGAATATTCCAGTTGGGGTAGAGCGTTGGCATTTATGGCGGCTAAGAAATACGACCCTTCAGCACTAACTTCCATTTATTCTCTGGATCAGTGGGAAGAGGCATTCAATGATGTGGGATCTCGAAAGGTTGTTAAGGGAGTTATCACACCTCAAGATTTCTCTGTTCTAGACCAAACAGAGTGAAGCCCCTAAAAGTAGTGTTAATTGGCCCAATGGGTGCTGGGAAGACAACTCTTGGAACTTTACTGAGCAAGGAGTTGAATTGGCCATATTTTGATAATGATCTGGAGTTGGAGACCATCAACAATCTGAGTCCCAAAGAACTCTCGAACTTGTCCGTGCCAGAGTTGCATGTACTTGAAAGTCAATTCTTAGCGACACTTATGCGGAGAGATTCTCCGTTCATTTCAAGTGCTGCAGCTTCCGTTGTTGATTATCCGGTGAGCGTGGAACTACTACGCGAGGCAACAGCTATCTACCTAAGATTGCCACTGGAAAAGTTATTAAAACGCGCCGGATCGACTGGCATTGGCAGACAGGCGCTTCACGAGAATGCAGCCTTAATCACGACTGAAAGATTTAACCGACGGGATCCGGTTTATCGGAGTGTAGCTAAATTGACTATTGAACTTAGTCAAAGACCGACAGACGACGCTGCTGCAATCATTACCTATTTAAAAATCTAAGAACTAATTCTGCTGATTCCAGCAGATAGTCCTAGAAGGTGTTAGGTGCGATCTCAAACCACGAAGAGGGAACTCGTAATTTATTTTTGAAATCGCCAACAGATAACTGTGCCATGCCGCCGGTGCTCGCAGTTGCCGTAATAACAGTTGCACTGTTGCTCGCAGAACGGGCGGTAATCGCAAGACTCACCACATCGGGTAAGTTAAAAGCGGTCGCGACATCTTTTTGAATGAGCACTCTCTGCCAGTGCGCATACTGTGGATTCAAGAAAATATCTAAACTCCAGGGATCTGGAACATTAGTGAGATAGGGAAGAGCAGTTCCCCAAACATCAGCGCTGCGTTGGGTCTGGCCACCATCCGATGAGAAGAAGTAGACCGAGACTGGCGCACCTTGAAAATAGATGGCTTGGGCGTTACCTGGATCAGTTTCGGTTGAGGTAACTGCCGAAATCCAGTTCTTGCCAAATCCGGGCTCTGACTCCTTGGCGTAACCGATGTAGGCCTGGTCATAGATGGTGTTGTATACATTGCAATCACAAGTCGTGCGCAGAGTGAGATGTGCTAGGCCATACGTACGAGATGCAATTGCTTGAGCTTGAAGAGCGGCTGGCAACCAGCTCGATGACATCTCGCTAATACCGAGCAGGTATTGCTC
>ENA-OFCI01000611-OFCI01000611.1-metagenomes-genome-assembly--contig:-NODE-611-length-20439-cov-3.621909_pt1 | contig 20439 bp, 20 predicted proteins | sample MGYA00153391_OFCI01 | MGnify analysis MGYA00153391
CATGCTTGCCGTTTTAAAAGCGCTCAAGTGGTACATTATTCACGCGGCATTCATATTAGCTTCTAAAATAAAATTTTATGGGAAAGAAGTCTGATGTAATCTTTTTAGTGCACAGCTGTAGAGTATTAACCGCGACGTACAAACCTATCGCTGACGCGAACAATTGATTTATGTGGGTAAAATATGGGATTAAGTCCGTTGCATGTTGCCTAGGCTTCACACTCAATATATTTTATAAAATAAAAACATGACGCAAGCCAACCCGATTCCTGCCATCGCTGCGAACCCTGCCACTGCGGTCACACCGGCCACACCGGCCACCGCGACCGCGATGCAATTAGAAGTTGCACTGCTAATTGTTGAATGTCTGAATCTGGAAGTGACGGCCGATCAAATAGCGCCAGATGCCGCACTTTATGGTGAAGGTTTGGGGCTGGACTCAATTGATATTCTTGAAGTCGCGCTGGTTGTTTCAAAACGTTATGGTTTTCAATTAAAAACCGACAGCGCGGACAACAAACACATTTTCAGTTCATTGCAGAGTCTTACAGACTTTATCGTTGCACAGAGAACCCGCTAATGAGCATCCGCCCTCTGCGCTGGCTGGCAATTGCCGCGCTGATAATCGGTTATGCCCTGCTCTCCCATTACACTAGCGCATCGCCACAGCATGGCAATCTGGGTGCGCTGGTTTCAATAGCGCCGGTGTTGCTGATTGTATTGGCGTTGGTTTGGCGTGCAGTTCTGGGTTCAGCTATGCGCCGGTCTTTACGAATTAGCCTGCTGTGCTTATTCACGCTGGGATGTGTTGCATTATGGCTAAGCTGGCCCCTGCTGGTGCAACATTTCGGGGTGGTGTATTGGATCCAGCATGCGGGCATGCAATTGATATTGTTTATGACTTTTGGCCGCACTTTGCTCAAGGGGCAGAAGCCACTTTGTACACGTTTTGCTCAGGCAGTGCATTCACCGCATGCGCCCCTGACCCCGTTGGCACCACAGCACGAAAAATATACGCGCCAAGTTACAATCGCCTGGGCTTTGTTTTTTGCGGCGATGACATTGATGTCCACTTTACTGTTTTTTCTGACAACGCTTACGATATGGTCGTTGTTTGCTAATTTCCTGACACTGCCGCTGGTTGCGCTGATGTTCATAGCGGAATACATAGTTCGCACTCAGGTGCTTCCCGATGCACAGCACGGGCATATTCTCGATGCGGTACGTGCGTATTGGAAACCGTCAGCACCGCCTCAAGTTGATCGACGCTGATTAACGCGCCTTCCATCATGCCGCTGCTACCCCTGGTGGTGCACCCGTCTCCAGACAACATTATTGCCTGGTGTGGCGATGGCCCTGTGACGCGTCAGCAATTTCTGGCTGATGTGAATCAGCTTGCAGCGAGCCTGCTTCCGGGCGGGCATCTCCTTAATGCATGTGGTGATCGCTACCGATTCAGTGTGGGACTGGCCGCCGCGATTGTGGCCGGTAAAGTCAGCCTGCTACCACCGGCTCACACCGCTGAAATGGTGCGACAGCTAAAAACGTTTGCGCCGGACGTGTTCTGCTTAACTGACAATGATGACTGCACATTGGATATGCCTCAGTTGCGTTATCCGATAATGTCCGCAAATGAAAACACTACATTTGCTGTTCCGCAAATTAACCCTAATCAGCTGATCGCAATTGTATTTACCTCAGGCTCAACCGGTGAGCCGTCGCCGCATCTCAAAACCTGGGGGGCACTGATCAGCAGCGTTCAGGCAGAGGCATCTCGATTGGGCCTGCTGGACAATGCCCTTCCCTGCACTTTGATCGGCACCGTACCGCCGCAGCATATGTACGGCTTTGAATCCACCGTGTTAATGGCGTGGCAGAGTGGCCATGCATTGAGCCATGCTCAGCCTTTTTACCCCGCCGATATTTGTCGTGCACTGACGAATGCTCAGGCCCCGCGTGTATTGGTTTCTTCGCCTGTGCATCTCCGCGCGCTGCTGGATGCAGGACTGGCCATGCCAGAAATTGCATGCGTTGTATCAGCCACTGCGCCACTTTCATTGACGCTCGCGCAGGCCATTGAAGCTCGCTGGCAAGCGCCATTGATGGAAATCTATGGCAGCACAGAAACAGGTTTGATTGCAACCAGACGGGCAACACAAAACTTGCAATGGCAGCTACTGCCGGGCATTAAATTAGTTGTCGATGGCGATAATACCTATGCCTGCGGCGGTCATATCGCCACTCAGATTGCCATGAACGATATTATTGAGCCCCTTACAGCTGAATTTTTTCTACTGCATGGTCGTTTGTCTGATCTGGTTAATATTGCGGGCAAACGGCATTCGCTAGCGAGCTTAAATTATTTGCTTAATAAGATTCCGGGCGTAGTAGATGGCGTTTTTTATATGCCGGACGAAAACGATGCTCATGTTACTTCTCATGCCTCACATACCTTACGCACCTCACGGGTCACCAGGCTGGCAGCATGCGTAGTTGCACCTGGCGTGACCTCGGCACAACTGCTCGCTGCACTTCGCGAACATATTGATGTCGTTTTTTTGCCGCGCCCGCTGCTGTTTGTAGATGTTTTACCGCGCAATGATACTGGCAAGCTGCCGCGCGCTGCATTACGGGCGATGTTTCAGCCGGCGCAAATTTCCCGAAAATCGGCATGAGCCTACGTACACCTCATCTTACGCATTGGACAGTGCCGATAGAACATCCGGCCTTTGCGGGACATTTCCCCGGATCACCGATCCTGCCCGGAGTGGTGTTACTGGATGTCGCGCTTCAAGCTATTGCATCTGCCAGCGGGATCGATCTGGATCAATGCGAAATCAGCTCAGTCAAATTTTTGAGCCCCGCCATGCCGGGCGACGAACTGGTTATTGAACACACCCTCACTGCTAACGACACGCTCAGGTTTGATATTTGGTCAGGCAATCGTAAAATTGCGAACGGCAGCATCACGGCGAAACCGTTCCCATCGGTATGACATCGCGCCCCGCTGCTAACCCGCGTTCTTGGGCGAATACGCCAGAGCGCAGCAATATGCTTATGCTGCGCATCATGACGTGGATTTCGCTGCGTTTGGGACGGCGTACGGGACGAGTCATACTACACTTGATCGCCAGTTATTTTTTGCTGTTTGCTCCGGCCAGTCGGAGGGCATCGCGCGATTATTTGCTGCTGGCATTAGGCCGTCCTGCAAAGGCAAATGATTTGTACCATCATTTTTTTACTTTTGCCGCCACCATTCATGACCGCATATATCTAATCAACCGACGCTTCGATTTGTTTGATTTTGAAGTGCATGGTGAGGAAACGCTGCGCAACCTGCTGGTCGATGGCAAAGGCTTATTTTTGATGGGCGCACACCTGGGTAGCTTCGAGGTGATTCGTTCGATCGGACGGAAAAATCCGGATTTACGCGTCGCGATGGTGATGCATCAAGAGAACGCGCAAAAAATCAACGCCATGTTGGCCGCCATCAACCCAGAAGCTATACAGAACATCATTGGCTTGGGACATATAGATTCCATGATTGAGGTTAGCCAGCGCCTGGATGAAGGCTATATAGTCGGCATATTGGCGGATCGAACGCCGGGCCACGATACCTTGTACCCGGTACGCATTCTTGGCGCAGATACTTATTTGCCCACGGGGCCATTTCGCATGGCTGCATTATTGCGTCGTCCGGTTATCTTTATGACGGCGCTATATATGGGTGACAACCGTTATGCGATCCACTTCGACAAGCTGGCTGATTTTTCCAATACTGCCCGAGGACAGCGCGAGCTTGTCATGCAGGAAAGCATTGTAAAGTATGCGGCGCTACTGGACCATTACTGTCGCGCAGCACCCTACAACTGGTTTAATTTTTTCGATTTCTGGCAGACAACGCCTGTCGCCATGTCTGGAAAAAAACTGACAGCTGCTCCTGCTCCAAATACTACGTCTACGATTACCACTAACACCATCACTACGATTACCCCATCATGATGAAACTGCCCTTCCCTGCTGGCTCACAGCGCCTTATTCGATATTTGTTAGCTCATGCGTCCATTACGTTAGCGTTAGCCATAATGCTCTTGCCTGTAATGGGTTACGCGGCCGAATGGGATCTTGAACAGCTTATGCGAAGCCTTTCACAAACCCGCTCTGGCCGCGCCAGTTTTATTGAAAAAAAATCTATCGCCATGCTCGACAAGCTGGTGGAATCCTCTGGCGAATTATTCTTCACCGCACCTGACCGCCTTGAAAAGCGCACCTTTAAACCCAGGTCAGAATTGTTGATTGTGAATGGTGACGAATTGTTGATTGAACGCGGTCGCCATAAATATCAATTACAACTGCAGGGCTACCCGGAATTGGCGGCCTTTCTTGACAGTATTCGCGGCACGCTCGCGGGCGACCGTAAGGCGCTGGAACGCAGCTACCGGCTGAGCCTTGATGGCAATGCGGAACGCTGGAATTTGCTGCTGCTACCGCTGGATGAAAAAATGCTGAAAGTGATCAAGCGCATTCTCATTTCTGGCGTGAGAGACCAGGTTCGCAGCATCGAAATCACTCAAGCAGATGGCGACAGCTCGTTAATGACTATCGAAAAATTAGCGGCACCATAATGTCTGATCTTCGCAAACGTAGCGTCATTGCCATCACACTCTGGCTGGTATTTTTGCTGGTGTGCAGCTTGATTATCAGCCGCACTCATTTCACCACGGACCTATCCGCGTTTCTGCCGCGTACTCCTACACCGGAACAGCAACTGCTGATGAATCAACTCCGTGATGGGCTGGCCTCGCGACTTATTCTGGTGGGTATTGAAGGTGATGATAAAACCGTTGATGCAGCCGCTCGCGCGCGCATTTCAAAACAGATCGCCAAAAATTTGCGTGCTGATCCGGCCTTCGTAAGCGTCAGCAATGGCGAGCCGGTAAATGCCGAACGCGACCGTATTTTTTTATACACCCATCGCTACTTATTGAGCCCAGCCGTAACGCCGGAACGTTTCACCGTGGACGGCCTTCACGCCGCATTAACCGACAGTATTGATCTACTCTCCTCACCTGCAGGGCTGCTGGCTAAATCCATGCTGCCAAGCGACCCAACAGGTGAAATGGTGCAATTACTGAACCAACTCAGCAGCGGAACTCAACCCCGATTAATAGATGGTGCGTGGGCATCGCGCACCAGCATGCGTGCCTTGATGCTGGTGCAAACACGTGCTGCCGGTTCCGATACCGATGCGCAGCAATATGCCATGGCGGCCATTCAGCGTGCGTTTGATGCGGCTCTTACTCCATCTACACAGCAGGCAAGCTCTGCAAGACTGGTCATGACCGGCCCAGGCGTATTTTCGGTGACGTCACGCGAGACTATTGAAAGTCAGGTCAGCCGCCTATCCATCATCAGCGTGGTACTTATTGCGACGCTGCTATTACTGGTTTATCGATCCATGACCGCGCTCGTGCTGGGTTTTTTACCCGTGATTAGTGGCGCGCTGGCTGGTATCACCGCCGTCAGTCTGGGCTTTGGCGTAGTACACGGCATCACGCTGGGATTTGGCACAGCCCTGATCGGCGAAGCAGTGGATTATTCCGTTTATTTGTTTGTGCAATCCGAACAGTCCGGGTCAGACCAGCAGGCTTGGATCAAGCACTTCTGGCCGACTGTCCGACTCGGCGTATGGACATCGGTCTTTGGCTTTGCTTCGCTGTTGCTGTCCGGCTTTCCTGGTCTGGCGCAACTCGGCCTGTATGCAATTGTTGGTCTGATGGCCGCTGCGGTCGTAACTCGCTATGTCTTGCCGTATTTATTGCCCGCCCATTTTCGTATCCATGATGTGTCGGCTCTTGGTCGCCGTTTGTCTGTGTTGGTGCAACGCGCCCATGTGCTTCGTTGGCCGATCGTCATGTTGTTATTGGCGGCGGGTGTCACGCTCGTTTTGAACCGTACTCAATTATTGAATGATAAGATTTCTTCGCTAAGCCCGGTATCAAAAGCCGATGTGGCGCTCGATGCGAGTCTGCGAGCCGATATGGGCGCACCAGATGTGCGCTATCTGGTCGTTGTATCCGGTGTCAGTCGGGAAGCTGTATTGCGTTCTTCCGAGCAGGTCTCAGCCGTACTGCAAACGCAGGTTGAGCAAGGTGAGCTCGCCGGGTTTGAGAGCCCCAGCCGTTATCTGCCCAGTACCGAAACCCAGCATGCACGCCAAGCCAGCTTGCCACCGTCGGCGCAATTAGCAGCACGCTTGTCAGAAGCGGTACAAGGCTTACCCGTTCGTGCGCAATTGTTCACACCATTTCTGACCGATGTGGACACCGCCCGCATCCAACCTCTACTCGAACCTGCAGACCTTGAAAAAACCTCAATGGCCATGACAGTCGATGCACTGTTGATTCAGCAAGATCGTAGCTGGACGGCGTTATTGCCATTAACGGCGCGTAGCGGGGTCAGCATTAACGCCGATAAAATTCGCACTGCGCTGGGCGCAACAGGTTTACCAAATGTACTGTTTGTGGATATGAAGGCCGAATCAGATCGCCTGTATTCTGGCTACCTGCATGAAGCCACACTGCTGTCACTTGGTGGCTTTGTCGCGATTGTTGGGTTGTTACTACTAGTGTTCCGCTCACCGATGCGAGTAGTACGAATTATCGCGCCGTTAGCGGCTGCCGTGATTACGGTCACCGCAGGATTGATCATATTCGGCCAGCAGCTGATTATTCTGCACTTGGTGGGTTTGCTGCTGGTGGTCGCGGTGGGTTCCAATTACGCGCTTTTTTTTGATCGCTCTGATCCGCGCACATCTATCCAGCCGCGCATCCTGGCGTCCATGTTGTTTGCGAATCTTACTACCGTGGCCGGGTTTGGTTTGCTGGCATTTTCAAACGTATCAATCCTGCAGGCCATGGGCGTAACCGTTGCTCCAGGGGTGATTCTGGCGCTCGTTTATTCCGCAATTTTTGCGTCGCGTCCTCAAGCTTAATTTCAATGCTTAATTTCAATACACCTTTTCACATGAAGCCAGTCTGGCAACCTTCATTGTTCATACGTGCATCCATCGCGTTACATCTTTTGGTCCTGATCATCATTCTCGTTGTGCCGACGCTGTGGCCGTGGGCAGTAGCTGCTGTGCTAACCAATCATCTGTTAATTACGGTCATTGGATTATTGCCGCGGAGCGATTGGCTGGGGCCGAATTTGACTCAATTACCAGACGCTGCAGCGGACAGAAACGAGATTGCATTAACGATTGATGACGGCCCTGATCCAATCGTTACGCCACGCGTGCTGGATATACTAGATCGATATGCGGCGCAGGCTACTTTTTTCTGCATCGGCGAAAAGGCGGCTCGTTACCCGGATCTGTGTCGGGAAATCGTGCGCCGCGGCCACGCGGTTGAAAATCATAGCCAGCATCATCGTCACCATTTTGCATTCATGGGCCTGCGTGGTTTTATGCATGAATTGCAAACCGCCCAAGACACGCTCACCCAAATTTCGGGTCAACGGCCCCTTTTTTTTCGGGCACCTGCCGGACTGCGTAACCCTTTCCTCGATCCCGTGTTGAGGAAACTGGGGCTCACACTCGCGTCGTGGTCAACACGCGGTTTCGATACAAGAATCGGTGATGCGGACCGGGTTAAAAATAAATTATTAAGCGGTGTGCGAGCAGGTGCCATTTTACTGATGCACGACGGCAATGCTGCACGTACTTCCTGTCAGATAGCGGTCATTCTTGAGGTATTGCCTGCAGTACTGGTGTTAGCGGAAGCCAATAAGCTGCGTTTTGTTACCTTGCGCCATGCCCTTTCATGAATATCATTCTGGCATCCTATGAATGAAGCGGCCGTGAACTTCATTCTCATGCCCTGGTATCAACAGGCTGCAGCGGTCATCCCTCGACATATGGTGCTTAAAAGTATCGGCACTACATTTTTTATCGGTCTGTTTTTTTGTGCTTATTTTTATTTGCTCAAGCACCCGGCTTACCCCACTTTATCTATGCCCATCACATGGCTGGATCGCCAGATTAATTTTCAGCCCGGGACGCTGCCGCTCTACTTGTCATTATGGGTTTATGTTTCCTTGCCGCCGGCATTTTTCGCTACTCGACGCGGTCTTTACAGATATGCTCTGGCCATGACCATGATGTGTATTTCAGGGTTGGTTATTTTTTATTTCTGGCCCACCGCGGTGCCACCGGCCGAGATTAACTGGGCTCAATATCCAGACGTAAATTTTCTTAAAAATATTGATGCGTCCGGTAATGCGTGTCCTTCACTACATGTTGCTACTGCTTTTTTTTCGGGCGTCTGGTTGCATTATTTGTTTCGCCGCTTCGGTGCGCCGCGCTGGATACTGCTACTCAACTGGATATGGTGCATCGGCATTATTTATTCCACGCTGGCCACCCGTCAGCATGTGGCGGTAGATGCATGGGCCGGTCTTGCGTTGGCAGGGCTGGCAGCTTATCTTTCGTTGCGTCACTACATACACATCGAATCAGCCGATAAAGTTCACCGACAGGCCATTTGATCCCAAACAACCCCCACAACATTTGTTAAAGTCTTATTTTTATCCAGATTGGTATTATCTTTGAATTCGCTTTGGCTTTCTCATTTCACCGCGACCAGCTCATTGGGTTGCGGTCTTTCACCAACCCTCGCGACGATTCGTAAGCAACGTAGCGGTTTGCTCCCATGTCAGTTTGATACCGTCACATTGGATACTTTTATCGGTGAAGTTCCGCAGGTGGATGCTGTGGAGCTTCCCGCACAAATGACGGCTTTTAATTGCCGCAATAATCGACTCGCCCTGTTGGGATTGTCACAGGACGGCTTTGCGGAGGCGGTAACAGCCGCCACCCAAAAATATGGTGCGCAACGCGTTGGCGTATTTATCGGCACCAGCACTGCCGGTATTCTGCAAACTGAAATGGCTTATCGTCGTCGAGACCCGCTAAGCGGTGCGCTGCCGACAGATTTTATATACCGCACTACGCATAACACTTTCTCCGTCGCAGATTTTACCCGTCATTATTTCGGCTTGAGCGGACCGGCAGTAGCGGTGTCATCAGCATGCTCGTCGAGCGCCAAGGTGTTTGCTTCAGCGCGACGTATGATAGCCGCGGGACTGATTGATGCCGCGGTGGTGGGTGGCGTGGATTCACTGTGCCTGACGACGCTATATGGTTTCAATTCCCTTGGGCTTATTTCGGCGCAGGCATGTCGCCCATTTGATGCTGCGCGCGATGGCATTTCCATTGGCGAGGCGGCGGCATTTGCCCTGCTGGAGCGCGTTCCTGAGTACGGCGATGATGATGCTGTACTGCTGCTGGGGGTTGGTGAATCCAGTGATGCTCACCATATGTCTTCGCCTCATCCAGACGGACTTGGCGCACGCATGGCGATGCAGGATGCGTTAAAAATGGCTGGCCTTAGAGCAGGCGATATTGATTATATTAATTTGCACGGCACTGCCACCCAGACCAATGATGCGGCGGAGTCGAAGGCGGTGGTCGGCCTGTTTGGTTCAGACACCCCCTGCAGCTCAACCAAAGGCGCCACTGGCCACACATTGGGCGCAGCAGGCAGCATGGAAGCTGTGATCTGCGCGTTGGCTTTGCAACATGGCCTGATGCCGGGTGGTCTGAATACCCGGCAACTTGATCCGCTGCTACCCATCAATTATCTGCTGGACAATCGTGAACAGCCCGTTGCTCATGTGCTTAGCAACTCATTCGGATTTGGTGGCACCAACTGTAGTCTGGTACTGGGTCGACATAATGGACGGAGCCATTAACATGCACACCCTTACTGCCTACATTGAAGGCATTGGCCTGCTAGGGCCTGGTTTTAACAACTGGCCCAGCAGTCTGGCGATATTCAAGGGGCATCAGCCATACCAAGCTTGCCCTACTTTATTGCCTCCCGCATTAAGCTTGCCTGCAGCAGAACGGCGACGCAGCAGTAATATCGTCAAGCTCACTCTTGCTACCGGATTGGAGGCAGTGGCTGCTGCCAGACTCAACGCAACTGATTTGCCCAGCGTATTTTCTGCATCAGGAGGCGATGGCGATAATTGCCATGAGATATGCCAGATGTTGGCATCCGACGATCGTCAAATATCGCCTACCCGCTTTCATAACTCGGTACACAACGCAGCGGCTGGTTATTGGAGTATTGCGACCGGCTCGATGACCGCATCATCGGTCTTGTGTGCACATGATGCGAGCTTCGGTGCGGGTTTGCTGGAAGCATTAACGCAAGCCGGCGTCGATCATTGCCAGACTCTCTTGTTAGCGTGTGACACGCGCTATCCGGAGCCGCTACATAAAGCCCGCCCCATTCAGGATGCATTTGGTGTTGCCCTGGTGCTTGCCCCCACACGCAGTATGCAGACGCTGGCGAAAATTAGCGTTAGCCTCACCGATGCTCCTGCAGAGCATCTTGAACATCCCGAACTGGAAACAATGCGGCTGGGTATTCCTGCGGCGCGCAGCTTGCCTTTATTGCAATGCATTGCTCAACGCCAAACCACGCGAGTGGTACTGGATTATCTCGACAACACGCGGCTTGCTGTTGATGTTGAAATGTCCGCATGCTAGACCGCGCCTGGATTCTCAATCATATTCCTCATCAGGGCAGTATGTGTCTGCTCGACAGCGTGGTGCACTGGGATGGTGAGCGTATCGTCTGCAGCGCCAGCAGTCATCGCAGTACCGATAACCCGTTGCGTTCACGCGATCAGCTTGGTGCTGCCTGCGGGATTGAATATGCTGCACAAGCCATGGCCATACACGGTGCATTGCGGACACCCTGTGACGCCCATCGGCCTCGTGCAGGTTTTTTGGTCAGTGTGCGTGGCGCTACTTTGCATGTAGCCCACTTGGATAAGCTCGAAACCGATCTTGATATTGTGGCGCAGTGCCTCAGTAATAGTGATAACAATATTTTGTATCAGTTCAGCCTTCACTCAGGCGGACTCTTGTTGATCGAAGGCCGTGCTGCGGTGGTCTTGAATGCCGACCGTGTTATGCATGCCAAGGATATCAACCCGGCATTACAGTCAGGAGAAAGCGTATGAAACACGCTCTGGTTACGGGTGGTAGTGGCGGCATCGGCAGTGCCATTTGTCGGCGTTTGGCTGCAGATGGTTGCCACGTTTTGATTCATGCCAATCGTGGAGTTGAAGCCGCACAAACACTGGCGGCGGATATTGTCGCGCAGGGTGGCAGCGCCCAGGTTTTGCTGTTTGATGTAACTGACAGTACGGCAGTTGCTGAAGCACTCAATCCACTGCTGGAGCTCAATCCCATCCAGATTTTAGTCAACAACGCGGGTATCCATGATGACGCGATTTTCCCCGGCATGCGCGCTGAGCAGTGGCATCGGGTCATTGATGTCTCAGTGAATGGCTTTTTTAACGTCACTCATACCCTGATGATGCCGATGATCCGTAGCCGTTGGGGGCGTATTGTGAATGTGTCTTCAGTGTCCGCGCTAGCTGGAAATGCCGGCCAAGTAAATTATTCTGCAGCGAAGGGCGCACTTAATTCAGCGACCAAATCGCTGGCTTGCGAAGTCGCCAGCCGTGGGATTACGGTTAACGCAGTGGCACCCGGCATTATTCAAACATCCATGAGTGAAGCCGCATTCGATGCATCGGCTATTGCGCGTATCGTTCCGATGAAACGTGCAGGCACACCCGCTGAAGTAGCTGATCTGATCGGGTTTCTGGCTTCACCGCAGGCGGCATACATTACCGGGCAAATTATTTCCATCAACGGCGGTATGCTTTAAAAGCAGATAACAAGATGACCAACCTTTCTCCATCTCCATCTCCTTCCCCTTCACCTTCACCGCTGGTTCATGCGCCGCATATTCCGCTTACGGATTACTATCAAACCGAGCAGGATCGGCAAGCTTATTTACGCAAAATTTTTGATGACACCGCGTTAGATTACGACCGCATCGAAGCCATGCTGGCATGGGGCACCGGCTCCCACTATCGACGTCAGGCGCTTATCCGCGGAGGCTTGATGGCAGGCATGAAGGTGCTTGATGTTGGCGTGGGTACGGGGCTGGTTGCTGCACAAGCCTGCATGCTGGTCGGTAATCCTGCCTTGGTTACGGGCGTTGATCCCAGCCCAGGCATGATGGCGGCCAGTAATCTACCCAAAACCATGGTGTTGATAGAAGGCCGTGCTGAATCATTGCCTTTCCCGGATAATCATTTTGATTTTTTGAGCATGGGTTATGCACTGCGCCACATTAGCGATCTAAGCGTTGCATTTGCCGAGTTTGAACGGGTACTAAAACCGGGTGGCCTTTTATGCATACTCGAAATTACTCAGGCGCAAAGCCGTTTGGGGCAATGGTTACTTAAAAACTATATGCGCGGCGTAATTCCGCTACTCACCCGATTCATTTCCAGACAAAAAGACACCACCACAATCTGGCGATATTTCTGGGACAGCATAGAAGCCTGTGTTCCGCCTGAGCAGGTAATGGCGGCCTTAGGTACCGCAGGTCTGACGCAAGTTAAACGGCATCTGGAGATGGGTATTTTTTCGGAATATCAGGGCATCAAAACCAGTCTGTCATCCGCCTCATGATCAACAGCGGAAGACGCAGCAAAAACCCGATGAACAACCGCGTATGCATCCACGTCAACAATACGTTATCGCGCAGATAACGAAAATGCGACACACCACCCTGCTCCGCGCTGTAATAGCGCACCGGAGCAGGCAGGTTAATCGGGCGGACACCGCGCCAGCATAGACGCACAACTGCCTCGGGGTCAAAATCGAATTGGCGCATCCATAGTTGCGCATGCATCACTTGTCGTAACGGTTGAACCGGATATACACGAAACCCGAATAAAGAATCCCCGATCCCTGACCATAGCGTCTCCAGATTGGCCCACCAATTCGAGACGCGCCTTCCTTTCACGCGCAGGCTGGGCGCACTGCTATCAAATATCGGCATGCCTAATATCATCGCAGCCGGCTGCGCAAGTGATTCAGCCATAAACTTGGGGATGCATTCAGCAGGGTGCTGACCATCTGAATCCATTGTCAGCAGATGCGTAAATCCGTTCGCCGTCGCCAATTCCAGGCCGTGCAGGACGGCTGCGCCTTTGCCACGGTTGCGAGGCAAAATGAACACCCGTAAGCCGGTGTCCTGCGCTGCCAGTTCCTTTAAACCTTCAGCACTACCGTCATTGCTGCCGTCTACGACTACCCAGACGGGGTTCCAATATTGGCGGGCCGCGCGCACAGTTTCATAGACTTTAATTCCTGGGTTATAGCTTGGGATCAGGACAAGATGCGTGGTTGAAGCAGCAGTAATCATGGGTAGATAAATAATTTAGACCGTTCTTTTAGACCGCTTGGACGGCTGGTGCTGGCAGAGGTTTAGCCGAATAAAGTGCTGCGCCTTTCACCAATTCATGCGCAAAATATTGTTCCAGCTCAGCCATGAATTGCTTGGCATTTTGTGGAGGATCAAAACGTCGCCCCAAACGTATCTGGTAGTGAATCGGCATCGGTGGCTTACGAAATAGTGACCACCCTTTGCCCAGATATGCCGAGTCCGTTTCGATCAATATTGTTTGCACGGGCACTTGCGCATGAAACGCGATCAGACCGACGCTGCCTTTGAGTGGATTGATCGGCGGCCGCGTGGTACGCGTACCTTCCGGAAACAGCAGTAAATGGCTACCGCTATCAAAGTCTTTCATCGCCAATTTCACCATGCTGCGGACGGGTTCATGGCTGATGTAACGCGCCAGACGGGCTCCGGCGCCCAAAAAAATATTATCCATCAGCTCGGCTTTCATGATGCAGGCTACATTCGGCAGGCGTGAAATGATCATTACCGCATCCAGCATACTCGGATGATTCGGCGCGATAATTAATGACGGCTGGTCGCGTAATGCATCCAGCACGGCCAAATCAAAACTGCAGCGTCGCGATACCACCAGACTGGCGATATACAGCCGAAACGCTGCCATCGTGACGTAACGCCCAAGCGCCTGCCCTCGCCGTACCGACATTAGATGACAAACCAATAACGCAATAGGCGTCCAGGCAAGACATAGCAGGCCCAACCAGATCAGGCCAAGATAAAGCACCAGATAATCATAGACGTTCACCAGCGAACGCAATACGGTGCGCATCATCATCCTTGCGCACCAGATAGTGCCGATAAAGATGGCAATGAATAACTGACGGCTGCCTCAATCTCCACCAATAAGTCATAACGGCACACATCCGCCTGCAAATACACAGCACGGAAAGAATTGCCTATTCGCTCCATCAACACAGACTTGATGGATGCCAGATCAGCCGCGTGGCGCACGTATATTTTGAAATGCAGATCAGCGAGACAAAATTGTGGCTGATAAGCGACGCGATTAGTCTCGACCAAAATGGCTTCAATATTGGTAATGGTTTCATGCGTCTGCGCGATGACATCGTCCGGATGGCAAGTCCGATGGCCAACAATGCTGGCGGTACCGGAAATAAATAGCACCTCATACTGTTTATCGTTTTGGCTCATGCGCGCCAAGCAGGCGCGCGCGAATGTGGGGCTGCGCGGCCCGTATTGCGATGGATATTTAAACGCACTGACCTGACGTGGATTTTCAATGGCCAGTGGCGCTACTCGCCCGGCTAGAAAAGCAACGGTCAATGGCCCCTTAGCCAAACCCAACGCGCATGCAGCAGGAATATTCCCTACTACACTGCGTTCGCAGGCCAGGAACGCATCTTGCCTTCCCAAATTAAACTGTTGATAGCGCTCCATCCCGAAACTATGACCATTAATGTCTGCCATATAATTCCAGAAACGGAACACATATGGATATTGCAATGCATCGAGCAAATTGAATATTTGCTCATAGGCTGATTCGCAAGCTTGCCGTAAAGGTGTCTTATCACCGCATTTAGCAAAACCTGTTTCTTCCTGCTTAATCACGCCAAACAGCAAATTGCCGTCATGCCGATAATGCACGTCTCCAAAGTGTGCGTGTTGAGACCGTGCGCCTCCATACCATATTTCGCAAAATGAATCGGCTTCATCCAACCGCTGCATAAACACACGCATGCACGGTATCTCAACGCCAGCTTGCGTCTTCTCCTTATGGTTCACGTCTGAGTTAGCACCTGCGCCGGCATCTGCGACAGCGGAAAAACAAAGTGCTCCCAATACATTTTTTTTCCAGGGCGCAGGTTGCTGCAGAAATTCCGTAATGGATAAATCTTCGCCATGGAGAGGCGATACTGTACCGTCCATTAACGCACCACTACGCCGACTTCATCGACTGCTCGAATGTTTTGTTTGCGCATGCGCCAGGATTTTATAGTGCGACGATAATTTACTAATGATGCGGTGTAATAAATTGCTTTGAAAATCAGTAACGGGAATCGAATCGGCGTTTTTCCGAACACATCTCCCGCCAATACTGACAGCAACGCTTCCTTGACGCGAAAAAAATTGCGTGGTCCCATGAACAGATTGCGCATGGCAGGATTGGTAACCCGATAAATAAACCATGAAAATTCTTTGGGCCCAACCCGCATGGTCCTGTCGAAATTTTTTAATGCAGCCGCTGCCTGCTGCGGTTGACGCAGGCAAACATCTACGGTGTCAGCCCCGACAAAAGCGCTCTGCATAGCCAGCATCACGCCAGAAGAAAACACCGGATCAATGAAGGTGTAGGCATCACCCAGTAGCAAATAGTGATTGCCGTGAGTGCGATCACATACGTAGGAATAATTACCGGTTGCTTCAACGGACGAAACCAGCTGGGCATGTTGCAAACGCGCTTGCAGCGGTTTGCATAACGCAATGGTCTCCTGTAAGAAAATTTCCAGCGGCTTTTGTGCGCGGGTTTTCAGATAGTAAGGCCACATTACTGCACCAACACTAGTGGTGCCATCCAGCAGCGGAATAAACCAGAACCAGCCATGGTCGAACCAGAAAATAGTAATGTTGCCGGCGGCCTTGCCTTCGTTGCGTTCAGCACCTTTAAAATGGCCATAAATAGCCGCGCTGTTGTGTTTCGGGTTGCGCTGTTTGGCTTTCAGGCGGCCGCCTAAAAAAGTGTCGCGGCCAGAAGCATCCAGCACGAACCGCGCGGTCACGATTTCTTTGCTGCCATTTTCATGCTGAGCCTGAACTCTGACACCGGCGTTATCAGCCAGAAACTCCACGTTTTGCGCCTCACAACCCTCAACAACCCGAGCATTTTTACGGCTGGCGTTACGAATCAGGATTTCATCAAATTCAGCGCGCCGCACCTGGTAGGCCATGGGCATGGATTTATCCAGGGCGTCGGCAAATTCGAACGATTGCTGATGATCATGCGTAGGAGAAACGAATTCTGCGCCCCACTTTTCCATGCCGATGGCTTTCACTTCTTCAGCAACGCCCAATTTTTCCAGCAACGGCAAATTCGCGGGGAGCAGTGATTCACCGATATGGAACCTGGGATGGTGCGCTTTCTCGAGCAGCGTAACCCGATGTCCGCGTTCTGCCAGCAGTGCTGCGGCTGTTGAGCCCGCAGGTCCACCGCCAATAACCAATACATCGCATTCTGAACTACAAGTGTCGGACCCTGCGAAAGGAGCGTTCATGGCTGTTTCACCTGTTTTTTTTCGTCGTAAAATTTTGTGACACTGCTTCGACACAACTTTGACCGAAGGTTATTTATATCATTTGACCCAAGGGTATATCATTTTTAAACATGGCCGTTAGTGCGCTACTGAACATAGCAAGCCAGGCGATTCTTGTGAGGGATTAAACATGGGCGAAGATCAAGCGGCAGGCACCGTTGAGGCGTGCCAGCCTTTGGGAATGGAACCCAATAATTTTCGGGTGTATTCATGCTGCGGGTGCAAATAGATTTCATCCGAATTAGCGACTTCGACGACATCGCCTTCAGACATCACCATTACCTGATCCGATATATATTTCACCACCGCTAGATCGTGCGAGATAAAGATATAGCTCATCTGATATTCATCCTGCAAATCCTGCAGCAGATTGAGCACCTGCGCCTGAACCGACACATCCAGGGCTGACACGGATTCATCACAAATCAGAACATCCGGCTTCATCGTCAAACAGCGTGCAATGGCGATACGCTGTCGTTGACCGCCCGAAAATTCATGCGGATATTTATAAAACGATATGTCGGGCAGACCGACACGCGTGAGCAACGCCATGGCCATGCTGGTGCGTTCCTGCTCATCGCGGCCAATGCTGTGGATTTTCATCGGCTCTATTAAAATCTGGCCAACCGTGAAACGGGGATTCAAGGAGGCGTAAGGATTCTGAAATACGATCTGAATGCGGCGCTTGTATTTTAAAAAATCTTTTTCCGAGAGCTTTAATAAATCCACGCCATCAAACAAGACCTCGCCACTGGACGCATTATGCAAACGCATCAGAGTTAAACCCACAGTGGTCTTGCCTGAGCCGGATTCGCCCACCAGGCCAAGGGTTTTACCGCGTGCGAGTTTAAATGAAGCGTCCTTTACGGCGACGACTTCGCGCCTCTTGAACAGTCCGTCTTTCAAGGTAAATTTCTTGGACAGATTTTTAACTTCCAGCACAATCTGATCACCGGCTTCGTAACCGCGTTTGCGCTGCACCAAATTGTCTTTGTTCACGCCTTCAGGCCGCAGGAAATCAGCAATCACGGGTAAACGTTTGGGGCGTTGATCCACGCTAGGACGGCATGACAGCAGCGCTTTGGTGTACGGATGCTGTGGGGTTTCAAAAATCGCTTTGGCCGTGGCTTTTTCTTTTATCTCACCGCTCTGCATCACCACCACATGATCAGCAATTTCACCCACCACCGCGAGATCATGGGTAATGAACAGCACTGACATATGATGGCGCTGCTGAAGGTTGGCGATCAAATCCAGGATCTGCTTTTGAATGGTCACATCCAGCGCCGTGGTCGGCTCATCCGCAATCAACAGTTTTGGCTCACAGGCAATCGCCTGCGCAATCATCACACGTTGTTGCTGGCCGCCGGAAAGCTCGTGAGGGAATGAATTCATGCGCAGCTTCGGGTTGGGGATGCCGACTTCGTTTATCAACTCCTCGGCCCTGCTCCAGGCCTGCTTGCGCGTCATGCGGGTATGCAGGCGCAGCACTTCAGCAATTTGATCACCGACCGTAAACACCGGGTTTAGCGATGACATCGGCTCCTGAAAAATCACTGATATATCTTTGCCGCGAATGGCGCGCATCTTGTCGTCAGCCAGCCTGAGTAAATTATGGCCCTCGAAATTGACTTCGCTGTCTAGCGAAATGATCGCTGTTTCTTTAGGCAACAGCCGCACAATCGACATTGCGGAAACCGATTTGCCACTGCCCGATTCCCCCACCAGCGCAACCGTAGAATTTTTGGGCACATCAAACGAAATGCCTTTTACCGCCTCAAAAATCTGATTTCCGTCGAGCCGGAATTTGACATTAAGATTTTTAACTTCGAGCAATTTTTCCATAATTTTCGATATCGCTTTTTAGTTTGCTGTCTTTAAATTTAGGGGCTATTTAATTTTAGGATCAAGCGCATCGCGCAATGAATCTGTCAGCATCGAAAACGCTGTCACCAGAATCGCCATCGAAATGCCGGCGGCGGCCAATTGCCACCATTTGCCGATCACCAGTTCAGATTGCGCCTCCGCGAGCATGGTGCCCCACGATACGGAATCCACCGGCACACCGAGTCCCAGGTAAGACAAGATAACTTCGGCCTTGATGAATTGCACCACATGCTGCGACAGTTGCACCAGACACACATGGCTCACGTTCGGCAAAATATGCACGAACATGCGGCGTGAATCGCTGGCACCAATTGCCTGTGCTGCCTTCACATATTCACGTGAAGCATGCTTGATATATTCCGAACGTATCAACCGGTAAATACCGGTCCAGCCGGTAAACGCTAAAATCGCCACCACCATCGGTACGCCTTTATAAGCCGCTAGTTGTGGTGAGCTGGCGAATACGGCCGCAAAAGCGAGAATCAGCAGGATGTACGGAATGGACGTAAATACGTTATAGAACCATTCCAGCAGGTCGCCGATTTTGCCGCCCATATAGCCAGAAATTGCGCCCAGCGTCGTACCTATAAAAACGGCGAACAGGGCCGCGAACAGTCCGACAAAAATCGATGTTTCCGCACCTTTGATCGCCTTCTGTAATACATCACGACCCCATTTATCGCCACCGAATGGCAGGGTCTCGGCACGTGGGGTTTCGGTTGTTTTTATTTTTGCGGTGCGTTCTGCCCACTCTTTATAGCGCGGGGCAAGCGGGTCAATATCGGACAAATCAACCGGCTCAATTTTGACGGCATTCGGATCAGCCTTGACCCGCACCGCCTCGAGATTTTCGGCGCCGGCCATAAAGCTGGGGTTCGCATAAGAAACCCCGGCTTCTTTAGCCCAGTTTTTGGCGATTAAGCCGGTATAGGAGCCCACCATCATAAGCAAAAAGGCGATCACAATCACCAATGAGATCATGCCAACTTTGTCACGCTTGAGACGTCGCCATGCGAGCATCCACAGCCCGGGTGACGGTTGATGCAACGGAGCTGCAGCAGGTATGGTACTTAATGTAGCGCTCATGCGGCCCCCCTTATTTAAAAGTGACACGTGGATCGACGGCTTTATACAGCACGTCAACCAACAGATTGATAATCATCGTGACCATCGCCAGGTACACGGTGGCGGCTTTGATCACCGGGAAATCGGAACGATTCACCGCGACCAAAATTTCACGCCCCAGGCCGGGGATGGAAAAAAAGGTTTCCAGCAGGAACGAGCCGACAAAAATGCCGGGCAAGGCAATGCCGATATTGGTCAGAATCGGAATCATGGCGTTACGCAATACATGTTTCATCATCACGGTTTTTTCAGGTACACCTTTGGCGCGTGCAGTACGCACATAATCGTTATTGATTTCATCCAGGAAAAAACTGCGGTAGAGGCGCAGTGCGGGTGCCAGGCCGACAAACACCGCTAGCGCGATGGGCAGCGGCGCATAGTAGGTAATATTTTTCCAGAACGAATCACTCCAGCCCTGCACCGGAAACCAGCCCAGTTGAAAGCCGAAAATATATTGCGCAACAATGATGTAAACCAGAAATGAAACTGACATCGCAACGGTACAAATCATCATGATCATGCGATCAGTCAGTGTGCCGCGCGCATACGCCACGCCGATGGCGAGAATCACGCCCAGCAGGGTTTCAAGAATGAGCACCGGAATCATAATGGTCAGGGTGGGCGTGATGCGCGTGGTCAGAATCTTCGGCACCTCCTCATTAGTGGCCCACGACCGAACAGCCTGACAACCCGAATTCGCTTTTGCTTTAGTCGCGCTATCGGCTGCGGAACCA
>ENA-OFCI01000612-OFCI01000612.1-metagenomes-genome-assembly--contig:-NODE-612-length-20435-cov-3.612856_pt1 | contig 20435 bp, 21 predicted proteins | sample MGYA00153391_OFCI01 | MGnify analysis MGYA00153391
TGTGGTGGCGTAACTGGCGGGTTGCCTGTTCGGATCTAGGCTGCCCGATATGGCATCTGACGTCGAGGCTTCGTATTCACAGCGAGCTGCTGAGTATACCGAAAATTTTGGCACCATGTCGACAGTCCACCCCTCGGACGTGCAGTTAGTCGCGACGTGGGCTCAAAAAATCGACGGTCCCCTGCTGGACGCGGGCTGCGGGCCAGGGCACTGGACCGGTTTTCTTGCAGAGAATGGCAACGACGCATGCGGGGTTGATCAGGTGGCTGCCTTCATCGATCATGCTCGCAAAACCTATCCGCAGGTACCATTCGAAGTCGGCGACATCGACGCACTGAAGCAAGCCTCCGATACCATCGGCGGAGTCTTGGCCTGGTACTCGCTCATCCATCACGAACCCGCCAGGATCCAGCTCGCCCTGAGGGAATTTGCTCGCGTGTTGCGTCCGGAAGGCGGACTTCTGCTGGGGTTTTTTATCGGGCCGGACGTGAAATCTTTTGAGCACGCGGTCGCCCCTGCCTATTGGTGGTCAGTTGAGGCCCTCTCGGAGCAACTGCGCATTGCTGGCTTTCAGGTCATCGAGACCCACACAAGAACGGGGTTTCGGCCTAGACCGCGACCTCATGGGGCAATCCTTGCCCGGCTCGTCACAGATCCGCTCTTGTTGTCGCGATAGTAGTTCCTACATCGACCGATGCCCTTGCGCTCAGAGTGAACGCGGGTGCGCGCTCCCGTCTGGGTAAGCCCTGGCGGTCGATCATGAACTATGAGCAAAAGTGCGTTCGTGTTGGGTGCCAGCGGCCAGGTAGGTCGAGCCGTCATCAATTCTCTGCTGAGCGACGGATGGCACGTCCGAGCTGGTTCCCGGACCACGTACGAGTGGCCAGCGGATGTCGAAGGCGTGTTGGTCGATCGTGAAGTCGATTCGAGCGTGGTGGAGGCGCTAGCCGGCGGTGCGGATGTCTTGATCGATTGCGTCGCTTACTCTGACACTCACGCTCGCCAAGTGCTCGCTTTGGAGGGCCAGATCGGGTCGGCAGTGGTACTTTCCAGCGTGTCGGTCTATGCCGACAGCAGCGGTCGAACCCTCGATGAAGCCCAACGGGTCGACGAATTCCCGCAGTTCCCCGTGCCAGTTCGCGAAAGCCAGCCGAGAACGCAGCCAGGCGATCGGACGTATTCGACGCGGAAAGTCGCGATGGAGGACGTGCTTGTCAGCGCCGATGCGGCGTTGCCGGTCACGGTCCTGCGGCCTGGTGCAATCAGTGGGCCGGGTAGTGTCCATCCGAGGGAACTGTGGTTCGTTAAACGAGCCCTCGACCACAGGCCGGTGCAGCTACTCAATTGGGGTGGCCAAAGCCAGTTCCACACCAGCAGCACCGTCAACATTGCCGAGCTGGTGCGCCTGGCTGCCAACCAGCCGGCACGTCGCGTCCTGAACGCGGTGGACCCGAAGGCGTCCACGACCACTGAGATCGGTTCCCGAATCAACGAGATCCTCGATCACGATCCGGTCAAGTTCGTAGTCCCTGGTTCGCCAGGTGTGGGTGACACGCCCTGGTCGGTTCCCAAGCCCTTCGTCATGGACATGTCAGAAGCGGTAAGGGATCTGGGCTACAAGCCTGCGATGGGCTACGCCGAAGCCCTCCAAGACACTGTCGGCTGGATTGTCTCAGCACTAGGCGGCAGGGCTTGGCAGGAAGCTTTCCCGACCTTTCTCCGCGCCAACGGGCCTGAAGCATTTGACTACACGGCAGAGGACGCCTGGGTTCAGCAAAACGAGAGGCGAAACGGGCGCAGTTGAGGTCAGCCGTTCAAATGCCCGATCGAGAGAGCGGCCGGCCTCGTCGCCGCGTCAAACAGCCAGATCACGCGCGGACGGCACCCGTCGCTGACCAACTGTATTTCCCGCAGCAGGTTCGGCATGCGGGCAGCCGATGCGGTCGAAATCCGGCCTCGATCGCGCGTCGGTGAGTCCCCGAAGAGCCGTCGGGTGATCGTCCGGCATACGGAACTGAATACTAAGGAGGCCGGACGAAGTCGCGGTGGGCTGGATCGGTTCGATGGGGCAGGCGCGTCGATCCGTACTGTGCTGGCCCGCGCGGGGATTGACTGCATGGCCGATCTCTGGTCTCGTTGGATGACAACAGAGGAGTTCACCATGACAGGGTTCGAGGCAGTTGCTCGCATCGAGGTGTCGGCCTCACCTGGGCGGGTGTGGATCGCGATGACCGACCCAGATCAGGTCGCCCAGTACATGATGGGCTCGCGCGTTGACACTGACTGGAAACCGGGCAGTCCGATTACCTGGTCCGGTGAGTGGGAAGGCAAGCCCTACCAAGACAGGGGCAAGATTCTGGTGGCCGAGCCGGGTCGTGTCCTGGAGATCACCCACTACAGCCCGCTGGCCGGCGATGAGGACGTTCCAGAGAACTATCACACTGTGCGCTACGAGCTGTCTCCGGCAGAGGATGGTACCGCCGTCTCCCTGACCCAGGGAGGCTGCGAAAGCGAGAAACAGGCAGAGCAATTTGCACAAAACTGGTCGGGCATTCTGGACGGGCTGAAGAAGGTCGCGGAAGCGGGCTGAGCTGACTGCAGCGACGCCCCAAACCCAGAAACAGAATCAAACCGAATTCAAGATTTCATCAGCGGCCGACCGGTGGATTCAGGTTGAACGGGCATCTCCACGCCGGTGCACCTCATTCGCTGTTGTCACGGGTCCGGCACCGCAAGAGCCATCACGCATCTCCGACCGTGTCGACGACGGTTTCTCTCTCAGGCGGGATTCGCTTTCTACTGATGCTGCCGAAAGAATCAAGGCATGAACGAGTACGACGATCTGCCCCGTTCTGAATTCGCCTTTCCCGGCCCGTTGCGCGACCGGCTGGTTAGCGCGATCCTCGACGGGAGTAAAACCTCGACGAGTTCCATAGCAGCGGAGTACGAGAGAGAAGATGAACCGTTTCCTCAGGTCGGCGCACGGCAAGTTGTTGTCGACTCGGACAAGGAGGCGGTCGCAGTTATCGAGACCACGGCAGTCCAGCATGTTCGCCTGGCCCTCGTTCCGTTGGCCCATGCGCGCGACGAGGGGGAGGGATATTCGACGGTTGCTGAATGGCGTGATGGCCACGAACGTTTCTGGCACAGCGAGGAAATCAGGAACTTCCTTGGAGATCCGTTCTTTACCGTGAACGACGACACAATGATGGTCCTTGAACGATTCCGCGTTATCGAAATACTTTGAGCTGAACCGCACGCTCATCTGATCCCAGCGGCGCCGAAGAGAGTTTCTAACTGACGCTTCCTCGGCACGTTTGGCGGTTGGGTGATGAGGGCCCAGGTCTGTCGCGCTGGAGGTTCGGCGAATTCAACCGGGCGTCGACACCCTCGATCTTGTGCGGTTCTGTGCGTGTGGTCGAAGTATGAGCTGGTTGAGAAGCAGGCACGGTTCTGGGAGCAGATGACTCAAGGCTCGACGCTGACAGCAGCGTGCGATGCTGGGAGGATGAGTCATCGACCGGAGGTCATTCTCGTCCACGGATTATGGCATCAGCCCGCGCATTTCGATCGTCTGACGGCCGTTCTTCGAGCGCACGGGATCGGCGTACACGTTCCGCGCCTGCATCGGGGCTCGCTCGCGAACGACACAGCGGCCGTGCAGAGTATCGTGGCCGCGCTTCCGGTGGCGCCGGTTGTCCTGGGGCATTCGTATGGAGGTTCGGTTATCACCGGCCTCGATCGGGTGCGTCACCTCATCTACGTCGCGGCATTCGTTCCGGCCGCAGGTGAAAGCGGTGCGCTTCTCGGCGGCACGGGCGCTCTCGTCAACGACGCGGTACGGCGCAACGCGGATGGAACGACCAGCATCGCTACAGAGCGTGCTCGCGAGTTTCTGTACGCCGACTGTACGGATTCTCTCGGTGCATGGGCGTCGGGACTGCTCGTGCCACAGCAGCCAGGTCATGGCCGCGGCGTGCCACAACGCGTCGCCTGGACAAACGTCGAAAGCACCTATGTCAAATGTGAGCAGGATCGAGCGCTCAGCCCGGCCCTACAGGAACAGATGGCCCTCCGCTGCACCCACGTCGTTCGCCTGCCTTCCAGCCATTCACCATTTGTCAGTCAGCCACTGCGGCTCGGGGCAGTCATCATGAAAACATGCCGGGACCTCGCTGCCCTCACGACCGGCTAACGCTGCGACGCGCAGAGCGTCGCAACCAGTCAACGACCAGCGAAATCGGCGAACAAGACGAGCGGTGAAGCGGTGAACCCGGTGCGTTCGTAGAGGTGGATTGCCTCGGGGCTTGAGTGCACAGTGACGTGTTCGAGGCCCAGCTGTCGAGCTTTGTCAAGAACGGCCGCCATCATCGTGCCTCCGATGTTGGCGTTTCGCTCCTCGGGAACGACGTACACGCATTGCACGTCTCCAGAAGCACGATCGGGAGCGCGCGGGCTGGGTACGCGGGGCAGCACCGCCAGCCAGGCCATACCGACGACCACTGCGCTGCGCACCGCCACGAACCGGTGATGTGTCTGCTCATGCGCGGACGCGAAAGCCACTACGGATGACACGAAGTCATCCCGGCTCACGACCGGAACTCCGCCCCGCTCCACCACCCACCGCCAGCGCAATTCAGCGATTGCCTTCGTCTCGAATGTTTCGGCTTCACGCACCACGATCTCAGTCATCGCGCCAGTCTGCCTGACCGGGGCGGTGTAACCAGCTATTCATCAATCGTTTGGTTGACCCTCTTGTGGGGGCCGCGCCAGTATTTTTCTTGGGCTCCAGTGAGCCTGAGTGACAGGTCTGAGCACCCGAATAATGTCATCGTGGTGCTGTATTTAAGGTGTGCGAACTCCTGAAAGGGACATCAAATGGATGGCAATTTAACCCCGCGCAGACAGTCAGTGCTGCGCCGTTTCTCCTCGCTGACCAAGCGAAACCGCATCCTCGCGGTCACTGCTGCGGGCTGTGCCCTTGCGCTGTTGGGCGGCGGTATGGCCACCGCGTCGACGTTCGCGTTGGGTGACCAGCAGGTCGGAACCCAGTACAAGGGCGGGGAGCAGGTCGCATCCGGTCAGCTGATCCAGCCCATCGGTGACCGTCTGATGACGCCGTTCGGCAAGTTCATGGGGTCGGCAGTCAGCCCCAACGGCCGATACCTCGTCGGTACCAGCGCCGACCGTTCGGTCGACCTGCAGGTTTTCGATCTCAACGCATACAAGCCGGTTGCGGCGGCAGGTACCCTCGCGGCTGCGTCGTTCGCGACCGCGGCGACCAATGCCGGCTACGGGAATATGGCCTACCTTAAAATTTCCGACGGCAGCGTCGGTCAGGAGGGCCCGACTTTCTCCCTCGACGGGAAGTTCCTCTACACGCCGGTGGCGACCGGCGTCGTTCGGTACCCGTTCAATGCGGACGGCTCGCTCGGTGCCGGCACCAAGATCAGCATCCCGACCACGGGTGGGCTCCAGGCACTGACTGCTGGCATGGCGTTCTCGGCCGACGGTTCGACTCTCTACGCCGCCGCTAACGGACAAAACACGGTCGTCGCGATCGACGCGGCTGCGGGCACGATCAAGCAGACCTTCGCCGTGGGCATCGCTCCGCGACAGCTGAAGTTCGTCGGTAGCATCCTCTACATCTCGAACGAGGGCGGCCGACAAGCGGTCGCGGGAGATACGACGATGGATTCCTACGGCAGCCAGGTTCCCGCCGACACAACGCTTGGCACCTCAACGACGGGCACGCTCAGCGTCATCGATACGGCCAACACCTCGGTGCCGGTCGCGACGATCCCGGTTCAGCTGCACCCGACAGCGATGTACCTCGACGGCACCACGCTGTATGTCGCTAACACGAACAGCGACACCGTCTCGGTCATCGACACGAAGTCCGGCAAGGTTGTCCAGACCATCGCGACACAGCCGTGGGCCTCCTCGACGATCGGCTATGAGCCGACGGCGATCACCATGCAGGACGACCACCTGCTGGTCTCCCTCGGTCGAGCCAACGCCATCGCGGTGTACAAGGTTGATCGGAAGGACCCGCGCGACCCTGCAAGCTCCATCGGGTTACTTCCGACTGACTATTTTCCTGAAAACGTCACCGCGGTGAACGGCCGGATCGTGGTCACCAATACGCGCGGGATCGACGCTCGTGGTCCAGCGCTTACTTTTAACAAGGGTCAGGGCACTTCCCCGGCGACCGGACACGGCACTCACTCGACCACCGCCTCATTGACCAGCTTCGCTCTACCGAGCGATCGGCAGATCCAGAAGTACACCGCCACGGTGTTCACCCAGAACGGCTGGGACTCCAAGTCGGGCAAGCAGTCCCAGGCCGAACAGGGCGGTGACGGGCCGGTTGTTGCCATCCCGAAGCGCATCGGTGACCCGTCGGCGATCAAGCACGTATTCCTATTGGTCAAGGAGAACCGCAGTTACGACCAGCTCTACGGCGATATGAAGCAGGGCAATGGGGACCCCTCGCTCACGCAGTTCGGACAGCGGATCACGCCGAATCAGCACGCACTTGCGACCCAGTTCGGTCTGTACGACAACACCTATGACATCGGAACTAACTCCGCCGAGGGCCACAACTGGCTTATGCAGGGCGACAACCCGGCGTACACCGAGACCAGCGCGGGCGAGTACACCCGCTCGTACGACACGGAAGAGGATGTGCTGGGTCACCAGCGTTCCGGCTTCCTCTGGACCTCAGTCCAGGCGGCCGGCAAGACCGCAAAGAACTTTGGCGAGTTCGAATACGGTGAGGGTAAGCCAGCCGGTGCGACCTGGCAGAAGTACTACTGCACGGCCAAAGACGTAATGGCCGGTGGCGATCCGGCCACGCTATTCGACCCGTCGATCCAGTTGCACGCCAGCTCGATCATCCCGTCTCTCAACGCAATAACGGACCCAAACGCTGCACCGTTCGATCTGGCCGTGCCGGACATCTATCGCTACGCGACCTGGAAGCAAAACTTCGAGAAGAACGGTCCGGCCAACTTCAATATGGTCTGGCTGTCGAGCGACCACACCGGCGGTACCGCCGATCCGGAGGCTCAGGTCGCCGACAACGACCTCGCCGTAGGCAAAATCGTCGACGAGATCTCGCACTCGCAATACTGGAAGGACTCGGCGATCTTTGTCGCTGAGGACGACACTCAGGATGGCGCCGACCATGTCGACGGCCACCGGGCGCCCGTTCAGATCATCAGCCCGTATGCGGTGCACGGCAAAACGGTCAGCACCTTCTATTCGCAGATCAGCATGGTCCGCACCATCGAGCAGATCCTCGGCGCCCAACCGCTGAACCAGAAGCTTGCCGCGGCAACACCGATGATCGACGCGTTCACGAATAAGCCGGACCTGACGCCGTACAGCGCGGTGCTCAACCAGGTGCCCCTGACCGAGGGGGTGGTTACCGCGCCGACGTGCGGCTACGACACCCTCGGCCTGACCGGGGCCGCGGCCGACGCGGTGAACGCCGACGCTGTCAAAGCCGCCGTGATTCCCGAACCAGCGAAGGCCACTGCCGCTCAATGGCAGAAGTGGTCGGAGAAGCAGCACTTCGTTGGAACCGCCCATCACGACGCGGTGCCCGACTTCGACAATCCTGAACTGATGAACCGCTGGACTTGGTACCAAACCCACCACTGGACGTCCCCGTACCCGGGAGACGCGAAGATTTTCGGGCCTGATGATGTTCCCGGCATTCCGGCGGGATCGAGCGATCACAACGACTCGCACTGATCACCGCCGGTCGGCTGAAGCCGACCGCTAATCGCTGACACGCACCGAGCTCGGCGGGTTTCCCGCCGGGCCCGGTGCGTGCGTCGGCGCACTCGACAGTTCTCGTGTGCGTTCTCAACGCGGTATCCGAGTTCTCCGAGAACAATGCTCAAGCGCCCTGGCTTTGTTCCGGCACGCGGCCAAGGGCAACGATTGAGCAGAGTGACGCTCCACCGCTACCTGAGCCGCGTACTGAGAGCCTGAAAGGGATATTTGCTTGCTCAAACCGAACTTTTCACAGAAAGAAAACGGCACGAAACCGGCGGAGGTTCAATCTTTCAGCTATTCATCTGAGTCTGTGGTGCCTCGTGTCAGGCGACGGCGAGGGTTGTGGCGTCGATGACGAACCGGTAACGCACGTCGGAGCGCACGACGCGCTCCCAGGCCTCGTTGATGTAGTCGGCCGAGATGAGCTCGATTTCGGGTGCGATGCCATTCTCGGCACAGAAGTCAAGCATCTCTTGGGTTTCCCGGATGCTGCCGATACCGGAGCCGGCGAACGATCGCCTGTTCCCGAATAGCGTGAATACCTCAACGGGCAACGGCTGTGCCGGGGCGCCGACACTGACCAGGGTGCCATCGAGGGCCAGCAGGCCGAGGTACGCGTTGATATCGATCGCCGCGGAGACGGTGTTGATGATCAGGTCGAACGTGTTGGCCAGGGTGTCGAAGGTGTTGGCGTCGCTGGTGGCGTAATAGTGCTCCGCGCCGAACCGCAAGCCATCATCCTGCTTAGACAAGGACTGGGACAGTACGGTGACCTCAGCTCCCATGGCGTGCGCCATCTTTACTGCCATATGACCGAGGCCGCCCATCCCGACGACGGCGACCTTCTTTCCGGGACCGGCGTTCCAGTGGCGCAGCGGTGAGTAGGTGGTGATGCCAGCGCACAGCAGCGGTGCGGCTGCGGCATAGTCGATGGCCTCGGGAACTCGCAATACAAAGTCCTCGACGACGACGATGTGGGACGAATAGCCGCCCTGCGTGATCGTGCCGTCGCGGTCCACCGAGGTGTACGTTCCGGTGTTGCCCTTGAGGCAGTAGTTCTCCATCCCGGCAAGGCAGTTGACGCATTCGCGGCACGAGTTGACCATGCAGCCGACACCGACACGATCTCCGACCTTGTGCTGGGTGACCTCCGCTCCGATCTCGGTGACCACGCCGACGATCTCGTGGCCGAAGACCTGGGGATAGGCGATCGGGCCCCATTCCCCGCGTGCGGCATGAATGTCGGAGTGGCAAACGCCAGCGTAGGCAATCTCAATTAAAACGTCTTTTGCACCGACGTCGCGGCGTTCGATGGTGGTGGGGACAAGGGGTTCGGTCGCCGAGGGCGCCGAGTAAGCAAGTGCGATCATGTTGACGACTGTAGGCGCGCGAGCAGCGGTAAGGCAGGGGCCATCAGAACCCCTCTAGTGCGGAATATCGACGGATGAGAACGCAAAACCACGGTGCCGACTCACATGCCGTTTTCAGGAACGGGGCTGAGCGGCGGAAACTGACGACCATTTCACCGGTACGCCTGATCGTGTCGAGATCGTCCTCGCCTCAATCGGTGCTCTGGTAATCAGAGTGTGTTGGGCTGGCGATCCCCGCTCACAGGGATGCCTGTCACGTCAACTTCGGGTGCTGTCCACGCGGCCAGCAGCTGAAGCCGTTCGGCGCTCTCGGATCCCGGTTCCGCACCGTAGGCGATGAGAGTGAGGCCGTTGTCACCAACCAGTTCCAGTGCCTCCCAAAAGAGGTCCATAGTCCCAACGACCGGGTGTGAGATCCTGGCAACTCCAGCCTGATAGGTAAGAACGTCATGGTCGGCCCAGAGGGAACGGAATTCGTCACTGCGGGTGGAGAGTTCACCGATCAGGTCACTGAGGTGTTTGTCGTATGGGTTTCGTCCTGCCGCAGACCTGAGGACGGCCACATTGCCCCGTGCGACTTCAAACCAGTCCGGGTAGAAGTCACGGGCGTTCGGGTCGAGGAAGATGAAGCGCGCCTTGTTCGGGGCGGAGATCGCGCCCTCGAAGATAGGTGCGTAGAGCGCCGTTCCGAGCTGGTTAGTGGCCAGGAGGTCCATGCGGTCGTTGCGTATCCACGCGGGGCCCGCAAAGGAGTTGAGAATTTGCTGGACCGGTGGTCGAACTTTATGGCTGGGCTGCGTCCAGTGTCCACCACGGGGGCTGTTCGCCAAGCGGGCGAGGTTGAACAGGTGATGCCTCTCGTCCGGGGTGAGTCGAAGCGCTCGGCCGACCGCTTCAAGAACACTCTCTGAGACACCGGTGAGGTTACCGCGCTCTAGTCGCACGTAATAGTCGATGCTGACACCCGCAAGGCTGGCGACTTCTTCTCTCCGGAGTCCGCTGACCCGGCGACGGGGGTCATGGCCGCCCATTCCGACGTCGCTCGGTTTCACGCGCGCGCGCCGGGACATCAGGAATTCACGGACTTCGACAGTGTGCGGCATACATACGACTGTAGGGCGGCTCGAACGCTCAGGGGAGGTGTTGCCATTACCTCTTTCGGCCGGTGCTGGGCGCACTGGTTGGGTGGACACGAGAGTGGGGCCAAGGCGTCCAGGGGACCAGCGGTGTTTTGACGGGAAAGCCACTTATTCTCTCCAGCGTGGCAAATACCGACAACGGCAACGAATCGATGAACGCGGACCACCGACATCGGCTGGATCAATCCCGTCTGGTGACGCGGATTGAGTCGATGGCAGGGCGCGACAAACAGTGGAGTAGCCGTGTCTTGCACGGTATCGGCACAGTCAGTGAACACGCCGCGGCGGGGTTGAGTGCCGCTGGTGCTCTCGTACTCTGGGTCGCGGTCGGCATCGCGACGGGATTTCCTCCGTGGTGGGACAATGTGCTCTTCGTTACGAGCTCATCCGTCACGGTGGTGATGGTGTTCGCACTCCAGCACACTCAGGCTCGACAGCAGGCGGTAACCCAGAGAAAGCTCGACGAACTTCTCCGTGCCCAGCCCGCCGCCGACGACCGACTCATCGCGTTGGAAGGTGCGTCGGACGACGAATTGGGGGCGCTGACAGATCTCAGTCAGGCAAACAGAGAACGAGCCCTCGGGGCGGATGCACCACCACCGATTGCGGATCGCCCGGCTTAGCCGACTAATTTGCATCGGCTGCGGACCCGGTCGGGATCGCCGGTTTCGTCCCTGTGAATGATGTGGTTTCGGCTTCTTGAGGGTTGCTTCGTCAGCGAAAAGAGTCGTCGTGGGATGGTCAATGAAAAACGATCACGGATCTCACAAAGGACTTCACACGATCGCGCTAGACCGGCGTGTTCCCCTCGACCTGCCTTGAGGACTCGAACTTTCCCGGCGAAGCCGTTGTCGCAGTACAGTGGCGCGATGAGCGGTGGCGCTGTCCGGGACAATTGGGGGCACGGTGACGCGTACGAGCGGTTCATCGGACGATGGAGCAGCCTCGTCGCGGTCAAGTTTCTGGATTGGCTCGACCTGCCCGGCGGACTCCGGTGGGTGGATGTCGGGTGCGGCACCGGAGCCCTCTCGGAGGCGATCCTCGATACCCAAGATCCCACCTCCGTCAACGGGGTGGAGCCCTCCGCTGGTTTCGTTCGCGCGGCAACCCAGCGGCTCGGCGACCGCGCAACACTGCATCAGGCGCCCGCGGAAGACCTCCCCCTGCTCGACGGGTCGGCCGACATCATCGTTTCGGGACTCGTACTGAATTTCATTCCTGATCTGCGTGCGGCGCTTGCCGAAATGCAACGGGTAGCGCCAGGCGGAATAGTCGGCGCCTACGTCTGGGATTACGGCGGGGGCATGGACATGCTTCGCGTGTTTTGGGAGGCAGCAGATGAGGTCGATCCCGGCGGGAGCATGGATGAGGGCAGACGCTTCCCGCTCTGTCGGCCCGGAGCGCTGGTGGCCGCGTTCACCAATGCTGGGCTCGACGATCCCGAGGTAGTCCCGCTGGAAATCGAGACTCCGTTCGCGGATTTTGAGGCCCTGTGGAGTCCGTTCACCGGCGGCCAGGGTGCCGGGCCAAGCTATCTGGTTTCGCTCGATCCCGACAAACAGGCTGCCCTGAAGGAGAGCATGCGCGATCGAATCCAGACCGACACCGATGGCTCGATTTCCCTGATCGCTCGCGCTTGGGCGATCCGGGCATCCCTCTAGAATCTCGCCCAATCATCGCAGCGGGCGCTGGCCCGACATCGCCATTGACTCAGCGCACCTCGCTGCGTGGCCCATTCCGCGGTCGAGCGAGTCGCGGGAAGCGCGAGATACGTTTTACTTCCGTGGTTCCGCGGTCGCAGGAACCGCGTTTCGATCTTTCCCCAGCGAACGCCGACGATGGTTGCCGTACTCGCGGATTGTCAGAACGACGATGAAAATGTCGAAAGCCGTGAGAAGCACCAGTCCCCACGAAAATCCCACGATGAGCTGATAGCCCTGATACAGGATGAATGCTACGAGAAATGCGACCATCCAGGGGTAAGCCCACAGCTTGTTTTTCAGGATCGCCAACACCAGCACGACTTTCACGAGGCCATGCAGCAGGAGGTAAATCGCCCCAAACAGGGTCGCGCCTCCGGTGAGACCACTCGTCACATGCAACAGGGCATTTGCAATCAGGTCGTGACGATCCTCGGAAATTTCATGCTGGGTCAGGAAGCGGGCCAGCTGTCCGAGCTGCGCAGGCGACACGAGCACAAGCAAGATACCGCCAATGATTTCGAGCGCACCATCGAGCCCCTTCAGGATCAACGCGACCCAGAATGTGCGGTCCAGAAGGGTCTGGTCCGACATCACTCCACTTGCTTTAGACATAAATCAAATGTCACATTTTCTCTTTCGATGAACAAGCTTGATTGGGTAATTACCCGTGTGGAACTTCCCGCGCCTTCATCCCCGATCGAACCCCAGTAGCGCCCCGGTCGCCAGCAATTTCGAGGAGCAGACAGCCGCCCAAAGGCGAAAGAACAGCCCATGCTGTTGAACGGCGGTTTCAAGTGGTGTGCGCAACACCGTTTTGATGTGTTGGGTTTGAAATTGGTGTGGCGCGGACATCTGCGGGGGTGAGGTCGCAGTGGCGTTTGAGGGCAGGCGCCCGTTGGTGTTCTCGAACTGGCGATTCCTCGGGACCGTGACGGGTCATTCGCCCCGGTTCTGGTAGCGGAGGACTCCCGGCGGTATGACGGTTCGCGATATCGACCATCACCTGGTCTCCACGATCCGCATCGAGATTCGGGGGCAGTAGTCGATCAGGTCCTTGCGTGTGGCGACTTCGTGGTGAAGCGGGATGCACGTCGGGCGACCCGGTGCGGGTACCCACGGCGGCGAACGGGCGCCGCCACAACCCGTTGGTCGGCCCGGGCGAAGAACCACCTTTTCGCGAACTCCACAAGAACGAGGTAGAGCACGACCATCCCGACCAGAGCCAGGAAGAACGGGGCCGGAAGTGGCACAAAACCGAGCACCCCATTGAGTGGCGAGTACGGCAGCCAGACGCCAATGGCGACGACGCCGAGCGACGCCAGGGTGAGTCCGAGCGACGGGCGGCTGCGAAAGAACGGAACACGACGAGTGCGAATGGCGAAAATGATGAGTGTCTGTGTTGCGATCGATTCGATGAACCAGCCTGATCGGAATTCAGACGGCGCGGCGGCGAAGAAGAAGAGCATGAGAGCGAACGTAGCGAAGTCGAACAGGGAGCTGATCGGCCCGAAGAGCAGCATAAAGCGGCGAATAAACCGGATGTCCCAGTGTGACGGCGCCTCGAGCTGCTCATGGTCCACCCGATCGCTCGGGATCGCCAGCTGACCGGCGTCGTAGAGCAGGTTATTCAGCAGGATCTGCCCGGGAAGCATGGGAAGGAACGACAGGACCACTGATGCAACGGAGGCGCTAAACATGTTGCCGAAGTTGCTGGAGGTGCCCATCAGGACGTACTTGATCGTGTTGGCGAATATGCGGCGACCTTCCATAACGCCGTTGGCGAGCACGCTGAGGTCCTTCTCGAGCAGCAGCACATCGGCTGCATCCTTGGCAACGTCGGCCGCGCTCTCGACGGAAATGCCGATGTCTGCCCGGTGCAAGGCCAGTGCGTCGTTGACGCCGTCGCCGAGGAATGCGACCGAGCGCCCCTTCTCGCGGAGGCTATCGATGATCCGCGCCTTCTGCTCTGGGGAGACACGGGCGAAAATGGTTACGCCACGGGCCGCTTCCGCCAGTTCGGTGTCGCTGAGGGCGTCGATGTCCCCGCCGGTCAGAGTGCCACCGGAGACCATTCCCAGGTCGGCGCAGACCTTCTCGGCGACCTTGGCATTGTCGCCGGTCGCGATTTTGACCGCGATACCCAGGCTGGCGAGCTGTTCGAGGGATGCGCGGGCGTCGGCCTTTGGCCTGTCGACGAATACGAGAAAACCGGCCAAGATGAGGTCCCGCTCATCGGCAGCTTCGATATGGTCCAGACCGGGCGCAGTGCGGGTTGCAACGGCGACTACGCGCGAGCCCTCTTCATACTGTGCCTCGAGAGTGGAGTGGGCATCCGCGGAGACCGCCGAGCAGCGCAGGAAGATGTCCTCCGCTGAGCCCTTGGCAATCAGTAGCGGAGAGTTGTCGGCGTCGGCGAAAAGCACGCTCGTCATTCGTCGGTCGTGGTCGAACGGAAGCAGGTCCAACTGATGCGAACCGCCCAGAACAAATGAGGCCGCCTGGGGGCTCTGCCACAGGGCGGTGTCCAGAGCGTTTAGGCCCACAACGGAGGGATGAGGTTTCGTGTAGTCGGCCTCGGTTGAGAGCAAACCCCAGCGGAAGAGTTGGTCAGCAGTCACGGATTCGTCGGCGGGGATCGCGGCGGTGAAGCTGATTCGCCCCTCTGTCAATGTGCCCGTTTTGTCGGTGACCAGCAGATCAAGATCCCCCAGATCTTCGATACAAACCAGGCGCTTCACCAGCACCTTATTCTTGGCGAGGGCGCGGGATCCGGTGGCAAGGCTTGTGCTGACCACCGCCGGAAGCAACTGCGGCGTGATCCCCACCGCGATTGCCAGGGAGAACAGCAGCGACTCGATCAGCGGGCGCTGCAAAAGGAGGTTCGCGACGAAGATCAGGCTCGTGAGCACGATCGCGACCTCGAGGAGGAGCAAGGAGAAGCGGCTGAGGCCCTTCTGGAATTCTGTCTGCGGTTGAGCCGTTGCGAGACCGACCGCGATTCGGCCGAAGATGGTGCGCGGTCCGGTACTGACAACGACACCGGTGCCACTGCCCGATTGCACCACTGTGCCCATGAGTAGGCAGGAGTCGAGATCACCGATACCCGCTACGGACGTAACGGGTGCCGGATCCTTCGCGACCGGCATAGACTCGCCGGTCACGATGCCCTCGTCGCATTGCAGGTCCTTGCTACTGAGCAGCCTCAGATCGCAGGGAATAACCGAGCCAACACTCAGCGTCACGATGTCGCCAGGCACCAGGTCGACGACATCGACCTGGTGCTTTTCGCCGTTGCGAAGAACGACCGCACGATACCTGACCTGGTCGTGCAGCGCATCTGCGGCTCGCTCGGCACGGAACTCGTTGACGAAGCCGAGGCCCACACTGACGACAAGGATTACCGCAATGATTACTGAGTTCGTGGCGTCGCCAAGAAACGCCGAGACGATCGCTGTCGCGAACAACAGGATCAGGATGGGGCTCTTCAGCTGCCGACCGAGAACCACCCACGGCCGAGCTCGATGTGCGCGAACCGCGTTAGGGCCGACGGAGGCAAGGCGGCGGGTAGCTTCTTCGGACGTCAGACCGTTCGCACTCGTCTCGAGACCGCGGAGTACGTCGGCAACGGGCGAACTGGCGGCACTCCTCAGCGCATCGGGGGCCGCGGGCGCAACGAGTGCTGTCTTGTCGATGGGGATCTCTCCGGTCACACTGTTTCGACGGTCTGCTCAGTGGGCGCTCGCCGGCTGTTTCACACTAGGCCAAGATAGCGGCCGGATTAGAGCCCGTCGCCAATATCCACAGCGCGCCGTGCCCGGCCGAAAACAATCAATTGGAGGCAGTGCCGCTATCGGATCGACGTCGGTGGCGACCACGGTCGTCTCTTCGAAGGAGGGCTACGACGCGATGACTGACTGGCAGACCCAGAGTTGTAAGACTTTCAAGGGCATCAACCAGCCGATCACCGGCGCGCTGAGCGATCCGTTCCCTGATACCGGCACATCCTCTCCGGGGTGTGGCACTGGCATCCTGACGGTCACCTTCGCTCGACACGGACGAACCGTCGACGGTGTGGGTCCTTCGGCGAGCATGCTCGCCTGAGCAGGCTGCAGGGTCGGAACAGCAGCAGTGAATTGGATCGTCGGGGACGCTCGCAGTATTCCGCGGGCTCGAGACCGAGGCTCTGGTACTGGTCTTCCGAGATCGAAGCGCCGTGGAGGGTCAGCTCAAAGCAGCGGGCTTCGATGTTGAAGCTGTCTACGGAGACGGGAAACGAAGCCCATTCTCGGAGGAGGCGCCCGCGTAGGCCCCTTCAAATTTGAACCCCGCGACACGTCTTTCTGGCAGGCGTACATCGGAGCTCTTACTCGGCTCGCGACAGTGGGAGTCTCACCTGTTCGTTCGACCGTGCCCTGGTCGGCGTAGGCCGAGCACAATCAGGATGATGCCGGCGACGGCGAGAACGAGCCCGATGGAAAGCCACATTCTGCTCCCCGTCATGAAACTCCCCGGGATCAGGTTCATGCCCTGCCCGGCAAATACTCCACCAATGATCAGAGCGATCACTCCGACGAGGATCAGGGCGATGCGCCCGGTTCGGCTAGTCACATCCCCCAACTTACCCTCGACTAGCTCAGGTCGCCGATCCGACAACGGTCCGATCCGATTGCTACGACGCAGTGGTCAGTCCGAGAGCTCGGTCGTGGTCCGTAGAGTCCGCCGTAGACCTGATAACAGTGACCCGTGCCTATCTTCGACTCCTCGATCGCCGCTTAATCCGTCGGTCGAGTTGTGGACTTCGAGCTCCGGCAGAATCACGTACGAGGACAAGGTGCAACTCGTGGCTGTTCCACTTCGGTCTCCCGAGGATTGGCCATTCGACCCCTTCTGGCCTGACCCTCATCGGTCACGGTTCGAACTCTTCGGCAACAATGACCATTGATGCCGTGGCCCGATAGGCCTCGATGTCGTCGGCGGCCAGGATGCCTTCAATCAGTTCCGCAGAGCCCGAAATGTACACACTCGCACCGTACAGATCGTTGCCTACCGCCCATGCACCATCAGCAGGCAGCCACCATTGGGCAGTACGACCTCCGACTGACTCGCCGACCGTCTCGATCCCGTCCCGCAGGTCGCCGGTGAGGACGAACATCCAACGCGCCAACGGCAGTTCGACTCTGGCAGCCGTCAGCACATCGGCTCGCAATCCTGCGTAGCCTTCCCAGACCAGGAAGTAGCAGTCGGCGGGGGTTCGGGTGTGTGAATGGAGTATTCGCGACAACGTCACCGCCACCTCGGGATCAATAGTTCCAATGTCTGGGCGATCCTGACTCGCTGCATCGACCAGATCGTTCCAGCACGTTGTCGCATCAACTTTCACAGAACCGGCGGCATACGACGCCCAAGAGCGGGCGGTGATCCCCTGGCCGCGAACCGGATTCATCACACGAACGAATGAAGCGTGACCCCCCGGTAGGTAGCGGCCCACGGTCATGTCGGCACTTTGGGGCAATGAAAGCGCGGAAACAGCTGACGGAAGTGAAGCCGTCGCACGCAAGGTCATATCCGCACCCTATTCGAATCAACACGGCTAGCGGCCAGGAAACATCGCACACATCGTCGGCACGGCCGGTGGTTTGGTCGTATCGCCCAGACCTGTCGCGCTTACCGTCTCTTTGCGGGCATCGGGATGTGATGATTTGACTGTAAAAGTAACTTTACAGAAAGGCACGCCTTGAGAATATGGACCTAGTTTTTGGGCAGCAGTCTTCTGGCGTTAAATTTGTATATGGGCGTTGGCCCATGTCCTTCCCAACGAATTCGCCTGGATACCCCCGGTGCTGAACGGCCTAATCGTCTTCTCAAGCGGAATCGGATCACTTCTTGTTCGCAAGTCCATCGAACGGCGGACCCGCACCGACAGCCCGAAAGTATTGAGCGAGGCCTGGCGATCAATGCTCGCTCAGATGCCTTCCCCGCCCAGTTGATTATGACCACCGGATTGGGGGCCTACCTGATCAACGCCAACGCATTTGGCCCAGGTCTGGCCTGCCTCGGTGTAACAGTTTTGGGCATCGCATGGTTTTGGATTCGCTATGGACGATTGCTCTCACGTGCATAGCCGAGACGCGTGAAGAACTCGCTGTCTGAACATCGCCGCGCGTGCCATTTGTCCCAGGAGAATCTTGCACAACAGGTGGGCGTATCCCGGCAAACCATCATCTCCATCGAAAAGGGCCGCTACGCACCCAGTCTTGCCCTTGCCTTCAAACTGGCCCGCCTCTTCAACACCACGATTGAGGGCATATTTGAATGGAACGAGACTGTCGAATAGCGGAGCATCAAGCTCAGCTGCAGGCTTGGCGGACTCCGCTCAAATCGAAGCGTTATATGAATCGGCGTCGAGGCTGCCACCTGTGAGCGAAGCCCCGGATGTCGCACATTCATCCGCTCGCCTTGATGGGCATGCGCGTCAACGTGATGACGTCCCTGCAGTTGGTTTTGTCTGTGGTTACCCGTGTCATGGGAAGTCGAAACAGATGGCTGGTCGCGGCAGTTTCGCTATCGACTTGGCGTTAAATCCGAGGTTCACGCGTCAAGGCTTAGGGTCCGTGCTATTTGAGACGCTCGTTAACACATCGAATGCACTCACGCACTGGCTGCAGACGAGAGACCGTGAAACTTCAACGCTACGACTCTGTAACCGAATGGGATCCGCCTGCCGGGCTGGCGCGCATGCTGTGCGCCTCAGATGCCCAAGACCAGGCGAAGCCCCTCGGCGATCTTGGAGAGTACGTAGCTCGGGACACGTCCGACGGGATAGGGCTCGACGAACTCGCGGCTGACCGGGCCCACCTGCGACACCACTGCAACGGAGTCCTGCCCAAGCCCAGACGCATCGACCGGCACTAGCACGTTACCGGGAAACGCCTCGAGCGCGGTGTTCGAGGTTAGTGGAACGACAAGCACTGTCGCGATCTCAGTGGCGAGAAGCCATTGCTCTTGCATGACGACGGCCGGACGGCGCTTTACTGGCTCAGAACCACGCGGTGACCCGAAGTCGACCCAGACGACATCGCCGTGGGAGATCACCAGTTCTTACCTTCAAGCACGGTGCGCTCCGATTCCCGAAGGAATGGGCTATCTGCGGCGGGTTGTCCGACGCGGGCGATGACCGAGTTGGCAAGCGCAGTCAGCTCGGCTTCGCCTTCTAACTCTTCCGCGAGGCGATTGCCAGCGATGCGATAGAACTCTGACCGGTTCATGCCGTGCCGTGCTGCTACGCGCTCGAAGCGTTCGAAGTCGCCGTTCGGAATCGAAATCGCTGTTTTCATAGCCCCAGTATAACTAGTTATACCTTTTTGATCAGGGAAGGTACGGATTTCGGGCGTTGGCGATTGTCCAGTCCGGGGGTTGCATGATCCGTGTGGGCTCGATCGTGATCCGAGTAGACGGCCCGAAACGTCAACTTATAATCTCGTCCGCGACGCTCGACTACGTGCCGCGTGATGATTCGGACGCGGATTTTGTCATGCTTCGCCCACGGGTCGGCAACGGACCGAATCTTTCGCTTGACATGCATGCTTCCCAGGCGCCGATTCCACCACGAATTCATCTCGACCTTTACGCGGAGCAGCAAGCTGAGGAGGTTGCGAGGCTGTTGGCGCTTGGTACGACTGAGATCCACTGGGATAAGCGGCCATTGGATGCTGACTACGTCATCCTCACGGATCCCGAAGGCAACCGGTCCTGCGTCATCGACGCGGCTCAAAACGGTCAAAAATGTTGAAGGAGCCTCGCACGAGGTTCCTCACTGACACAGCATCGATGCGCTCCGCCGTTCGCAGGTTGGGCACCAGATCTATGGCGGTGGAAGTCCGGCCTGCTGGCACAACTTCGGTTGCCAATCGGCTATTCAGAATGAGCGTGACCCATAAGGTGATGGCGGTAACGGCACTGTTAGCCTTGCGCTCATGATTGATTCGGCGCAGTGGATCGAGCATCGACGCGGCCGCGACAGTGAGTTGCTTGGCTGGATGGCACTCCAAGGCGACGGTTTCGTAGTCATCGATCTTCTGGGACGCGCACGATCGACAGAGGTGGATTGGTTCACCGCGGAGAAAACACTTGATGAAATCGGGTTGGGATTCCTCGCAGATCCATTTGAGCTTCGTCTTCCCAACGGCTACTGGCTGCAGGTCCGCATCGCCGAGCTTTCCCCGGAGGGCATTCGGGTGACGCGCGACGATTGGAGCTCCTCCGAGATCGAGGAACGCGAGTTCTCCTTGCCGTTTCCCATGCCAGAAAATCTGCGGCCAAAAACCAATTAAGACTCGTCCAAGATCGCACACGATAGACATCTATTTAGCGTGACCGGTGATCGTTAGCTTGCGGGCGCACGTTCGCGTGTCGGCGGGCGGCGCCGCGTGGAGTCA
>ENA-OFCI01000613-OFCI01000613.1-metagenomes-genome-assembly--contig:-NODE-613-length-20407-cov-4.144064_pt1 | contig 20407 bp, 15 predicted proteins | sample MGYA00153391_OFCI01 | MGnify analysis MGYA00153391
CGTGCACATCGTCGTCGGCACCCCCGGGCGCATCATGGACCACCTCGCCAAGGGTACTCTCGACCTGTCCGAGCTCAAGTATTTGGTGCTCGACGAGGCAGACGAGATGCTCAAGATGGGCTTCGCCGAGGATGTCGAGACGATTCTCGCCGACACCCCGGACGACAAGCAGGTCGCGTTGTTCTCGGCAACGATGCCTCCGCAGATCCGACGCATCTCGAAAAAGTATCTGCATGATCCGGCCGAGATCACGGTGGAGAACAAAACCACGACCTCGGCGAACACGACGCAGCGCTACCTGATGGTGTCCTATCCGCAAAAGGTGGATGCCCTCACCCGCATCCTCGAGGTGGAGAACTTCGAGGGCATGATCGTGTTCGTGCGCACCAAGAACGAGACAGAGACACTGGCCGAAAAGCTTCGGGCGCGCGGCTATTCCGCTGCCGCGATCAGCGGTGACGTTGCCCAGGCCCAGCGCGAACGCACGGTGAACCAGCTCAAGTCGGGAAAGCTCGACATCCTGGTGGCAACGGATGTCGCGGCTCGTGGCCTCGACGTCGAGCGCATCAGCCACGTGATCAACTACGACATCCCCATCGATACCGAGTCATACGTGCATCGCATCGGGCGCACCGGGCGGGCGGGCCGCAGCGGTGCCGCGATCAGCTTCGTCACGCCTCGCGAGCGTCGCCTCCTTGACGCGATCGAGCGGGCAACCCGCCAGCCGCTGACCCAGATGCAGCTTCCGAGCGTCGAAGACGTCAACGTCACTCGGCTGGCTCGCTTTGACGACGCGATCACCGAGGCACTCGGACAGGGTGACCGCATTGCGGGTTTCCGCGACATCATCAGCCACTACATCGAGCACCACGATGTGCCAGAAGTGGATGTCGCGGCCGCGCTCGCGATTGTTGCCCAGGGCGAGACACCCCTGTTGCTCTCCCCCGAGCGACAGCGTCACGACCGTGCCGAACGTGCCGACTGGGGCGACCGCCCCGAACGCACCGACCGACCGGAACGAGCCGACCGCACCGAACGGCGTGCGCGCCCCAACGCGGGCCCGATGTCGACCTATCGCATCGAGGTCGGCAAGCGCCACAAGGTGGAGCCCCGCCAGATCGTCGGAGCGATCGCCAATGAGGGTGGCTTGAGCCGCGAAGACTTCGGGCATATCAAAATCCTGCCCGACTTCTCGCTCGTCGACCTGCCGGCGAACCTGCCCGGTGACGTGCTCGAGAAACTGAAGGGCACTCGCATCAGTGGCAAGCTCATCGAGATCCGGGCGGATCGCGGCGGGGCACGAAGAGACGGAGCCCGAACGGAGGGTGCCCGAATTGACCACGGCGCCGATCGACCTCCGCGCAAGTCTTACCGGGACTAACACCTCGCCCCGCACCGAGCCGCCCACCCGTACCATTGGTGCGCACCGGTGAGGATGAACCGTTGATGCCTTCGCTGCGTCACGATACGTGACCTTCCCGTTCCGCTGAACCGTGCAGACGACAGCAAAGCCACTCTGCTGTCTGTCGAAAAAGTCACTGTCAGGCAATCAACCCGACTGGTTGCTGGATCGCGTGGACGATAGCTGGTCAGCGGCATGAAAGGATTCGCCTGGTTATCATCCAAGCGCCAGACAGGCCCACCCTGACTACTCTTCGTCACGCTCGTTCTGGGCGTCACGGTTTTGGCGAGGCGGGCGGCCTCCTACGGTATTGGGTCGCCAGGTTTCGGGGCTGATTGATCAGCACGACGCGCTCCGCGCCGTCGAGTTGCACGGCCTACAAGCTCGACAATCGTCCCTATGACGATGACCGTCGCGATGGCCACGACGACCGCGATCAGGGGATTGCTCCGAAAGAGCGATCCGGCAAAAACTGCCACTATCACGTGATAGCTCGTGTAGGCCGCTGAGGCGAGGAGGGCGATCGGCAAATACCGAACGAACGGGAGCCGTGAGGAGCCTGCCGTCATCGTCACCGCAACGCGAGCCACCGGTACGAACTTCGCGGAGACGAGAAAGAGAACTGGCCTGCGCAGGAGCCCCCGTTCGGCCCACCGAAACATCGCGACGAGTCGCGGCCGCCTCATCCATGCCCACCGCATCGTACCGAGTCGCTTTCCGTTCGCGTAAGCGACAGCGTCTCCGGCGGTGCTCGCAATAATCGCGACCGCCAGCACCAGCCACACAGGGGGTCCGTGGCCCGCAGCGGACAGGGATGCCAGTGTGACCACCGCGGTCTCCCCGGGGACGAAAGGGAAAAAGCCATCAACAATGAGAAGAGCAGCGAGAAGTACATAGGCCAAGGGGGATGCGGCAATTCCGATGAGCACATCGACCAGATTCATTGAGACACCCACGAACCCTAGAGCTGAGCGGCAGGACGGCCAGGATCAGCCGGGGAGAGGAGGCCGCCGATCACGGGGAAGCCTGAAAGACGCCCGAATCTCAGTGCCGGGAGGAAAGACGCGCGGCGCACTGCAAAGAAGCCGGTCATCGGATCAGACCACGAACCCAACTTGAGCGGGAACGTAGCCCACGCGAGCACCTCCGCTCCCAACGATGCAATCGCGCGGGCCGACCCATCGAGGCCAGCCGATGAACCACCTTGAGCGTGTCGGGAGGCGATAACAACATCTGCCCCGGTGGACTTGCCCGCAGTCACGAGGACGGGTACCATCTCCGGCGGATGTTGCAGGGCCCGATCCATCACGATGACCCCATCCTCCGTACCTTTCCGAATCCCCGCAACGACCGCACCGGATAGTTCACCAGCGGGCTTCTTCCGGTGGACCGGGTACACATCCGCGCGGGAGTCGACCTGAGCGATTGCCCGAGCGATCGCCCGTGGGGTGTCATCCGTCGAGTCATCAACACAGACGATGTCGTCTCGAACCGGGTCTCCGCTGCACCTATCCGCGTGACGAGTTCCGGGATATTCGCTGCCCAAGTGGATGTGGGCACAATTATGGAAATGTCCATCTCGAACCTTCCCTTCGAAAACCGGCGCGTCGCCTCCCCCAGTTTATGACGCGGGATGGCCTCTCAGACGGGACCGAGAAAGGCAGGCAGGACTGCCAGAACCGTCACGCAGTGCGCACCAGGGAGAGAGCGTGACGACGAGAAAACCGACCTGAGAGTTGATCCACTTCTCGAGGGTGGTGTGCACAGTGGATATCGGTCTGAACTCCCCGTGGAAATTTCGGGGCAGAGAGCGCCGTGGTGAACCGCAGCAATTGGTGAAATTCGCCTCGGGACCGGTCAGAAAGAGCAACAACAGGCGAGCGCAATACAGGAGGCTCCGGTTGACGCTCAGGAAATCGGAAGAGGTCTCGCCCATGGTGGGCGACCCAATTCACGGCGCTGCATCGCCGGCGCTCCGTCGATTGGTGGGTGATGGCCCCAATAGCTCGACCGATGACGAAGGTGTCGCCCCGCTGTAACCGGAGCAGTGCTCACCGGTCCGGTTACCCAGCGCGGGAATCGCGATCACCCCGACGAACAGTACGCCAGAGGCGAGGCAGCCGAGGTGCAGTGTCCGGCCTGTCAGATCCCCGGCCGCGTTTCCGAGGGCACAGAGCGGGTTACCGCAAATGGGAGAACCACGGCGATGGTGACGACGACGACGACAACGCGAACAGCGACGGCAGGTTCGATCGAACGGACCACAAAGTCCGAGGCGGGCTCACCCATTCCCGTCGTCAGCGCCTTGACGATCCAGAACATGGCCGTGACCTGTGGCACCTTCACTGCAGAAACCGGCGCGAAACTTCGCAAGCACACGAGCGGGGGGCTTGTCTTCACGCCGCGAAGCGTGTCGTTCAAGAACTAAGAAAGGCCTGAGAATCGAACGGCTTCGACGTTTATCGAAATTCCGCTTGCGCAGACTTGGAGCACCATGATTCCTCTTCACATCCCCGCGGGGCTCCTCGATCCTCAGTCTCTCATCTCGGGTGCCGGCGCCTGGGGCCTGGTGATCGTGTGCGCTGCGGTGTTCGCCGAAACTGGCTTGCTCGTGGGGTTCTTTCTTCCCGGCGACACCCTCTTATTCTTCACCGGCGTGCTCACCCTTGGCGGCGCCATCCGGCAACCGCTCTGGCTGGTCATCCTCCTCGTAGGCATTTCTGCGGCGCTCGGCGACCAACTCGGCTACACGATCGGGCGAAGGTCGGGGCCCGCTGTCTTCGAGCGCCGCGAGTCCGGGCTATTCAGCCGAAAGAGTGTTAGTCGAACGCAGGGTTTCTTCAATCGATTCGGACCGGTCGCGGTAACGATCGCCCGATTCGTACCTGTCGTGCGCACAATCGCTCCTGTCGCTGCCGGTGTCGGACGCATGCCACGTCGGCTTTTCACCGTATTTAACCTCGCAGGAGCCGCACTCTGGTCCGGATTGATAATCCTTCTCGGATTCGGGCTTGCTCATGTGCCGGGAGTGACCGACTTCGTCTCGCAGTACATCGACATCGTCTTGATCGTAATTGTGGTCGTTTCCGTCGTGCCGATCGTCGTGCGAGAGATCATCGTGCGCAAACGGGCTGTGCCATCGCACGATGCCGAATGACCAACCGGTTTAGGGTCGCTTCGCAGTCGGCCGCCACTGTCAGATCGACCGCTTATCTCGCACACGCTGCGTGCCGGTGACCGCGTAGAACTCGACCACAGCGGCTCGGTTGTAGGCAACCCCGTCCAGGAACGAGGGCCGCACCTCTTCCCGAAGGAATGCACGCATCCCTTCCGCGAGCCCCTCATCGCTCTGCGGCACAATCCGAATCGCCGAATCGGGGAGCGCATCGTGAACGGAGTCGAACTCTACCGAAACGATGGGCATACCGGCGAGCGCGGCTTCGAGGAGCACCATCGGTTGGCCCTCGTAGTTACTGGAGAGCACAAAACAGTCGGACGCTGCAAGCACAGGGAAGGGATTCGGGAACGGACCAACGACGAACGCGACGAGTGACAGGCCAAGTGTGTCGATCAACGCCTGAAGTTCGCCGCGAAGAGGGCCATGGCCGATGATCATCAATCGGACCGCAGGGTGTTCTCGATAGACCTCGGCGAAGGCGCGGATGAGTCGAGCCTGGTTTTTCTCCGGAGAGAACCGTCCGACAGTTGTGAACCACACCGAGTCCACCCGCTGCAGTTCGTCGATCCAGCGGCGGTCATCCTGCTCCGGTGTCTCGTCTTCGTTGTGATAATTCACGACCGACGATAACGGGCTCGCGAGTCCCTTTCGCACATGCGATTCGTCCACAAGGTTGCGGGCGAAGACGAAACATTCCTGGCGGAGTCCGTATGGCGGGCCGAGCGCTTCACGGTTGATCCGGGCGAGGCTCGCCGACACGGAAACCAACGAATCGAAATCCCGATACAGGCTGAATACCGCGGGAAGGGAGCGCTTCATCCGGCGGCGACTTCCGACGAACCGGCTCTTCTCCAGTGCCAGGTCATTGTGCAGCCAAATGGAGCGAAACCCGCCAGGAGAATGAAGAAGAAGCGATGCCCAGAAAGCGGTGTATCCACTGAATTCAACGACTGACTCGAATTTCGAGTCGCCGAAACAGCGCGCCCACTCGCTGCGCCACATCCGTTGCTCGTTCATCGTCTCTGGCCGCCTCCGGAGCGCGGGATAACGCTCTTGAAGTCGACGGAACACATGCGTGAATTTGCTGCCATTCATGCCACCGACCCGAAGAAACTGTCGCACCTCGGCTGGTATCCGCTGTTGGTTCGACAGTTGCTGGGCGCGACGAGGACGGTTGAAAACGACGGAGACGTCATAGGCGCTGTGATCGATCGCGCCGAGCAGGTTGAGCGCCGAGTTCGTGATGCCATTCGAGCGCATTCCGCCCAAGCTCAGCAGCATCGAGGTTCGGAAATCCTCCGCAAGGGACTTCGTTCGAGCGTTCAGGGTGAGACCGCGGAAGACGAGGTCGACGATCCGGCGTGCGGCGACACCATCGTCATGCGGCGCGAAGCGCTCCTTCCAGGCCGAGGCCACGGCGCGATAGCTCTCGTCGCCGTCGGCAGAGCTCAGCGAGCGGATCGCATCGCCCACCTCGGAAACCGTGTGAGCGACCGGCCCGGGGAGCTCGTCGAGGGGAAAATACAGGCCCCGGGATGCGGAGTAGTCCATGTCATCCGGAGTGAAGAAGACCAGGGGTCGGTCGAGAGGCAGAAAGTCGAAGAAGATCGACGAATAGTCGGTCACCAGGATGTCGGTGAGACCGAGCATCACATTGGTCGGCATATCGTTCGAGACCAAAATCTTGCTCAACTCGGGTCGGTCAGCCGCGAATCGGTGCACAACCTGATGCGTTTTGAGCAGTACGCGGTAACCCTCACCGACTTCTTTCTGGAGTGCCTGCGCCTGCGCGAAGAGATCACCGGCATCGTCCGCGGGGGAGCTGAAATCAGTGCCCTTCCAGGTGGGCGCGAACAGGATGACGGTGCGGTTGCCGAGGTCGATTCCGTCGTCCGCCAGTCGCGACCGCGCCTCAGCCGCCTCCCGCTCGTTGAGAAACTGCCGGTCGACCCGGGGGTACCCCTCTTCGATCACCAGTCCGCGAAACACACCGCGCAGTTTGTACGCCTTCTCGTACATTTGCTCTGTCATGAAGGAGTTCTGGGAGAGCAGAAAGTCTGCGGCGACGAAGTTGCGCAGTGTGTTCGCGGAGTCGAGGGCTCCGTTCGGCATGTCGTAGCCCATTCGCTTCAGCGGAGTGCCGTGCCAGGTATTGAGGTAGATCTGGCCGGACCGCTTGCTGAACTCGGCCGGAAATGTCGCATTGTTAACCAGGTATTTGCTGGTCGCCAGGGCGCGAAAGTATGCAAGGGATCGTCGCCTCACAAAGCGCACTCGAGGATTTTCGGCGAACTCCTGCTGCACCTCCGAATGCTCGGACAGACTGTTCAGCGCCCAGACGTGGCGCAACTCAGCCAGGTCAGACGATCGAAGAACTTCGCGGAAGATTGCCTCGGGGTTACACAACACGCCATTACCGGCGAAGGATTCGTAGAGTACTGTGCGCCGGCGAAGTTTTCCCCGACGGGCGAAGGCCTGGAGTTCGGCGCGGCCAGCGACTCCGACTTGCCTGAACAGCTTCACCACACGACGGAACACTCGTTTCATCGCGTTTTCTCCCTCACACCAGCCATACAGACGATTATCTCAGGGTGATTCGCAACCCTCGAACGCTTCTAAGCTTTAACCAGGACCATCCCCGACACGGCAGGCATCCGCCTTGGAGGTATCTGGGAAAGCGCCTGTACCGGTGGGCAAGGGGTGATTATTTAGTCGAGGGAGGCCGACCATGTCGAGGCTACTTGCTGGAAGTATCGGCGGCCTGTTCATCGCTGTGGCCCGCGTGAGGGGCGTCGTTGCGGAGTAACCGGGCGGGGGCGCAGACTCCCCCGAAAGTGACAGTGAATCACGACGAAAGCGACGCCGTGTCTGGGCAGCCTGCGCTGAACGCGCGCGGACCGGCCGCAGTCGTCCGATTTGCGTGCCGACACCTTTCCGTCTCGTCTCTGGTGACGCTATTCCTCGGCGTATTGGCCACCGCGGTCTCCGCGGCCGGATCGTGGATTCCGTCGCTGTGGGGCGACGAAGCGGCAAGCGTGCTTTCGGCACAGCGATCACTTCCCTCACTCTTTCGGATGCTTGGCAGTGTGGACGCGGTGCACGGCACCTATTACCTGTTCCTGCATTTCTGGGTGCAGGCATTCGGGGCATCCCCGTTTTCCGTACGGTTTCCGAGCGCGATCGCCGTCGGGGTCGCGGTGGCGGGGATCGTCGTGCTCGGCTCCCGTCTCGCAGGAACCCGCGTGGGCGTCATCTCGGGAATCGTGGCCGTGTTCCTGCCCCGAATCACTGACATGGGAGAAGAGGCTCGCGGTTACGCGATGTGCGCGGCCGGCGTCGTCTGGCTCACCGTCCTTTTGGTGCAGATCGTCAGTCTCGAGCGGCCGAAAAGACGACTGTGGCTTGTGTACTGCATCGGGCTTGCCGCCTGCGGTTATCTCTTCCTGTTCAGCCTGCTGATCGTGGTCGCGCATGCGGTGATCGTGCTCGGCACCCGGCAGCGAGCCGTCCTGAGGTCATGGGTACGAGCCACCCTCGGAAGCGTTGTGCTTGCCGGTGCGGTGATCGGATTCGGTATTCACGAAGGTGGCCAGATCGCGTTTTTGGCGACCCGCGACAATACGAACATCCACACTCTCCTGGTGACCCAGTGGTTTGGTAACGACCTGATGGCCCTTGTCGCCTGGACTCTCATCATCACGGCGATCGCCGTCTGGGCAATCGGCGTCTATCGCACGCACCGAGACCCTGGCGAGCCCAGCGCACTCCGAGATTCCCGCGCCAGGAGGCCGGCCCTGGTACCGCTGGCCGCGACCTGGCTCCTCGGCCCTCCCGCCATCCTTCTCGCGGTCAACTCCGTGCACGCGGTCTATTCCTCCCGCTACCTGTCGTTTGCCGCCCCGGCCGCGGCGCTCCTGATCGGATGGCTCCTTGCCCGGGTCCGTCCGCAGATCGTGGCGATCCCCCTGCTCGCGCTTGTCGTGGCATCCTCGTCGATCAGCTATCTGGCCCAGCGCACACCCTTTGCCAAGAACAACAGCGATTGGTCGCAGATCGCTGACACCATCAAGGCCAACTCCGAACCCGGCGAGGGAATCCTGTTCGACGAGGGCACTCGACCGTCCCGCGCCCCTCGACTGGCCTTGCGCACCTATCCGTCTGCCTTCACCGGGCTGATGGATGTCGCCCTGAAGGCCCCGTGGTACGACACGACCAACTGGCATGACTCCGTCTATCCCTCGTCCGCCATCGCGGCGCGAATCGGCTCGATGAAGACGCTGTGGTTGGTCGAGTATCGACTGCCTGGTACTCAGGCCGGTACCTATGACCGATCCATCCTGACGTCGTTGGGGTTCGTCATCGTTGCCGAGTACCCCCAGCACAGCAGTGTGGTGCTCAAGCTCACGCGTCGGTGACCGCCCCGACCGCCCGATAGAACTCGCTGAGCGAGACTTCGTCGCGTGCGGCCCAGTCGAGTGAGGATGCACCGAGCTCGCCTTCGAGAAACTCGACCATACCGTCAGCGACGGCTCGATCATCCGCCGCGACTTCGAGCACGCCGCTCAACGGCTTTCGGCCGTCGTCTCCGCCGGCAACGGTGACAATCGGAAGCCCGAGAACGCGAGCCTCCAGGACCACCCGGGGATCTCGGGTGTACCCGGTGAAGACGAAACAGTGCGAATGCCGGAGAAGCGAGAAGGGATTTGCGCGATAGCCGGCGAGCCAGACGGCCCCGGAGAGCCCGAGAGCGACGACCTCCGACGCCAGGCTCGGGCCCAGCGGACCATTGCCGATCACCAGGAGTCGCGACTCCGGGGCGACAGCGTGAACCAGGGCGAACGCGCGCAAAAGTCGGGACGGGTCGTTCTCGACCGACAGGCGACCGAGGGAGGCGAAGATCCTGACGTCTCCCGCTGAGCCGGTTTCGGCCAGCCAGGCCGGTGTTGGCGAGTCGGACACCGGCGAGTTCGATGTGGGCGAGAGGTCATCACCGAAGGGGATTGGCAGTGCGGCATCCGCCAAAATCCGCCTGCCTCCGATGAGGGATGCCGCCGAACACACCCGCTGTGAGCTCCCACGCACCGCCGGCGAGTGCGAGACCAGGTGATCGTAGGCGTCATACAGGGGGCGGATCTTCGCGAGCTCGTCTGCGCGGTAGGCCAGGTCACTTCGCAGCCAGATCGAGCGTTCGGAACCGGGGCTCCGCAGCATCAGTGACGCCCAGAACGAGCTGGTACCAGCAAAGTCCAGTGCGAAGTCGAAGGTGGTCAAGCCGAAGCATCGGTCCCATTCATCCCTCCAGAGTCCCGTCTCGACAGCCGAACGCGCCACCGATCCCTGGCCAGCGAATCGGGTCGAGCGTAGTCGGGCAAGCGACAGTTTCGAACCGTTCATCCCACCGACCCTGGCGAACTGGCGTACCCGCGGACTCAGTAGTCGCTGCTGGTCCCGCACCGATCGCGCGCGCGTCGGCGGGAAGACGATCGAGACATCAAATCGACTGTGGTCGATGCGGTCGAGGAGGGCGAGCAGTGCGGAAGTCACCGCGTTCGGTCTCATTCCGCCGGCGTGGATGAGCATCGTGCGGCGCCCGTCATGGGCGATCGGCGTGACCGCATAGCCGGCGGTGTTTCCGCGAAACACGATGTCGACAATCCGTTGCGTCGCGTGTCCGTCGTCCCGCGCGACGAACTTCGCCTGCATTGCCCGGTAATTCGCGGCGACGCGGCTATCGACGCCCGCCCGATCGAACTCGTTCACCGCGTCAGCGAGCTTCTCCACCGTTTCGACCACCGGGCCCGGCCATTCGGCCGGCGCAATGTACAGGCCCCGATACCCGGCATAGTCGGCGAGGTCCGGAGTGAGGAAGAAGATGGGGCGGCCCGTGGCGAGGAAGTCGAAGAAGATACTCGAATAGTCGGTGACCAGCACATCGGTGATACCGAGGATGACATTCGAGGGGATCTCATTCGGGATCAGCCGCCCCGCCAGACCGGGAATATTCGAGACGAAGCGATGGACCACCTGGTGCGTCTTCAACAGCACCACGTACTTCGTCGTATCGATCAGGGATTCGAGGAGCTCGATCCGGGCGACCAGTTCGCTGATGTCGTCCTCCGGGAGGGAGAACGAAGTTCCCTTCCACGTGGGCGCGTAAAGAATGACCCGCCTGTCGCCGATTGCGACACCCCCGTTCATCAGTCTCGCGCGGATAGCAGCGACGCCCGTCTCATCCAGCAACTGGCGGTCGACTCGCGGATAGCCCTCCTCAATGACCAGGCCCCGGTAGATCTGGCCCAACAGGTGGGCCTTCTCATACAGGTGCTCGGTCATGAAGGGGCTCGTCGAAAGCAGGAAGTCCGCCGAGAGAAAGTTGCGGATCACATTGGTGACGCGGGTCGCCGAGGCGTCGATGTCGTATCCCATGCGCTTGAGCGGGGTGCCATGCCAGGTGTTCAAGTACTTCTGGCCCGACCGCTTGCCGAACTCGGGCGGAAACGTGGCGTTGTTGACCAGAAAGCCGGCAATGGCGAGCGCCCGGAAGTAGGCGAAGGATCCGGGCCGCACGAACCGCACTGAGCGCGACCGTGCGAATTCGCGCACGGCGGCCGGATTCTCCCGCTTGCTCGCCAGGACCCAGACGTGGGTGAATCCAGCGAACTCCGGTTCGTCGAGCAGCGCCCGGAAGATCGCCTCCGGATTACAGAGCATGCCATTACCGGCGAAGGACTCGTACAGCACCATCCTGGGGCGAACGGCCCGGCGTCGCCAGAACGCGTAGACCTCCGTCTTCACGGCCTGGAGCACACGTTGAGTCAGGTTGGCACTGCGACGCCGGACGGCGGAGAATCCTGGCACCGCCGACATCCTGATCACCTATTCACTATAAAGATCTGCCGAGCCTCCCGCGCAGCGTAGAAGACGATCAGGTAGCCCGCCAGCGCGTCCGCCCACCACCATCCGAGGTAAGCATCGACCAGCACGGCCACGAGCACCGCGACAGCCAGCATCCCGTCGATGAAAGTCACCCGCGCTTCCATCGCCAGCACCGGATTGCCGAGCCCACGGCCGGTGCGATGTTTTCCCCCCGCCAGCGCGAACATCACCAGGGCCGTGAGGGCCGTCCAGGCGATTGCCCCGACGCCGGGGTGAGCGTGATGCTGGGTGACCAGGGCAACGCTCGACTGCACGAACAGGTAAAGGGCGAGGGCCACAAAAGCCACACCGATCAAGCGGAGAGCACGATGCTGGCGCTCTGCGCCGGACCCCGACAATTCCCAGATCACGACGACGCTCGCTCCGATCTCGATCAGGCTGTCCAGCCCGAATCCGGCGAGTGCGACGGATGACGCGCTCAGGGCAAGCACAGCGAGAACGCCGACCCCCACGACGTTCCAGCCCAGGGTGGCGAACTCCAGGATGAACCCTCGACGGCGAAGGGTGCCGACGCGATCCTCAGAGGCGGACATTGCCCACCCCGAGCACGCCGAACGCTACCAGCCAAACGAAAACCGATGTGCTCGCGAGGCTGAGCAGGATGTGGGCGCGTTCTCCGGCCAGCGCTGACGGTAGCGAATCACTTCGTCGCTGATCTCGACGTCGCTGATCTCGCCGTCGCTGATCTCGCCAATGACTGACGAAGAAGGCGAACGCAAAGGCAAGCATCGTCAGGGTGATGACACGGACGAGAGCGGAGGGTGGTTGCCCGAGCACGAGTGCAGACACCTGGTGGAATGCGATCACTCCCCACGGCACGATGCCGATCGCCGCGCCGAACCAGAGCGGAAGCATCCGCTCGCTCGCCGACCGGACAGCTCGCTCCTGGAGCACACTGAACAGCGTCATTCCGCTGGTGATTGCGTAGCTGAGCACGAGAGCTCCGATATCGCTGATGCCGTTCAACTGGGCGACGAGGAAGAGGGTGATCGACGAGCTGAAGACAAATTCGATCCACCGGGCTGTATGCCGGTTGGAGAACACGCCAGAGGAATAGTGCGGGAAGACGGTCGCTATCACAACGACCAGGCGCGAAACCGCCACCAGCAGGGCGAGCACGGCCACGCCAGCTCCGATGTCGACCGCGAAGAGCACGATGCGCTCCCGGCCGTCGGGCAACCCGAGGGTGATCGGCAGGACCACGCGCGAGCGAGCCGTGGCGAGAATGATCCCGAGCACGACCGCCTGCACGAGAAGCAGTATGCCGGCGAGGCCGGACAGGCGGCGGAGGCCGGCGCCCGTTACATCCTCCCCATCACCGGGGACAGGCGCAATCAACGCCCCGTCATCCGCCATTGATCTGATGGTGCGCATTCGAGCAGCACCGCGCTAAGGGCGGGTCGACAGGCCGTTCGAACATGACGCTATTTTAGTTCGCCTGCGGCGGCCGAAATCCCTACGACTGGATGTTCTTGGTCGCGAATCGGCTGTAGGCGAGGGCGCCGAAGATCACGATGTAGCAGAGCTGCACCACCGCATTCGTACCGAAGGAGGTCCAGTCGAGCGGTTGCCGCAGAAGATCGGCGAACCCTAGCCAGTAGTGGCTGAACAGCCAGGGATGAAGCCAGGCGAGTTGGGGAAGGATGTCGAGAATCTGGGCGACGACGGATACCACGACGGTCGCGGCCATCGCTCCGACCGGCACGTCGGTGAGCGTCGAGATGAACAGGCCGATTGCGGAGAGTCCCAGCAGGGAGAGCGACACGTAGGCGGCGACCAGGAGGGATCGAAGGAGAGCCTCCGGCACGCTGATCACATCGCCCGACAGCAGTGTTACCGGGCCGACCGGGAAGAGAGCCGCGCCGATGAGAAGCCCGGCCACCGTGAGAATCAGAGCCGCAGCGAGGCAGAACGCGGCTGCGCCCGCGTATTTGACCAGCAGCAGTCGCACACGACCGGCTGGCGCGACGAGCAGGTAACGAAGGGTGCCCTGGCCCGCCTCGCCCGCGATGGTGTCCCCGGCCACCACGCCGATGGTGAGCGGCAGAAAGAGGGGGATCGCCACGACCATGCTGGTGAAGCCGACGAACAGCCCGTTTTGAGTCACGCGGGAGAGGAAGGGTGGGCCCTCCCCCGCAGCAAGGGTGCTGGTCGACAGGCGCACCGCGATGGCGAGCAGTATCGGGATCAGCGCGACGGCTGCCAGCATCGCCCAGGTGCGCCTTCGCCGGAAGAGCACGGACAGTTCCGACCACAGCAGATCCCAGCCCGCGGTGCGACGATCCGGGATTACTTCGATACGAGCGTTCTCACTGGACGACATCGAAACCTTCTCCGGTCAGGGCGACGAACCGTTCTTCGAGGCTGGGTTCCTCCACCGAGAATGCACGGATCCGCACCCCGGCCGACTGAAGGGCGGAGGCGATTGTTTCCGGTTCCGTCGCCTGGTCACGCACAGGGGCAAGCACCCAAGTCGCGGTGCCGTCCACGTGCGACCGCTCGGCCACGAGGCCGAGGTGGCGCAGCGTCTCAACCGCCGAATCCGCATCCGGGGTCAGCACCCGAACGCGGGCAGTGTCGACTCCGCGGAGCTCGGCGAGGGTGCCCTGCGCGACGATGTTACCGGCACTCATCACCGCGGCGTGGGTGCACATCTGGGCCACCTCACTGAGAAGGTGACTCGACACGAACACCGTGGTGCCCTCCGCGGCCAGCGCCCCGACAAGGCTGCGCACCTCGCGGGTTCCCTGGGGATCGAGTCCATTGGTCGGCTCATCGAGAACGAGGAGCTCGCGCGGCCGCAAAAGGGCGTTCGCGATGCCAAGGCGCTGCTTCATTCCGAGCGAGTAGGCGTGCACCTTCTTCTGCGCGGCATTACTCAGCCCCACTCGCTCCAAGGCGGAGTCGATCCGCGCGGAACGGCTGCGGGAGGAGGCATAGCGATCGGCGGAGTCGTAACGTCGTAGGTTATCGAGCCCGGAGAGGTATGGATAAAACGCGGGGCCCTCAACCAGCGCCCCCACACGCGGAAGTACCGTGTGCAGCCTGTCGGGCATTCGTTCCCCCAGCACCCGAACGGTGCCGCTCGTCGGCTGCACCAGCCCGAGAAACATGCGGATGCTCGTAGTCTTGCCCGATCCGTTTGGGCCGAGGAATCCGAAGACGGATCCGCTCGGCACCGCAAGATCGATGGAGTTAACGGCCGTCTGCTGGCCGAATCGTTTGGTGAGTCCCTCGCTCACGATCGCGAAATCGGCAGCCGGGACCGTCACTTGCCGGCGGCGGCTTGGAGCTGAGCCAGGGGTACCGAACCGACAAACACCCGGCCGTCCGTGGCGATGAAGACGTTGACAAGGGAGGTCGAGAGGGCGCGGCCGCCCGACACCTTGGTCGCGATCTGGGCCAGGAGAGCGTTGTCAGAAATCTCTTTCGGAACGGATGTCGCGGCAAACTCCGCGATCGAACCCCAACCCGTGCCCGTGACGGTGGGGATGTCGGCGACCATCGAGCTCAAAGTTTTCTTTTCGCCCGAAGCTGTGTCCTGTGGCAATTTTTGTTCGACCACGGTGGCGCCGACCGGTGGGGTGAAGGTGAAGACGTTGGCATCGGGAGTCGAGAATTCCACATCGCTGAAGCCAACCTGTACCGCTGGGCTCTTTTGACCCTTCGCCAGGACCGTGACCTCGAGCGGGAGGCCTGTCTGGGAATCAACATCGATCGTCACCGACGCGACCAGAGTGCTCGACGATTTCGGCGTGAGAACCAGCGAGTATGCGCTTCGACTGGCAACGGTGCGGTTAGTGCCGACGGAGACCTTGGTGGTCGGGTCCGCACGATCGAGCAACTCTCTCGCCAATTCGGACGGGTTGGAGACGTCGACACCGACGGCGGCATTGATGCCGCTGAGTTTTGACTTCACCGAGGTGGAGAGATCAGCCGGGACTGCTGCGTGGGTGGCGGTGTTGGTTTGAAAATCGTAGGCCCAGACATCCGTTCCATTGCTGACCAGGTTGCGCTCGGCCAGCTTGTCTTCGAGCTGGATTCGCACCTTTTGAGGATCACCGGCCACCTTCGAACTGTCGACGAACACTTTCGCGGTGTGCGATCCACTCACGAGTCCGAGCGCAGTGGTGAGGGCGCTACTCGATGCGCCTTTCGGCACAAAGTCCTCCATACCCTTAGGAACGGATGCTGACATCGAATCGATCATTGACTGTGACATACCGCTGCTCAGGCTCAGCGCCGGCAGGCCGAGGTCGGAGGTCGACTGCACCGTGCCGGAGAAGTCAGTGCCTGCGCTGTTCGCGATCATCAGCAGCACCTGCTTCGCCGACCGGTCGGGCAGGGGGCTGGCTGCTCCCGCCTGCAGCGGAAGCACGATGACGCCCGCGACGACGACGACGGGAACGACGATGGCTGGCAGCCATTTGACGATATTGCGAGGCACGGTCGACAACCTTTTTCTCAGAGTAAAAGCCTTGTGTGGTACAGCCCCTAAGCTAAGCGGCGGAACTGACAATTGGCCGTGGCTGAGTGGATGCTGAGCCGGCTGCCGAGCACCGAGTCACGGAAGATCATGCGGCTCACCGCGCTGCAACGAACCATGGTGCGGCTCAGCCTGATCTGGGTGATGCGATCCCGCTCAGACCGGCGATGCTCTCACCCCGCGATATGCTCCCCTACGAGAATGAAGGCCTAACGCAACGCGAGGGAACGGCGGCAGAGATGAGGGCACCCGATCCCCTGCGCCGTGATCCGATCGCCGAGGCGAAGCGACAGTGGGAGGAACGGGGCTGGACGGATGCCTCGGAGGGCATGGCTGCGGTCACCTCCATCATGCGCACTCAACAAATTCTGCTCTCCCGCATCGACGGGGTGCTTAAGAGATTCGACCTCACCTTCGCCCGATTCGAGCTTCTCGCCCTCCTGAGTTTCGCCCGCTCCGGGACCCTGCCTATGGTCAAGGCAAGCGCCCGCCTCCAGGTGCATCCGACCAGCGTCACCAACGCGGTGGATCGTCTCGAGCGCGCGGGTCTCGTGCGCCGGGTCGCTCACCCCACCGATGGACGCGGCACGCTGGTTGAGATCACTCCTGAGGGGCGAGTACGAGCGCTCGCTGCGACACGGGAACTCAACTCCGTAGTGTTTTCACAACCCGGCTTCAGCGCGACGGAACTCGTCGAACTCAACGGCATGCTCGGGAGATTCCGCCGCGACGCCGGTGACTTCGGTGACGACTCGTCAGACGACCGGTCGTCTCACGAAGCCTGAACCCGTCCAGCTGAATGACGGCGTTTCGTGCGCGAGAAATGCTGCGGCCCCGATCTCTGCGTCGTCACTTGCCGCCGCCTCGCCCTGCCAGGCATCGCCGATCGCGGCGGCATCCTCTCCCGCCGCGAACGCGTGGACCAGCTGCTTCATCGCCTGGATCGAAAGCTGGGAGCGGCTGGCGAGCATCCCGGCGAACGAATCGACCGCTCCCCACAGCCCTGGCGCGGGATGCACCTGCGAGAGCATCCCGAGCGAGACGGCCTGCCCGCTGCTGATGAGCTCGCCACTGAAGAGCAGGTATTTCGCGGTCGCCGGACCGACGATACTCACCAGGCGCTGGATGCCGGACAGTGGGTAGATGATGCCGATGCGCGCGGGCGTGATGCCAAATGTCGCGCGGTCGGACGCGATGCGGACGTCACAGGCGGCCGCGATCTGCCAGCCTCCCCCGACGCAGAAGCCGTCGATTGCCGCGACGGTGGGTTTGGGGAATTCGGCGAGCGCGTTCTCGGCCACGGTCACGAGTCCGCCGTCCGGCATGCCCGGCGCGTGGAGGATGCGTGCGAGATCGCGGATGTCCGCACCAGAGGAGAAGTCTGCGCCGGCGCCGCGCACCACCAAGACCTTCACACTCGGATCGGAGGCGAGCTCGGAGAGCGCCTCGGGCAGCCGGTGCCACATCTTCGCGGTCAGGGAGTTTCGCTTTCCGACGTTCTCGATCGTGAGAGTCGCGATTGTGCCTCTCGTCTCGACTGCGATGCCCGCCACGATCAGCCCTCAGACACGGCGACGATCCCGGCCGCCACCAGTCCGGCAACCTGGTGCTCGCTGAGTCCAAGTTCGGAGAGCACAGCCCGGGTATCCTCCCCGAGTGACGGTGGGGCCTTGCGGATGCGCGGCGCAACCCCGTCGAGGGAGATCGGCCCCCGAAGCAGTGGCAGGTCCGTGCCATCGGTACGCGTGACATGCTTGACCATGTCAAGGTGTTGCACCTGCGGGTCGGCAAATGCCTGGGCATAGTTGTAGATGGGCCCGGCGGGGATGCGCGCCCGCCTCAGGGCTTCGACCCATTCGATGCCCGACCGGGCGGCAAGGGCCACTTCGAGCCTTGCCGCGAGAGCCGGCCGATGAGCGGTGCGGGACTTTCCGGTCGCGAAATCCGGCTCGTCGGCGAGCGCCGGGTCTCCGACGAGAGCGCACAGGTCGCGCCAGTGCTTGTCGTTCCCGACCGCGATGATGATCGGGATGTCCGCGGTCTCGAAGACCCCGTAGGGTGCGAGCACGGGATGGTTGTTGCCCTGCGGCGTGGGGATCTCCCCCAGGCTGAGGTAACGCTGCCCCTGGAATACCGAGATGGCGAGGGCTGCCTCGAGCAGCGATGTCGAGACCGAGAGACCATGCCCGGTGCGCTCCCGTCCCACGAGTGCCGCAGCGATTCCGACCGCGGTGAAAACACCGGCGAAGATATCGATGATGGGGATGCCCACCCGGTACATCGTGTCCGCGTCCTCGCCCGTGACCGACATGACACCCGACATTCCCTGCGCCACCTGGTCGAGGCCGGCCGTCTGGCTGAGCGGACCGGTGCTGCCGAATCCGCTCACGGAGGCGACGATCAAAGCGGGCTTCTCGGCGCGAAGCTCATCGGGATCCAGCCCGATGTCCGTCATCACCCCCGGGCGGAAGTTCTCGACGACAACGTCGGCGGCGAGCGCCAGTCGTCGAAGTAATGCCCGGCCCTCCGGAGCGTAGAAGTCGAGCGCGATCGACGACTTACCGCGATTGACGGAGTCGAAGTACAGGCTGTGGTCGTTTTCAAACGGGGGCCAGCCGCGGGTCGAGTCGCCGCCTTTCACGCTCTCCACCTTGGTGATGGTCGCGCCGAGGTCGGCGAGCAGCGCCGTCGCGTAGGGGCCGGCGAGCGCGCGCGTGAGGTCGAGGACGACGATGCCGTTCAGCGGGGCGGGTTCCGCCGTCCCGGCCTCCTCCGTCCCAGCATCCCCCGTCACGGCCTCGGTCATGAGCGCAGCTTGATGTTGATCTGCTTGGTCTGGGTGAAGCCGGCGAGCATGCCTTCGAGCGATACCTCTCGACCGATCCCGCTCTGCTTGTAGCCACCGTAGGACTGGCCGACCACCTGGCCACCGCCCTGATTCACCTGGATCCAGCCGGCGTCGACCCGGTGGGCTGTGTTGAGCGCCGCGTCGAGGTCGTGGCTCCACACGAAGGCGGCCAGCCCGTAATTGGAGTCATTGGCCATCTGCACCACTTCGTCCACCTCTCGCCACGGAATGGCGACGAGCACCGGCCCGAAGATCTCCTCCTGCGCGAGACGGAAGTCGTTGCGCGCGCCCGCGAAGACAGTCGGCAGGTGATAAAACCCCTCCGTGAGCGCGCCCTCAGTCGGCGCGGAACCACCGAGAGCGACGGTCATGGCAGGGTTTGAGCGGCCGTCCGCCAGATAGTCGTCGATCGAAGCGTGCTGTTTGCCGTTGATGATCGCTCCCATATCGGAGCTCTCGTCGAGCGGATCACCGACCCTCAGCGCGCCGAGTCGGCCGACCAGGCGATCGAGCACCTCGTCGTAGATGTCCGCGTGCAGGAAGAGGCGCGATCCAGCCGTGCAGCTCTGTCCCTGGCGAGTGAAGCGCGAAGCGAGAAGCAATCCGTCGATGAGGTCGTCGTCGACGGCATCCGGAAAGACGATCGAGGGGTTCTTGCCGCCGAGTTCGAGCGAGACGTGGGCCAGACGTTCTCCCGCCTGGCGGCCGACGCCGCGGCCCACCTCGGTGGAGCCGGTGAAGGAGACCTTGTCGACTCCAGGATGCGTCGCGAGCGCGGATCCGATGAGGCTTCCGCGACCGGTCAGCGCGTTGACTACGCCCGCGGGGAGGTGCCGGTTGCACACCTCCGCGAGCAGCAGGATGGTCAGCGGGGCGTCATCCGCGGCCTTGAGGATCACGGTGTTTCCCGCGGCGAGCGCGGCCGGCACTTTGAAGCCGGCGATCATGAGAGGCGAGTTCCACGGCAGGATGCAGGCGACCACGCCAAGCGGCTCAAGTCGGGTGTACTGCAGCTGGTTGTCGCCGGCCGGCAGGGTCGTCCCTTTGACTTCTCCGGCGATGCCAGAGAAATATCGGAACAGTGCGACGAGGGTCGTCACCTCCGGGCGAGCCTGGGTGCGCAGCGCGTTACCGGTGTCAAGGGCCGTCAGGCGAGCGAAGTGTTCCGCCCGTGCCTCGATCTCGTCGGCGATGCGGGCGAGAGCTCGCGCCCGTTCGGTGAAGTGTCGTGCCCGCCAGTCGGGGAACGCTGCCCTGGCCGCAGCCACCGCCCGGTCGACATCCTCCACCCCCGCCGCCGGAACCCGGCAGATCACGCTGCCGCGATGGGCAGGGTTGGCAACCTCGCGCCACTCCTCGGTGGTCGAGTGCACCTTCTGCCCTCCGATCCACATGGGTTGGTCGGGTCCGCGAGTCGTCGAGTAGGTGTCTACGGCGCCATCGAGGAGTGTGGTGTCAGTCATGCGGTGGTTCCTATCGGATCGAGAAGTCTGGCGAATCGAGAAGTCTGGCGAATCGAGAAGCTCTATCGGTTCGTGAAAGTCGGGGCGCGCTTCT
>ENA-OFCI01000614-OFCI01000614.1-metagenomes-genome-assembly--contig:-NODE-614-length-20382-cov-23.659664_pt1 | contig 20382 bp, 21 predicted proteins | sample MGYA00153391_OFCI01 | MGnify analysis MGYA00153391
GACCGAACGGAGCGGGGTGTCTCAAGAGATTGGCACTGCGCTGCTTGGGCTATCAAAAAACGTTGTTTGAAGACTGGTATCAAGTGCGAGATGGCACCTTAAGCCGGGAAGATTTCAGGCGAGAGTCCTGACTCTACAAGCGTTATTTAAAGGAACACTAGAGGAAGCGGTGACGCTGTTGGGTTCATCCAAAGAGAAAAGCCCGTTGGCGAAAACCTTTGGAACCTGCAAGGAGTTGCTGAAATGGGAGTCGGCCCTTTGGCCCTTTGCCCATCATCCCGGCGTAGAACCCACAAATAATGCAGCGGAGCAAGCCCGGTCAGACCTGCTGTGATTTGGCGACGGCTCAGTTTTGGCAGTCAGTTAGAAGCGGGCAGTCAATTTGTGTCGCGAATTTTAACGGTGGTAACGACGCTGAATATTCAGGGACGCGATGTTCTTGAGTTCTTAACCCTAGCTTGTCGGGCCTCTCGTTTTGGGACAACGATGCCGTCTTTATTGCCCCAAGGCTAGACCCCTTGAAGGCTTACGTCCAAAGAGAGAAAGGGAAATTGAACGAAAAGTACTGGCAGACATCATAAAAATCCTTGATTAAGCTAATTAGACCCACATGAAAAAGTAATCTAGATTTAGGCTACCTAAATCATTACGTCTATGTAACTATATGTATCATGGTGGTCTCACCTTACTTGGTATCGGTAATCAATAACAAAATGTCGTAAATGGTAGGCTGAGGAAGTATGAAACGTTTATGCCAGCCTTCGGAGCATATTCCGAATCATTTTCACTTGCCGATCGCGCTTATGCACAGGCCACCGTCTGCACCTGAATTTCCACCCCCAGATCCTGTCGCTGCCGCTAGTCACGCAAACCCGATCGTCTCATCGACCAAATCCCGCAACACTAACCGCGCTCCATCCGGCTCCCCATTGCAAAACAGCGCGATCGCCTCATCTAGCAATACCGCTGCGAACTTAGGATCGCGTTGAACTCTAGCTTCAACAATTTCTGAAAAATCTCGCAATGGCATTAGTTCTTTCCCTTATCCCGACGCTTTTGATGAATTGAATCAAGGTAAGACTCGTCCCTTACCTCACGCGTTTTTTCTTTCTGACGCTCATATTCCTGATGCAGCGCTAACTTTAGACTTAACTTTAGATTGAATTGAAATCCATTGAGTCCGATCGGTTACTCTAGAACCTGTTCTCTCACGGCAATTCAGTATGGAAGTCATCCCAGCAATTGATCTTCTTGGCGGCAACTGTGTCCGGCTGTATCAAGGCGACTACGGCCAATCGGAAGTTTTTGGCGAAGATCCGGTGACGATGGCGAAGAAATGGCAGGCTCAAGGAGCAACCCGACTGCATCTGGTGGATTTGGATGGGGCGAAGACGGGGGAGCCGATTAACCTAGGTGCGATCGCAAGCATTGTTGAAGCCCTCGATATTCCGGTTCAGGTGGGCGGCGGCCTGCGCGATCGCTCCCGAGTGGCCCAACTGCTCTCCCTAGGCGTAAAAAGTGCGATTCTGGGAACCGTTGCTGTTGAGAAACCAGACCTCGTCGGTGAACTTTGCGCTGAATTTCCGGGGCAGATTATCGTAGGCATCGATGCGCGAAATGGGAAAGTCGCCACTAAAGGCTGGCTCGAAACCTCCGAAGTCGAAGCCATTGAACTCGCGCAACGCATGGCCAACTTTGGGGCGGCAGCGATTATCTACACCGATATTTACCGCGATGGAACGATGCAAGGGCCAAATTTAGATGCGCTTCGGGAACTTTGCACCCACATCGACATTCCTGTAATAGCATCGGGGGGCGTGAGTTCGGTGACGGATTTGCTCAGCCTGTTGGGATTAGAAGCGATCGGAGTGACGGGTGCGATCGTCGGTCGTGCGATTTATACGGGCGATGTGGTTCTGAAAGAGGCCATTCGAGCCGTGGGAAATGGTCGGTGGCAGGATGTGCCGCCCGATTTGGACACCCGAGCGATCGCATAGCAAGACCAAGATTGCCCCAATTATTAATCATTCGATCGTCCCCCGATTGATTGGCCCGATTAATTTGTATGTAGAGGCGTCCCGTAAATTAATGCGATTTTTAACCCCGACTGGCCCACTCTCTCATACTCAGATCGGTCGCTTTATCGTGCGTCGTCTGTTGCCATTTCTGCTAGGATGCCTGATTCCGGTGGTGCAAGTTCTCACGATTCAAGCGATCGCTGAACCGGTTCCCGTCACAGCAGACGACATCCGCCCGTCGCCTGTTTCCCAACCGAAACCGACCGAAACGCCAAAATTAGAAATTCCAGAAGACCCCTTCATTCCGGTGAGAACAAAAGCCGAGAAAGCCGAAGATGCTGCACGAATGGCCAACCTTATTGAAGGCGATCGTCTATTCCAAGCTGGGAAACCCGCCGAAGCGGCTGTCTTTTATAAGCAAGCTAAAACAGTCTTTACCCAAGCACAGCCCGCGTTACCCGTTCCTGAAGCCATCGTTGATCCCGAAAAGCTTTCTCCCGCCGCTCAAGTGTATTGGCGAGAGGCATCCGAAGGCTTTGCAAAAAATATGGAATCGCGATCGATCGTCGCCATTGATCTTCTCAGCAAAGAATCCCCTAACTTCCTTCCCGGCCAAACCCTGCGCGCCAAAATTCTAGACCGATCGGGTCAACCCGAAGACGCCCTCAAACAACTCGAAGCCCTAGCCCTCCAATATCCAAACAATGCCGACCTTCAGAAAACTCGCATTACCCAACTCGCTAAAGTTGAGAAGTATTTAGATGCCTCCATTGCCGCGCGCCAGTTTTCACTCCTGAAAGCCAACGCAGCCGAAGCTCCCGAATTTACTCAGCTAGCCGACGACAACTTAGATCAATATCGCAAGACGCTTCGTCGCAAGATCAACAATGCCGTGATTGGAAATGTGATTACTGGAGCGATCGGGACGGTGCTAACGGGAGGATTGCTAGGACCCCTCACGGCTGCACAAAGCGCAATCTCACTCCTTCAAGGCGAATCTGGCGTAGGTAGAAGCGTTGCAAATCAAATTAAAAAACAGCTTCCAATCTCAAAAGATGAAGCGCTGAATACCTACGTGAATGAAATTGGAATGAAGCTATCTAAGATTGCTGGACGGAAAGATTTTGATTATGAGTTCACGGTAATTTTAGATGAGACGATTAATGCATTCGCTCTTCCTGGTGGTAAGGTTTTCGTGAATGCTGGAGCGATCGCCAAGACCGACTCCGAAGCAGAACTTGCGGGATTGCTGGGCCACGAAATTTCCCATGCCGCGCTGACCCATGGCTTTCAATTGATGGCGCAGGGAAACTTTATCGCCAGTATCTTGGGCTATATTCCCTACGCAGGCGGACTAGCCACCGATATTGTTGCCTTCAATTACAGCCGAGAGATGGAGCGTCAAGCCGATGACTTTGGGACGCGGATTTTGGTAGGCGGGGGCTATGCGGCGGATGGGTTGCGAAGTCTGATGTTGAAACTAGAACAGGAAGAACTAAAGCGTCAAAAGTCTCGCCCTCCGGAATGGCTTTCGACCCATCCCGGATCTGAAGAACGCGTGAAAAATATTGAAACCCTGATTCGCCAGCAAGGCTTCGATCGCTACACCTACGAAGGAGCCGATCGTCATGCACCGCTAAAACAAAAAGCAATAGCACTTCTCAAAGCGGAGAAAAAACGATTGAAGGAAAAGAAAAAGGAAGCTGCATAGAATTGATTGCACTAGGAATGCTTGGTTCAATGCTTGGAGTCTATTGATGAGCGTTACCCTTGATATTCCCTCGACCCATCTCGTTGAAACTGCAAATTTAAACCTTGCAGAACCCCGCATCCATCTGTGTGCCGTCAGTTGGGAGCAGTATGAAACGTTGATTGCAACCGTAGGCAATCGTCCTCGACTGCGCATGTCTTATCCAGAAGATGATCGCCCATCTCCTTGAAATCTATGCGATCGAAGCCGATATTTCACTCTACAGCACCGGGTCTGCAACCTTTCGAGGACGCGGATTGGAAGCCGATGAAAGCTACTGTATAAATGATCGCAAGGACATTCCAGACATTGCGATCGAGGTGGTCTTGACGAGCGGTGTAATTGACAAAATGAACATCTATCAAGGGTTAGGAGTCTTGGAAGTCTGGGTTTGGCAAGCCGGGACCATTGTTGTTCAACAACTTCGCGAAGACCAGTCGGGCTACCGTGAATGCTCCAGCAGCGCATTGATTCCAGCGCTTGATTTTCAGCTTCTAGCCGGTCACATGTTGCCCCAAGAAGAACCCCAAGCCTCACGGGCATTCCGGACCCTGATCCGCAAGCAGATTAACGCTGAGTAGTCTACGGCACTAATCAACCCCTAGCCCCCCTCCCTTTGGGAGAGGGGAGCCGGATTCAAAAATCGATCGCAGGCCAATTTTGCTTAATCCAACGGAACCTTAAAGACCCAATCCGCATACTTCGCATCTCGGTTCTCTGTAATCGCCATCACCTTTTCACGTAACTTGTCAGTAATCGGTCGATCGCGCCCCAATTCATACATCTCAATCTTCTTCACAGGCGTAATCTTCGCAGCGGTCCCGCTTAAGAACACCTCATCCGCAATAAATAGCTCCGACTTATCCACCGGGCGCTCAACAATCGGAATCCCCAAATCACGGGCGATCGTCAAAATGCTATCGCGCGTGATCCCTTCAAGGATATCTTGGTCAAATCCCGGTGCAATCAGCGTGCCATTCCGCACAATGAAAATATTCATCCCCGACGCTTCACTCACCTTGCCGCTAGAATTCAGCAAAATCGCCTCATCAAACCCCGACTCCACAGCTTCAGTCTTCGCCAAAGACGACGTAATATAAGCTCCACTAATCTTTCCTCTAAGCGGCAAGCTGCGGTCCTCTTGACGACACCAAGAGCTAATCCGGCAACTCACACCATCCGGCGACAGATAATCTCCCAGCTCAATCCCATAGACAAAAAAATCTTTTTCAACATTGTGCAGGCGAGGCGCAATCCCCAAACCAGACGTATAGACAAAAGGCCGAATATAAAATGAGGTCGTAGGTTTGTTTTTCTTAACAAACTCAGTAATCGTCGCCTGAATCTTATCTGCCGGAAGATCGAAATTTAATAATCGCGCACTGTTACTCAAACGAGCAGCATGTTTGTTGAGCCGGAAAAGCAAAATTTGATTAGGGTTTGCCGGATCCGGTAAACCCCGCAAGCCGCCAAAGGCTCCCGTGCCATAGTGCAACGCGTGGGTCGCGATCGAGACATTGGCGTCTTTAAAAGGCACAAACTGGTTTTGGAAATACGCGATCGGGAGGAAGTTATCCATAGGAGTTAGCCGATAATTTTAGAGGTAGGGGTTTCATTGACCCTATAATGTCTCACAAAATTAGGTCGTGCAAAATTCTTGCCTGATTTAGATCTCACGAAATCAGGTTGGACAAAACCCGGTTTCAAAAAATAATTTGACACCTGATCCACTTCCTGTTGATAATTGAAGGCTGTTGAAAACTTTATTATTGTTTTTGAAGACCCTTGGCTAACGTAGTAGTGATTGGTGCCCAGTGGGGCGATGAAGGAAAAGGTAAGATCACCGATCTGTTGAGTAACTCAGCAGACGTTGTGGTCCGCTACCAGGGTGGAGTGAACGCTGGGCACACCGTCGTGGTCAAGGATCAAACCTTCAAATTGCATCTCATTCCGTCGGGTATCCTATACCCAGAAACGGATTGCATTATTGGCAGTGGAACGGTGATTGATCCCAAAGTGCTGATTCAAGAGCTGGACCAACTGGCCCAACTCGGCGTCAGTACCCACAACTTGATGATTTCGGAGACGGCGCATGTCACCATGCCCTACCACCGACTTCTAGATGTGGCTGTCGAGAAAAGTCGTGGGAGCCAAAAGTTGGGCACCACAGGACGCGGAATCGGTCCAACGTATGCCGATAAGTCCGAACGATCGGGCATTCGCGTGTTGGACATGATGGATAAGGAGTCCTTTGGGGATCAGGTTCGGTTTGCCGTGGCGAACAAGAATCTGATCTTAGAAAAACTCTACAACCTACCGCCATTGGATCCAGAAGAAGTCATTGCGGAATACTTACAGTATGCCGATCGATTGCGTCCCCACGTTGTCGATAGCTCTTTGAGGATTGCGCAAGCCATCCAGAAGAAACGTAATGTCTTATTTGAAGGCGCACAGGGCACGTTGCTTGACCTCGATCATGGTACGTATCCCTATGTCACCTCGTCTAACCCGGTTTCGGGTGGGGCTTGTGTGGGAGCGGGAGTCGGTCCGACCATTATCGATCGCGTGATTGGCGTCGCGAAGGCTTACACCACCCGCGTTGGTGAGGGTCCATTCCCGACCGAACTAGACGGGGATGTGGGCGAGCTGCTGTGCGATCGGGGTGCAGAATTTGGCACAACTACAGGTCGTCGGCGTCGCTGTGGCTGGTTTGACGCGGTGATTGGTCGCTATGCAGTGCGGATTAACGGTCTAGATTGTCTTGCCATTACGAAGCTTGATGTTTTGGACACGCTTGACGAAATCAAAGTCTGTGTTGCCTATGAAATTGATGGCGAACGCTGCGATGATTTTCCGACCAATGCGAAGGCGTTTGGTCGCTGTGTGCCGATTTATGAGTCTCGTCCTGGCTGGAGGACTTCGACGGAAGAGTGCCGAACTTTGGATGATTTGCCGAAGCAAGCGCTTGACTATCTCAAGTTTCTGGCAGAGTTGATGGCTGTGCCGATCGCGATCGTTTCGCTAGGAGCGGGTCGAGATCAGACCATCATCGTAGAGGATCCCATTCATGGACCGAAGCGTGCGTTGCTGTATGAACATGGCACACCGCATTTGACGACGTAGAGTTTGCACCCGTGGATTTTACACAAGACTAGTTACAGAAGACATCAAAGAGTAGGCAAAGATTATGGCATTACAATTTTCGATTGAGGCAGCTAAGCGCGTTGAAGGCAGCAAGGCAAAGGCATTGCGTCGCGGCGGCAAAATCCCAGCCACCATGTATGGCCATGATGGTGCGACTTCAGTCCATCTCACCATAGATGCAAAGGCGGCTGAGTTCCTAGTACGGGATGCGGGTCGGGGAGCTACGGTGGAATTGAAGGTTCCTGAGATGAGCTGTGTGACGGATGCAAAAATTCAAGAGGTGCAAGTCCATCCTTGGAAAGCGAACATTTACCACATTAGCTTTTTCGCAGCTAAAGGCTAGGAAGATTTTTCCAGTTTTAGAATGAATGAGAGACTCTCTTTTCCTAGTTTTGGGAGAAGAGGGTTTTCTTATGAGGGCGCGATTGGGATGACAAATGTTGCGATCGGACCATTGCAGTCTAGAATAACAGCCTAATTCATTGTGCTTTTTATCACAAATCTGCACCTGACCTAGCTGTTTCTACAACTTTTGCCAATCCTTCAGCCATGTCTCGCCTCTCTTGCACGATTGAATCCATTCTTTACCTCAAAGCCCAGCCGTTGACATTGACGGAATTGGCAGAGTTGGCGCACTGCGATCGCGATGAGGTTGAAGAGGGATTGTTGGAATTGATGTCGGATTTTTCCCATCGGGAGACGGCGATGGAGGTGGCGGAGACGTCAGATGGTTATTGTTTGCAGTTGCGGCTGGAGTATCAGGGAATGGTACAGCAGATTATCCCAGCGGATATTGGAGTGGGCGCACTGCGGACGTTGGCGGTGATTGCGATGAAAGGTCCGATTATTCAGACAGAGTTAATTAATCTGCGAGGATCAACGGCCTACCATCAGGTGCAGGAACTGGTGGAACAAGGTTTTGTACGGAAGCGGCGCAGGTCGGATGGGCGATCGTACTGGCTCCAAGTAACGGAGAAATTTCGACAGTATTTTCAGCTTAATCAGATGGCCCAAGATGGCATTGCTGACCCGTTCGGGCGAGCGACCAAGGCGGCAGCAGCAATGGAATCGGAGTTTCTAGACGAGGAAGAGGCGCGCGTCGTGCCGGAAGCGGGAGAGATTCCAGACACCATTGAGGGGACGTTGAGGGACGATCGTTTGTCGGAGATTGAAAAAGAGATGGATGAGGCTATTGAGTTTTAGGGCGTTCTTGGGATGACCGATAGTGAAAATCAAAGGAAGGAAGTAGAGACATACTGGCCATTAGAAGGACTCACAGATTTGGGATTTTTGCACTGTCAAACTGTAGCTAGGGTCGAAACTAGATTTCTTCTTCTTGTTGTACGCATATCTCTACCTTTTCGCTTCGTTGCTTGTCCGCCTCGGAATGAATTCTAATGTGGGATGTTGGACCCACGCGCCAAGGCCAACACATGACGGACAGATGTCCTAAAATAAATGAAGATCTTGACCTTGGACAACTCGCGATGACCACTCAAAACCCTGCTTCGGAACAACACTTAGAACCCGCAGAGATACGCTCTGAAGCTGAACTACAGAAAAAACTGAAGGAATTTCTTCAGCAGCTTTCGCCTGAACAATTGCATGAACTCGCAGAGTTCGCGGGGTATTTGGCAGAATCAGAGGGCGAAACGATTACGCAAGAACTATTGGCCATTCCTGGCTTGCGATCGCAACTCAAGCCCACCCCGCAGCAACCCGAAAGCCTCACCTCGCCCTCCGATCGCCCGTCCAATCCCGCACAATGACACGGATCACCCTGATGGTCTCTTTTTCAACTTTACCGACCTTAGCCCTTGCAAAGCAGCCCAGAGTTTGGTAATTTAAATGTATCGAGAGCGACAAGCTCTAGTCCCCGTGCCCCCATCGTCTAGAGGCCTAGGACACATCCCTTTCACGGATGCGACGGGGATTCGAATTCCCCTGGGGGTATATTACAAAAAGCGAAATTGAACAGCAGGCTTGCTTCTTGGGGTTCAGTTTACTAAGGCGTCTATTTTTTCGATCGCTTCAACGAGTCTGTACCCAGTTGGATAGTCACATCAGACTCTAGATCGCCCGTACTTTCCATCCGGATTTCACCATAGCCCAGCGCTTCTCGAATAGCGGCTGCGCTTTTACCGTCGCCCTGCTGCGCCACAATTCGGGTCACACTCAGCGGCTCATTCCATGGTCCACCGAGGGCAGCATTGCTATAGCCCGACTTCTGTAAGCCTTGGAGCACGGACTGGACATGGGTTGGCTGCTTGGTGCTGTCTTGAATCGTGACGCGGAGCTTGTTCATACTGGTATCGCCGTTGTCTTCGGGTTGCCCAAACTCAAAATGCCGCGCCATCATGTCTTTAATGCGGCGCTGACTCGGAAGCCAGTAGCTCGCGTCAAATTCGCCGGGATGGCTAAACTCACCCGGTACCATCAGCATTTGGGTATTCAATCGATTGGTCTGAGCGGCATAGCCGACTAAAGCCACAATTTCTTCAACAGAGAGGTTCGTATCCAAGTGCGACTGGATGACGGATAGAATCGCCGGGAGCCGGGTCACGGTCGCTGGGTTTAATGCCTGTTCCATCAGCGATCGCATAACCATTTGCTGGCGCTGAATGCGTCCTATATCACCATATTCGTCTTGGCGAAACCGCAGGAGCTGCAAGGTCTGTGCGCCGTTTAGTTTTTGGCGGCCTTCTTTGAGATTGATATAAAGATGCTGGCTGTCATCGCGATACTTCATATCCTTCGGAACGTGGACCGTTACCCCGCCAAGCGCATTGACGAGGGCTTCGACGCCTTGGACATTGAGCGTGAGATAGCGATCGATGCCCACGCCCCCGAGGAGTTCGCTAGCCGCCCGTGCCGCTAGGGGCGGTCCCCCAAAAGCATTGGCTGCATTTATCTTCGTGACGCCGTGACCGGGAATCTCCGTGCGAGTGTCCCGAGGAACTGATAGTACGCTGACCTTATGGGTTTCCGGGTTGAACCGGACGAGCAGCATGGTGTCCGTTAGGCCCTCAAAGGAATTGACCAACGCCTGATATTTTGAATTTTTTAGGTTATCCGGTATGTCATTTGTGTCTCCGGTCGTCACCTTGGCCCCAAGAATCAGGATATTTACCGGACGGGTCAATCCTGGTAACTTCAAACTGCTTTGGCTGGCGATGCCACTGCGGTTAAAAATCGAGGCTTCAGAGGCTGAAAGCTTTCGCTGCATCAGGGGCGTACTGGACAGCGACACCGCTAAAAGCGCACCCGCTGTTGCAGATAGCATCGCGACGCCTGTCAGACAAAGCACGAGCCAGGTAAATCGACTATTTCCGCTTTTCTTAACGACCCGTTTTCCCGTGGGGCGCGAAGGTGGCTTTTGACCCGATCGAACAGACACATCTTTACCCTGTCCCTGAGGGACACGCTTTTTTGCTGAAACGGGGCGCTTTCTAACGGTTCTCACGCAAGTTCCTCATCACACACTAAATCTAAACATAGATGGCCCAAGCCCTAAAGCTGATGCATATTAACAGGATTCTTTAGAATTGGAATGTTCTTTCTAGCAATAATGATAATGCCGCTTAACGAAACCAGTCCATCTATCGTCCCGCTGCTCCGCATCCCCCAATGGGAACTCCTCGCTCCTCACCTACACACCATCCGTGGAACTACCGAAAATAAATTAATAGATGAGTCCCGGAATGGTCCTAGATAGCGTCCAGAGAAGGAGTGCAATGTAGAGAGCACCCAGACTCCACTGATACCATACCAAAGTCGTCAATAATCCCGGCAAAAATGCGTCACGAAGACGGATGTCATTAAATCCAAATCGGAGAAAATTATTGAAACTCAAGTCGAAGTAATTGAGCCAGTTCCAGTGCTTATCCCACGGGAGTTCGAAGTAGCGATCGCGAAACTGCGGAAATCTTGGAATAATCGGCAACCGCCCAATCAGCAGCCTTACCTGTCGCAGCATTCCTTCTTCCACAAAATAACTCACATCGAGTTTGGCATGGTAGCGCCCTTCGGTATACAACCGCCAAACCAGCGCCGCCTCAACGCCCACCCATGAAATGAGCAGCCCCACCCGACTGACGACCTCTACCGCGATCGGCAGTGCCTCAACCCTTCTGAAGGAATCGGCGCTTTAAGTTGGGATTGTAGACGTTCGAGGGTGAGTAACGGACGATCGTGGGTAAGTAGGGACTCGATCGCAGCCAATCCCTGAACCGGGAGGGCAAAAAAACAAAGGATTAAGGCGATCGTAAGGATGAACAGTGATTTCATACGTCGGATGTAGAATTTCACCCCAAATTTTTATCGGGATTCGGGGTGGGAATGGGTCAATGGCATTGATCCGTAAGAGTTTTATCGTCATCCCATCCCTCAAGGTTTGACTACTTGCTGGGTTTGATATTGCTGAGTTTGCCGATCGTGCCGTCGTCTTTGACCGTCCAAACATCGTAGCTGCCAATCACATCGCCATTTTCGTCAATATCGACGTTACCGCTGGCCCCTTGGTAGTTGATTGGTTTCCCGGCTTTGAGCAGTTCTAAGCCCTTACAGACGTCAGTAACGGCCTCACCGGGACCGTTGGCTACCTCGCGGATTTTGCTGCGGATGCCGTCGCCAGTGTTGAGCTTCGAGGCTTGAGCGGCTAAGACCATGAGAGCCGCTGCATCCCAAGAGTGCGCCGCATAGGCTCCGACAGGACGGTTGAGCTTGGTTTCCCAAATCTTTGAGAAATTAGCGAGGGCGGTTCCGTCTGCGCCGGGAATAGTCCCGATGACGCCCGCTGCGACAAATTTACCGTCTTTAGTTTTGCCGACTTTGGCGGCGAGGTCGTCGGCGTACATGCCGTCGGTGAGAAGGATGGGGATGTTTTGGCTGACGCCTTGCTCGTAGGCCGACTTCAGCAGCAGACTTCCTGAGGCTCCATACATAATGGCCGCAACGGCGTCGGGCTTGGAGCCGAAGACTTCGGAGGCTTCAGTTTTGAGGGTGGTGGCTTTGGGTTCGTAGCGGGTGGGCTTAGCTTCGTTGACAATAGTGCCCCCGAGCGCTTTGAAGGCAGTGATAAATTCTTTCTCGAAGCCGATCCCGTAGTCATTGTTGATTACGATCGTTGCGACTTTTCGGAATCCTTTGTCGTAGGCAAGTTTGGCGAGAGCTGGGGCTTGGTAGGCATCGGACGGAGCCGTTCTCGCCCAGAATCCTTGGAAATCTTTAGCTTTTTTCGTGAAGTCTGGACTGGTGCTACCGGGAGAGACCATCATAACTTTGTTGCGAGCTGCGATCGTGGCTCCAGCCATGGATACACTGCTACCAAAAGATCCCACGACCCCGGCCACTTTATCCACCGTGACCAACCGATTCATGGCTTCAGTTCCAGCAGCGGGATCGGTTTGGTCATCCGCTTTGACCAATTCCACCGGTGCGCCATTGACGCCGCCGCACTGATTCACTGTTTCAACGAGTAAGGGAACCGCTGCAATCATCGGAGTGCCAAGAGAGGCGAGATCCCCGGTGGAAGGCAGGAGGGAACCGAGCTTGAGCTGTTTGGCATCAGCCGATGCGCCACCGCTAGAACCGCTGCTTGTCGCGCCTGGAGAGGCGCTGGTTGTTTTTGGAGCTTCGGCTTCTTGACAGGAGGCAAGACCCATCCCTACAGACATGATAAACCCCGTCATTGCGATCGCCTTGGCAATCTGGCGCGTCTCTCTACTTTGATCGCTCATGAAAATCCACTCCTCAAATCAAATCGAATGAAACAACTCATCAAAGCTAACAATAATCCAAAACCTGCAAAGCCGCAGAACCCACCCAAAAACAACAGCCCCTGAAGTGTTCAGAGGCTGCTACCGACTTATAAACTAACTATTAAGCTAGAGACTGTATTTAACGGAGAGGGAGGGATTCGAACCCTCGGTACGAATTAAATTCGTACAACAGATTAGCAATCTACCGCTATCGTCCACTCAGCCACCTCTCCAAGTGTGCTCAGGCATTTGTAATATACCAGGTTTTCCAGAAATTGCAACGAAGCTAATCACAACCATGTCAAAAAAGGATTTAAATATCGGGGAACCAACGGCATTAGCTCCCCGATCAACCTTTTCATTTACAAACTAACGCCAAAGCGACTAGAACCGCACTGATGGCGTAGAACCAGCCTACAATCTGCGTCTCCGTCCAGCCGCTTAGTTCTAGATGATTGTGGTAAGGCGACATCTTAAAGAAGCGCTGCCCGACCCCATCTGCATTTTTAGTCAATTTGAAATAGCTAACTTGAATAATCACCGACAGCGTTTCCCAGAAGAACAACCCGCTAATGATCAGCAATGCGAACAGCGAGTTAGTCATCAGACCTACCGCCGCTAGTGCCCCACCCAAAGCCAGAGACCCTGTATCGCCCATAAAGACCTTGGCCGGATTGCGGTTATGCACCAAGAACCCGAGACAAGCCCCACTCAGGCATGCTGAGAAGGTCATGAGTTCAGGATGAGATTGAGAGGCAATCTGGCCCATGCCGAGAAGTGCGACCGCCACCGTACCACCTGCAAGACCATCGACGCCATCGGTCAAATTCGTTGCATTGCTCTCAGCAACGAGCGTGAATCCAGCTAAGCCCCAGAATAAGAAACCTAGCGGAATAGCCATCCCAAATGGCAATATGATCGAGGTACTAACCTGGCCAAAGGTCATCATCCACAGACAAAACACCCCTGCAAATCCAATCTGCAATCCCATCTTGGTCCGAGGTGAAATGCCTTTGTTCGATCGGCGGCGAATAATCTCCCAGTCGTCAGCAAATCCAATTCCAGCATAGGCTATGGTCAGGGCTGCTACAGCCAAGGCGTTGGGATTGAACTTCGTCAAAATGAGCGACATGACGATCGCGACAGGTATAAAAAAGGCACCCCCCATGGTGGGAGTCCCAGTTTTCTTAAGATGGGATTTAGGACCATCTTCTCGAATAATCTGTCCCGCCTTCAATGCCTTCAATAACGGCACTCCAGCCACACCAACCAGCGCAGAAAGGATTCCGCACAGGACAAGAGGAAGCGTCAGAGAAGCTGGAGAAATCAGCGATCGACCTGACCCAATATCCAACATCGCCGCACTCACGGACAACCCAGATCCTAGAAGTAGTAGCAAACGAGTCCCTGAAAAGCTCAGAGCTTGACTTGTAAATAATTTAGCGTCCAAAACACACACTCACACTCACACTACACACCAGAAATCGTCGCCTAGTGTAGACCGGAACCCTCCTAACTTAGGCAAACCCCGTTCTGACCATCGGCAAGCTCAAACTAATCTTCGACATCGCCCACGTCATCATCATCGTCGTCGTCGTCATAATCGTCGTTATTCCCCATCAAATCATTAATCTCTTCTTGATCATCTGCATAATCAAAGTCTCCCGGTTGACGTGCTCGGAGGCGTCCCGTTTTCTCAAGCCATTCCAACAGCGGAATTTCACGATGAACGAGAAGAACATCAGCGGGCTTATCCTGAGGTTCCTCACGGAGGGACGGGTTGTAGACTTTAATATCAGTCATGCTTGATTTAAGAAATGGGTTCTAAGTGGGTTATTGACGGGCAGCAGTCTGGATGTCCTGCTGAGAGTACCCAGAGTTTATCACCGAGTCTGGAAAATGAAACATCCAGCCAAGGATCTTTCCATCTCCGGGGGCGATCGGGTCCATCTCAGGAAATATACCCTAGTTGCAGTGAACTGAAAAGCAGCCCGTGCAACACATATCTCTCATTTTCACCGACTTCAGGGAAGTTTTGTGAAAATAAGGAATGAGCTTTCACAACTTGATGAATCCTTTAAGATAATTAGATGATGAATACTAAAAAAGATTTGCTGCGTCGCCTCGGTCAAACGAACCGTGGATTGGCCACTGATTCAGAGACTCAAGCTGCACTAGAGGTTGCAATAGCCCAGCTCGAATCTGAAAATCCCACCTCAAACCCGCTCGAATCCGAGTATTTGATGGGGGACTGGCGGCTGATCTACACGACAAGTCAGGGTATTTTGGGTCTCGATCGGATTCCGCTGACGGATTTGGGGGAGGTGTATCAGTGTTTGCGCGGCGATCGTCTTTATAATGTGGCAGAAACCCGAGGGCCACTGGGCGTTCTAGGCGTCGTCGCGGTCGGGGCTACCTATGAAGTGGTTTCGCCCATGCGGGTGCAGGTGACATTTCGTCGATCGATTTTGGGATTGCAGAGTGTGCTGAACTACCGATCGGTGGCGGAGTTTGTGGAGCGATTGGAAGGGCGGGAACGACTTTGGGCGGTGGATTTTCCGATTCCAGAACGAGAGACGAAGGGAAAAGGCTGGCTAGAGGTGACGTATCTAGATGCCAATGTGCGGGTCGGGCGCGGCAATGAAGGAAGCATTTTTGTATTGGTTAAGGATTAACTGCATCTTTGCACCTCAAAAAATGTGCCAGGACACTCTGTTTTAGATGGAAGGAGCGATCGTTGAGCCGATAGCCCATCTGACGGTTTAATTTACCGTTTTCGCTTATGAGGTCAACTTACAGCCAGCAGTTCATTAAGCTTGTTCTTCAGGTTGGGGGATGCCATGAGCGGATTGTAGACTTTTCCTGCATGGAGTTGCCAAACGTTAGGCGATTCCCACAGAAAAGACTACCGATTAGCAGGTTGGAGCGAGATATCCCATTTAGGTAATTCTGGATTACGTTCCAATCTATCTTCAACATCACGCATTTCCTGTTTGGAGAGTGAGATGCCTTTTTTGTACGTCTTGCTATTCAACCAGACCTTGGGATGAATTCCCTTCTAAGTCATACTCTGTGCCCAGAGTTCAGCTTCAACTCTATGCCTGTCTCTGCGCATATTTGATTATTCAACTATTAGAGATCCCAGAGATCTGGGGTTCACGTTTATTAGATAAACTACGGTTTTTTCAAGCAAGAATGACTCAAGAATACAGTTTGGTTCACTGGATTGACCGAATTCTGGACGACCGACCGATCCGGCTATACATGGAGTCCCCAGAGCTAGTTATGTAACGAAACCGACACACCAGTCATCATTTCTGACTGCCATGATGTTCATTTATACCTCTACTCAATCGCACTTCCCCAAAAATCAACCCACCAGAACCGTCTGCTTCTGCCGTTGAGCGATCGTAACCCTCCATCTCAATCGATCGGCAAAATCCGTATTCGCAAACGAGAACGATCGATCGTCACCAGCGCCCCTGATTCCAATTGTTCCTGAACCTGACGCAACGCTGAAATCACAACATCATTGATTGCGGCAGGCAGTAAATCTTGATTGCGAACTTGAACAACACTCGGCAACTGTGATTTTGCGATCGCCAACAGGGTCCCAAAGTCTAAATCGTTCGTAAACACAATGTAGCCATAGGTTTGGGCATAGCTCATAATGACTCTATCGATCGCCGCCGGGTCACCGATTGTAGACTAATGTACCGCTTCTATTCCTGCGTCCGTCAAGGCATCCACCCAAAGCGGTGACAAATTCATGTCTATTAAAATCTTCATGCCGATACCATAGACACCTCAATCTCCTCAGCCCGCCAAGCCGCATACGCCAGCGACTCATAAATATCGGCTGACTCTAAATAAGGATAAACGATCAAAATCTCTTCTGGCGATCGTCCTGCTGCCATTAGCCCTACGATCGTTCCCACTTTGAACCCAACGACGGCGGTCGCGGATAATGGACTGTTTCCAAGTTTGGCTTGGTTGAGTTTGACCTTCGGGCGTCGTCTGACTTCTAGTGTAGCAAGGTCAGTTCCAGAGATCTCTAGCCGATAGCAATTTTCTAGTGGTTCCGTTGAGTGGCTCAATGTAGTAGTCTGCGCCTGTGAAGGTTTCAGCACGACGGACGGCGTAGAATCCTCGGCTCTGCTTAATTGCGGCTAAGGCACAGGCATAAGCGCCGGACTCAGTGGCGTCAGTGGTGTTTGCCCATGCCATGCGGGTTTGTGGCGAGGGTGGATCCCAGAGCAGCGTGACGATTGTGGATTCATTATTATCCTGTAACTCAAATTCAGTGGGCGTTTCATGATGACGGCTCAGACAGACGGCGGTGGCTTCTGAATATCCTGCGGCGATCGCTGGGGTTAAACCGGGATGGCGATGGGAGAGGGCTGCGATCGGTAAAACGGGATGGTGTTCCGACATAAAACCTAAATGCCAAACTCTCTATCTCTAGCAAGACATTTTAACTTATGCAACCGCTTATATTTGAATAGAGCGATCCAATCTCATTTGTGAGATGATTTTTCTCCGAAAGAACCTCCAGGCAAGAATCTGATTCTCACGAATCATGTCGGACGGCCACATGCCATATAGATTTGCGGCGATTACAGATCCCGTGAAGTATTACTTTTCTAAGATTAGAATTAATCGTAAAAAATATGGGGACTATAAATTTAATACAATTTTAAGCCCAATTCTAAAATGTACTTATTTCTAGACTATGGCGAAGCACAACTCTCCTTGCACAATGCCATTTCCGTCAGAGAAACCAGAAATATCATAATGAGCCATAGATTCCAACAGCCTTATTTCATCCGAATCCAAGTATCTGTAACCCTGTGGCGGACTAAATCCAGACCATTTTTCACGCAGTACTTTTAGTGCTAATGGCTTACTAAAATAATCATATTTCCTAACAAAAATTGCAAACCCTAATGGTGAGTTCTCAAAGTATGCATAAAATTCACTAGATGTTAGACCAGACTTACTCTTGATAGCTTTCCAAAGTAAATCTGGTGGTAATGCAACGACTTTCGCAACTTCCAGAATACCTACAATTTCTTTGCGAGGAGATGTTACATAGACTACAACTAAATCGCCCATATTCAAACGAGGCTTCAAGCGTCTCAACTCAACGGTTTTGCAACCATCGAAGATCTTGTCCGCATACTTCTCATGAATGGATAATAGCAAAACGTTGAGAGACATCAGTACACTTATCCTACAGAGTCAAATCAGTTTTAGATTCCTTCATTATATATCATGCTGAATTGGTGGGAGCTTATTCTGAGAGGAGCAGGCAAAGAAGTCTTGTTTCCCAGAATTTCTTTGATTCGGGTTATTTTTACTGGATTTCTTAGCAATTGAGTCTCACTAAACTTAATAGCCATAATTTCTTTGCTATGATCGCCGCCAGATGTTGCTAATACATCCTCAAAATTATAAACACCTAACCTCCTGAATTGCTTATATAAATCTTTCGGGGTACCTGTAGTAATCTCATTGAGAAAAGAAATCGCACGAATCGCATGAACAGTAACGGTAGTATCTTTATTCGTTGGCTCACTTACGTACCACAAGATTCTTCCAGGAACCTCCCAATTACAAGTTTTCCGATTGCTTCGATAGTACACGCCTTCTCGGTTCAATGCTAATTCCTCTTGTGCTCCCCATAGATACTCGTTTGCAATTTCTGGATCGAATAGTTCTTTTGCCCATTTGGCCTTAATTGGAATGATGAAAATTGGAATATCGGCGTCCAATAATCTCGCAGGATATAAAATCTTTTCTAGATTTAGAATAGATGCATTTTCGACGAATTTCCCTTGGTAAAGCATTTGGGCTATGTTCACGAAAAAAGACTCGTCCGAATTGTCTGGGAACTTTATCGAACTCAAGGCTTCAGATACTTGTTTGGATGTTCCGCCAATTGGTAAACATACTCTTAGCCAATTTCCATTCTGGCTGATAAAGTTATCTTCTTTCAGAGCTTCCGTAATAGACTCTGTTAAATATTTATCAGATATGAGAATAATTTTTTTGCTTTCACTCGCGGCCTTTGTACAAAAGTCAAAAATGCAGTGACGTATGAGCGTTGACGAGATTTTTCCGGGCTTAAATCTTAAAATTGGGACTTTAAATTCTAATAAATTAGATCTGTCTACCACGATCAAAGCTAGATATTCATCATCTGAATTGCTAATAAGAATGCATTCAAAATTAAGTGGATCAGACAAAGCTAAATTAATCTTAGATCTAAAAGATGGCTTTGTTTCACCTAATTTATTTGCTAGAAAAGAGATAATTACTGTATCTTTCTGTTCGGCAGAAACTCTATTTTTCCTGGTGGAAGTTCCAGCTAGTCTCACAGGTTGATAAATAGAGTCTCGTCTAAGTTGATCTTGTTGAACAATAAATTCAATTGGACTAACAATTCTCAGCCCAAATCTTTGGTACACTTCCTCCTCTACTTCTTCTAACAATCGATTATCTCGAGTGATGAAAAATGAAATGTCAATCTTTGCCGTAATAGTTTTGGCTATTTGATCAAGATCAGATCTATCACTTTCCTTCATATTCTCAGGAAATAAGTGTTTAATAGAGTCTTTAACATCACCAATACTATTACGATCGTAGTCTAGAACAATAAATTCACTAACTGCATTAATTAACTTTGATCTTGACTGCGCATCAGGATTTCTATTGATTTCGTTTCGTATCTCATCAGTTAAACAAATAGTCATTTCATTAGATAACCAATCGGCTAACAAAGCCTTTGATTCACGACCACCCTCATCAATGCATTGATCAGAAGTTAAGTCGAAGAAAATATTGGCATCTATGACCACACATAAATTTATTTCAGACTGCTGTTCTGCAAGTATTGAGAATAAGTCAGGCTTCCCATAACTTAGCCACCATTCCGTTAATGTAGAACCTTCTTTAGCCCTTCCTTCTCGTTCTCCTTGTGCAACAAATCCTAAAGTTGACCAAAACTTACTTAAGTTGTAATCACGCCTACAGGATAACAAAATTCCTTGCAAATCCGATGTGGTTTCTTTTAAATAGTTTAGGAGTTTACTTGGGATTCCTTTTCCTCGAAATTCTTTAGAAACACACAGATGTGTCAATTTTATACGATTCTTGCCAGCACAAAATATAAGATACCCTATGCATTCATCTTGTTCAGATATACAAGCTATAATGCGTTTCTCTAATGCCATCCTGTCAAAAGCACCATACGGTAGAAAGCCCAATGTTCCAGAGTTTTGATCAGCTAACTGCTTTATAGTATTAAGATATGGTGAGTTTGGATCAACAGGTCTGATTGAAAGATTCTCTAGATTCTGGGAAGATTTCATACTGGCTCAGGAATAGTATTTCTATAGAATTAATGACAGTCTATACACTCTGACGTAAAATAGCTCATTCTCTAGGCAATCTAATCAAAAATACACAGTCTCCTGAAGAATAGCCTTTTGGCGTGCCATAGGAGACCGTGTAGTTTCAGTTACACCTTACGCGCTAAAGTACTTCGCGGCGGGGTGATAAATTGCGAACGCCGTTGTGGATTGTTCTGGATAGAGTTGTTCGCTCTCATCGATCGTCATCCCAATGCGATCGACCGCTAACAACGCCAATTGAGGCACCTGATCCATCACCATCGGACAAGCCGGATAACCAAAGCTATAGCGTGAAC
>ENA-OFCI01000617-OFCI01000617.1-metagenomes-genome-assembly--contig:-NODE-617-length-20321-cov-4.036416_pt1 | contig 20321 bp, 26 predicted proteins | sample MGYA00153391_OFCI01 | MGnify analysis MGYA00153391
CTACTCACCCAAGGAAATCAAACGAGTTAGGGTGATTCGTCGTGCTGACGGCTACTATTCTCAGTTCTGTATAAATGTAGAGCGGACAGAGGAAGTTATTCCCACTGGTAAAGCAATTGGGATAGACGTGGGATTAAACCATTTCTACACCGACAGCAACGGCGAAACGGTTCCAAATCCTCGATATCTCCGTAAAAGCGAAAAAGCTTTAAAACGGTTGCAGAAACGAGTTTCTCGGAAAAAGAAAGGTTCTAGTAACCGCAAAAAAGCGATCAACAGGTTAGGAAGGAAACACTTGAAAGTAAGTAGGCGGCGTAAAGACTTCGTTATTAAAACGGCGTTGTGCGTAGTGAAATCTAGCGATTTCGTAGCTTACGAAGACCTTCAAGTGAAAAATATGGTAAAAAACCATAAGCTTGCTAAATCTATTAGTGATGCAGCATGGTCACAGTTCGCCCAATGGTTGAAATACTTTGGGAAGGTGTACGGCAAAACAATTGTTGCCGTCGCTCCTCAGTACACTTCCCAGGATTGTTCAAGTTGTGGGAATCGCGTTCAGAAATCGCTCTCAGTCAGGACTCATGCTTGTAGTTGTGGTACGGTGTTAGATCGTGATCACAACGCAGCTTTGAATATTCTGGCTAAGGGATTGAGGCAATCAGGAATTGTTTTAAATACGGTGGGACACACCGGAATTAACGCTTGGGGACAGACCGACCTCTACTCGTTGGTGGTGACATCTACGAGCAAGTTGACTGATTGATCCAAGAATCCCCGTGCGTTCACGCCGGGGAGTGTCAACAATTATAAAGCACCCTCTCCCACGGTTCGATCGTGCGAAGGGATTAGATCCGGCGGTTGGCGTCCCTGCATCGTCTACCGGGAAGATTTTTATAAGCCACTGGGAGAGGCGGTCGGTTATAAACTCTCAGGACGCTGTTTGCTGGCTCTGCAAGGCGTCCCCGATAGCTACATCATGGGTAATGAGATCGTCACTTGTTTCGTGGCTGGCAACGGTGTCTCTGTTCCAGTGGCTCAATCGATCATTAAAGCGATCCTTGCTTCAGAAGCGAGATAAGATTTAATCTCCTGTCCGCTGTCTACGGCTGAGATTGTCGTTCACTTTATCAACTTTGTAAGTAAATAAAACGACAAACTCATCTATTCAAGCCCTTGCTGTGATTGAATTCTATCTCGCTTCTAGACCAACACCAAAAAACCCGACTCTCTTTTTACAGAGCCGGGCCAAACTTTCCATTAAATCGTTAAAGTCTATGTCCGCTGGGAAAAGTTCGATCATCGTGTCGCACTTATCGAAAAATTTCCGTAAAGCTGATTCGTACGACTCATTAACTTTTTGATCTATCAATCTGAAAGGATCTAACTCTGATCTCTGATCCGAAATTAATGCTAAAGATTCGGTGAGTCCTGTACTTGCTCCTAGACATTTCATCAAAATTATCATTTCACTTCGGTTGAAATAATAATATTTATCTTTGACTTCTTTCGCAGTTCGTTCAAAGCTAATATCGAGTAATCTGTCCGTCTGTAGCTATCCATTTTTTCTTTCTTGCCCTTGGATATAGTTACCTTCGATCCGCTCGTTGTAGTTGCCCCCGTTCGTGTTGATTATCGTTCTGACAGAGCCGCCTGCCTCAGTCCTAACTATCACTGTCGGTTTCTTTGTTGATGTCGGTTCCTCTGTATGAGTGCCACCGGGGACGGTATCGACTTCGACTTCTGCCGCTTCACTTTCACCTAGTAGAAATGTCCAGAAACTCATTTTTTTACCTCTATTTTGTGGTAGTCTTAACAAGACTCGATCCGCTGTCTTATTTACAAGATAACACTTCTGATTGTTTATGTCAACCCTTTACAGAAGAAAAGAAAGAAAATGAAATATAAGACGGTTTATGTCCATCGTGTAGTCGCCGAAAAAAAAATCAACCGCCCCCTTAAAAAGGGGGAGGTGGTGCATCATCTTGACGGCGATCCTAGAAACAATCATCCAGACAATCTCGAAGTCTGTTCGAGCGCGTCCGTTCATCGTCTGCATCATCGGCGATCGCACCGTGAGAAAGACACAGCCGATCGCCCGTTAACTCAAATTGGCAATCTTTGGTTTTGACCTATAAAAAAAATCCCCGATTGTTCGGGAATTTTTTCTTAGTTAGCGAGTCAAGATTTTTGTCATAAATTTTTAATTCCTATGCTAGTAAAAAACGAATCAATCAAAGACCGATCGGAGTACCTGTCAGGCATTCTGATTATAGGTTCCACACCAGAAAAAGTTTTACCGTCAAAATAGAAAACAGGTTTGTTTCTGAGTTTAGCAAAAGCAATTTCTAGGATAGTCGAATCACCGTAATAGAAAGAAGAATCAGAGACTACCACGATCGCGTCTGACTCCATAATTTTCTGGAAATGTAAAGCTTTTATCAAGTCGTAGTTTAGACCGACAGTATCGGCATCTTTGTGATAGGAATGTTCCCAATTCCCACACATTAAAACGATCCAATTCTGAAAAGTTAGCGCTCTGTTTGCCTCCATACATTCCCGGTAGAATCGACTCGATCCGCACAGTGTAACCATGCCTGATCCTTCTGCAAAAAATTGACTCGCCGATACATTACTCATTTTTTTCTTCCTATTCTTTGGGGTAAAATTTGACTAGAAACTCAAACTCAGTAATTCTTTTTTTCTAGCACCTCCCAGGCAACATTCACATAATTGTATAGAGTCGGATTATGTGCAAGTGATTCTTGTATTCTTTTTGCAGCGTCTATAGCATCGTTCTGAATCAGAACTTGATCTGTCAGAGTAACTGCTAACTGAACGGAGGCAATCAAAGCTAGGGCTTCTGTCTCTGTTAATCCTACGGTTGTATTTGGGGCTGTCACGATTCTAGTAATAATTAAAGGGCTAGTCGATGCTGTTGAGATTCATGAAATAGATAGGGAGAGCTAAAGCCGTTGCCAATATCACAGGCAACACGCAAACCATAGCCACCATTTAGAACTGCTACCAAGTCAACTGTCGGGTGATTGCTTGGATGCAAGATAGCCGTTAAACCGTACCGCCCGACCATTTTAGTCTCTGATATTAATTGATCTATCTTGAGGTATTCTGTCATTTTTCCTACGTTTTCTTGAAGTAATTAAACACGATTTCAGGTCGCAAAATCGTGTTCAAGTAGAGATTAATTAGAAACCACGATCCATAACTAAAAGACTAAACTCGTCTGACAATTCTATTCCTAGACCTGAGACGCCCGCCCAAATTGGCTCAGCATATTCGATCGGGAACCGGATCGAGTTGTCCTCTATCCGACCGTTGCAGTAGTCAAAATCAAAGCCGTTATTGTCGATAAGTTGTTGGAGGTTGGGCAGAAAGACGGCAATTTCATTATTGATAATTTCGATCCTTCGGGGATTTTTTGGAGGGTACAAATTCGCGAGATCGTCTGTAGTCGGAGTTTCTAAGCCCATTTTTGCTAATTGTTTTCTGTATTTTTGCAACATCTTGACCGCACTTTTCGCTTGATTGATCGTAAGCCGTCTGTTACGTCCGATATGTTCACCGAGGCTTTTTCCGTAGTCAGTATCAGAACCGTTGTAACCTTTGTTATCGTGGCTAGTCGCGCCGTCGCATACTTCGGATAATCCGACTATCGCCAATTCGATAACATTCCTTTCTACAATCACTCTTTTTACAGGGGCTGCTGCTGTCATCTCTTTCTCCCTCTCTCATTTTTTTCTTGACTTTTTTAATATACCGTAAACCCTTGATAACTGTCAAGGGTTTTTACAAAAAACTTTCGAGTTTTCTTTGAAGCGAGATAGGATTCAGGCAGGCAGAGGCTCCTACCCGTTGAGTTTGTCGTTTAGATTACTTACAAAGTTGATTTAAATGAACGAAACGGACTCAAGTTTGATAGCCAGATCGCCTACGGCAATCAAACTTGAGTTCGTTTTGGTCTAGACGCGAGATAGAATTCAATCACAGCAAGAGTTTGAATAGCTGAGTTTGTCGTTTAATTTACTTACAAAAGTTGATAAAGTGAACGACAATCTCAGCAGTAGATTGATGGAGAAAATCCTATCTCGCTTCTGAATTTAGGCGATCGCTTATTTAAATTTCAGCTCAAGGTATTGACAACCATTGACGGAATAGGTTAGAGTAAAAAAAAAGAGAGGTCATTTTCATGGATTCAAGAATCAAACTAGCGCAACAATTGATCGAGTCTGAACCGCTGCAACTTCCCCCTGCTGACGTTCGTTTGGTAAACCTAGCAGACTCTCTAAAGTTTTTCGGTATAGACCCGAAAAATCCTCGGATTAAGCAGGGTTTAGAAGATTTAGCATTGAGTATTCTAGAGGGAGGACAAACAGCCTCTAAAGGCGAAAATAAAGAGGTTTGGATCAGTGTGGTTAAACGTGCAAAAGACCTGGGTTTCTACGTGCAATTAGTAGATCACAATCAAATTTTACTAGAAAATTGGGTTGCAAAAAGTCGTTTGCCTTCTAGAGAAGAGAAACGGCTCGGTAAAGGAAATCAACAAAAAGTTGCTTTTTATCTAAGAACTCCAGAATTAGATTCTGAGATCGTCTCTTTTTTCGATAGGCTTGACTAAACTCCCCGCCCCGCCTTCGGGCGGTTTTTTTTGTCAACTATTGGCAAAATGTGTTATAATTAAAAAATTAAGCCGATTGGAGTGCCGCAAAACACTCCCTATCAATCGGCAATATCAGCCTAGATAAAATAGGCGAACATAATGCCCAGTGTAACAGAGCTTAACTCTAAACACAATAAATTCAAATACAGAGACTTGCTTGATCTCAATTACGTTGAAACAGGAAAAAGGCATAAAGCTTTTACGGAGAAAGTCGCAAAAGAACTTATCGAGTCGAAAGAAGTGTTTTGCGTTGCGTTCGATTTTGCTTGGAAATGGTTAGGATACACTAACAGAGTAGCGGCTAAAGCAGGTCTATTCCCAACTCGAAATTTAAAGCCAAACATCGACTTTATAATTGTAGATATTTCTACTAGAACCGTATGGATCGATGTAGAAAATCTCAAGAAATGGGCGGTGATTGCAGACACAGAAAAAAGCAGAGAAGTCCTAGCCTGTTTAGATCGGGTGGAAAAGTTCGCACTGTCGATCGTACCGACCCCGATCGCACCGACCCCGCCCCCCGCTATCTCTCCCTATCCAGTGGTAGAGACTTTCAGCCTTGCACTCGCCAAACAGTTGATCGAGTCTGATGATCGGTTCCCGGTTAATTTTGAGGATGCTTGGCAATGGCTAGGATATTCGAGAAAAGATAAAGGCTTGGATATGCTCAAATCTTATTTCATTTTAGGTAAAGATTTCACATTCCACCAACAGGGGGAATGGAGACAGGGCGGGCGTTCTAGCGATTATTACCGATTGACGACAAATTGCTTGAAAGAATTAGGAATGGTGGCTAAAACAGAGCAAGGTAAACAGATCCGAAAATACTTTTTAGATTGCGAAAAAATTGCCAAACAGTCGATCGCACCGACCCCGCCCGCCGCGCCACAATTACCCGGTGACATCCGATTCGTAAAAATGATCGACTCACTCAAAGAGATTAATTTTGAGCTGGTAAACCCACGCTTTAAACAGGGTTTACAGGACTTAGCCGCCGATATGCTTGGAATCAGTACACCGCTGCTACCAGAAAACGCCCGTGACGGTGTTTGGTGCGGGGTTGTCGAACGAGCCGAACAGTTAAACTATCCTGTTGAATTAACACTCAACAAGAGGAATGTTTTGGGGCGCTGGGTATCCGCTTTAATCAGTGACCGGGTGAAAGAAGTGCGACTCTGCAACGGAACTCAAAGACAGATCAATCTCTACCGAATAACTCCAGAATTGGATACCGCGATTGTTGCCTATTTTGACAAGATAAACATCAAACCGCTCTCCTAACTTTCCCCCCCGCCCCGCCTTCGGGCGGTTTTTTTGTCAACAATCGCTAGAACGTCCGTCCTCTGTCCATTCCGCCGATCGGCGGAGGTCAAAATCCTCACCAAAAATGACTGTTTCAGATCGAGTCTCAAAAAGGATACGCAAGGATGAGCGGCAAAGAACAGTCTACTATCTCCAGACGTTGCTCAAAGCTCATATCCTAAGACTCAGTGAAAACGGCTGAAATCGATACAGGCTACGGGATTAAGGTGGTGTCCTAACTTTTCCCCCCGCCCCGCCTTCGGGCGGGTTTTTTTTGGTCAACAATAGTCGAGTCTGCAATTTTCGAGGTTGAGTTCGTTTTGGTCTAGACGCGAGATAGAATTCATGCACAACAAGGGTTTGAATAGCTGAGTTTGTCGTTTAAATTACTTACAAAGTTGATAAAGTGAACGACAATCTCAGCAGTAAGAGTAGCGGCTAAATCTTATCTCGCTTCTAGATTCGATTCGATTATTTCATTTTAATCGAGTCCCAAACCATTGACATAAACCCTAGACGATTGTATAATGTAAAAAAGCAAGCAAAGTTATCAGGGAAATAAAAACAGATGGATCGCTCAGATACAGATAGCATCATCACTCCAAAACGGAAACGGGGAGAAAGGGGGAAAGGGAAAAACAACAAACGAAAGGCAGTTGAGGATCTCATCAATCCTGCGAAAGCAAAACGGACTCGCCGACCGAGAGATCCTAACTACATCCCGATCAAAAAAGTCAAGGCAATCGATCCTAGCAAAAGAAGTACGATTGCGAAGGAATTGGGGGTATCGACTCAGACACTCTATAACCGTGAGGAAGTTTTCGCGCATCTAATTCCCTTTTATGATGAAGGGTCAGAAGAAGTCAAAAAGAAAGGAAAAAGTTTGAAGGAATTTCCACCTTTAACTCTGTTTCAGCAATTTATACATCGACAGTTTGAAGCGTTACGCCGATCTTTACCGCTTAAAGATTGCACCCCTAATCTTTTATTGGTAGAGCAAAACCTAGGACTGTTTGACTTTGAAGTTTTCAAGGGGATTCTGGAAAAGACTGTTGATATAGAGGCGCTAGACGTTCAAGTTAACAGTCAAACTGTCGAAGTTGAACCATCGGAACCATCGGAACCATCGGAACCATCGGAACCATCGGAACCATCGGAAGAATCGGAGTAATCCGAGTAATTAAAACAAAACTAAGAGGGCTAGAAAATGGCGGCAAAATTAGATTCTTACAGAAAGCTGTTAGCACTGAAGCAAGGAACCGGAACCGAACCCGACACTGACACCGAAAGCGAACAGAAACCAGAAAGAAAGGCACGAAAGAAGAAAGGAGAAAGCGCGATAGAAAAGACGATAGGACACGATTTGGTGAACGGTCAACGCGCCGATACAAACCAGGTGATGTCAGCACTAGAGAAAGGTGAGGAAGCATTAAACGCAACGATCGGCTACCAGCGGGGGCAATACCTTGCGGATCTGAGACTAGCAGGGAGTACCGCCGGATTTTTGGATCGGTATGCTACCGCTAAAATCGACAATTTGGGAGCTTTAAAAAACCTTTTAGAGGCTAACGCGAGAGACTATAACCCTCTTTCTATCCTTGCCGATTTAGGTTTGGCAGACGTTGAAACCGTTGACGGTGACGGTGAGACTTTAGAACCTAATGCTGATCTTAAAGATAAAAGCAAGGCTTTCGCAGAGGAAGATTACTCCGCTTTTTTGCACTAGAGACGATCGCCCTGCTGAATAGGGCGATCGCCCTGCTAGAAAAATCAGAACAAACTACCAAAAATCAAGGGAAAAATAAAATGAGATTGCTGCAAAAAATCAAAAAAATGTATCAGGATTATCTAAAAATTGATCGGAGTCGTGATCAAATGTGCTGGATAGCAGCCGCCCCCTGGTAGTTGGTAGTGAGTAATCGGTAACGGGTTTGTATTTTGTACAGAAAGAGAGAGAGAGAGCAAAAAAATGGGAAGAAACGGGAGCAATACGGCTAACCTCAACATTCCTTCGAGAGTAATAGCGAAGTCACAGAATGCGGGTTATTTACAACAAAGACTTGGTGTAAATTTTGGCAGTGTTTCGAGTGTTACGACTGAAGACGTTAAAAAATCAAACGGTGATTTAGAGGAAGCCAAACGTCAAAAATTAAGAAGCAGCAAATATGTACAGAACCAAAAAGCGCTCTTTAAGATTCTAGAAGATATTGCGAGGCTGGAACTTGAATTATTAAGGGCTGGTTACGATACCGACAAAAAGATTGAGGCGCTTGTACAGACGGGAATGATTGCGTCTGCCGAATATCAAAAAGCGATTCAACTTTTGGAATTAAGAGGACAGATCGGTATCGCAAAACAGGCGGTAGCCTTTCAATTGGGGGCTGCTAAATTAGGGCATAAAGCAACGCAAGAAGTGGGGCTGATGCAGCATAATCATCAGTTAGATATCACAACGATCAACGCTGTTTATGCTCAGAAAAAAGCGCTAGCTACACAAGGGCAAAGCCTCAGAATTGCCCAAGGAAATCAGAAACAGTTGAACATGGCTGCTTTCAAAGCCGAACTTAATTCGCTCCCCGGCGACTCTCAATATCAGAATCAGGCGGCTTTACCCGGTTACAACTCGAACGGCGGGGGCGGTTTGTTTGGTGGCGGTGGAGGTGGCGGGGGCGGTGGTCTCTGGTCGGGTTTAAAAAAAATGTTGGGTTTCCGATCTTGATCGGTTTTTATCAATAGTAGACGTGAATGGTAGACGTAAACCATTGATGTAAACAGGGTGCAAATAAAGGAGTCAAAATCACTAGGAGAAAAGAATGGAATCGTTAAGTTTTGGGCATGATTTTGGAAAAACAGAAGCGAGAGAATCGGCAGAGATCGAACAGGTCGAAGGGAAAACTCAGGAGTATTATGAGAACAATCTGAAACTGATCAACAGAGAGAGAGTTGAATTTGCTGCAACTATGAAAGCAGTAGGTAAATTTGTTTTCTTCATGTCTATCAGTGGCGGGGCGGTATTTCTATCTCGCATCTTGCCGATTTTCTCGTTTGCCGGGATTTTTGTGAGAGTCATAACTTTCACTTTTTTAACGAAAGAGGCGGTGTTTAATGCAGAGGCGAGAGAGAGGAGAGACTTTCAACTTTTGCTTTTGGCAGTAGGGTTAGGGAATCTAGGGGCTGAATGGGATTCGTGGTTAGCAATTTCGCTAGCAATCACAGATTTTTTTGCACTCTACGGGGTGTCAATTTTGGTAGGAATTGGGATGTTTCTGGGTGTACTTTTTTGGTTATTACTCAGAAATAATCAAAATAATCAGGCGATCGGTTTGGATAACGAAAACTACAACTACAACGAAAACTACAACGGGGAAGATTATGAATAGTTTTGAACCTGTAACACCGATTTTATCCGAGAAAGAGTTGGAATCTGTCTATGATTCGATCGAACAGGAAGCGCGACAGAATTATCAGCCTCAGAACCTAGTGCCGACTTTGGCAAATATCAGCCCGCGTGTGCTGATGATTGCGCTCGCTGTGATTGGAACGATCGGCGCTCTAGTCGGATCTGCTGATCTCAAAATAGATACGGTTGTGACATATAGCACACCATTAGGTGAACGTTCACAGCCTCACTGGTTAGTGCCGAAAGGAGCCAAACTGATAAAAACCGAGCAAGGGCTGGGGGCGGTCAAAGGTTTGGGGTGGATACTAGGAGGGTGCGGGGGAGCCGCTCTCTGGCACGTCGCAGGCAATGACGAAAAATGGCAAAGGTTCTGCGGTACGTTACAAACTCAATGGGTGACTGATCATATCAGACGGCATAAAGTGATGACCGAGATGGAGAGTATAGCCGCGATCCAGATGAAGAAACAGCGTTTAGACCGACTGGTAAATGTCGATCTAGCTGAACAAACCTGGCAATTCCATCAGAGCATAGGGTACGATCCCCTAGTCGCTCAATCCTTACAGAACGTCTCTCAGAATGCTTTGCCCTATGGTTCCCCAGGCACTCTAGACGACATAAACGATCCTAGCGATAAAGTCCGATCATCTACTGATAAAACGTCTTTAAACCCAATGAAGAAAGACAAGTTAGCTCTCAAAATGCCACCGTTGACCGATTATCCTGTCTGTTTAGTTTTCGGCGCACCGGGCGGGGGTAAATCAACGTTTACAGAGAAATTGGTTGAGAAGAAACTGTCGGCGGGGCATAAAGTTGTCATCTTAGATCCTCACTACAAACTGGGGGCTTGGAAAGGCTGCGAGGTCTATGGGAAAGCTTTCGATTATGAAGAGATTGACGCAAAATTGCTCGAATTCTGTGAGGAAGTAAAAGACCGTTATCGCCGTTTGGCAACAGAAGTTAATCCGGTTTTCGAGCCGTTCTCCATCATTGCAGAGGAATTCACTACTTGGGGGAAACGTTGTAAAAACGCGGGGGCTTTTGTCTGGCAAATCGTCTCTGACATCCGAAAGGTAAATTGTTTTGCAACCATTGTCGGGCATACCAACACACTCGCAGGACTTGGAGGGAAAGAGTCAGCCGGATCGGCAAAACTCATTTTAGATGCTGTGCTAGAAGTCGAAATTATGGCTAAGCAAGATCCTGAATCAGGGCGGGCGGTTCCAGCCTTTCAATCTTTCGTAAAGCTTCCAGGCATGAAACGAAAAGACGCTTTTAGTGTTCTAATTGAACCCGACACCGACACTAGCCAGAGCAGCGAAGGGGACAAATCACTTAGCGTTTTGGTCGCCGATCTGCCAGAGGAACTTTCTACAGACCTTTGGTTAAATCCTGAGTCAAACGCAACTTCTGAACCTCCAGAACCCTTACCAGAACGGGGGGACGGGCGGGTAATCATAACACCAACTATCAGCACCCCCGTCAATAAATCAGGCTTGCAACGTCAAGAACCTATAGCTAGTAATGGTTCGACCGACATTCTGCAACAAGACTTGATCCTGTACACGACTGAAAAATTACAGAGAAAAGAGGCGAAAATACTTCTTTTTAATTCTCTGGCACACAGAAATAAACAGGCAACTATCGAAAAGTTCTGGAATTGTACCAAAGGTAGGTCAGCAGCGTATCAGGCGGCTTTAGTCGAATATGACGATTTGATGAGCTAAAACCCTCAAACCTTTACAGAGTGACGACGTTCCGCCCTGAGTCCGCTTACTGTCTGCTTACTGTCAGGGTTTGAGAGCAAAAACCCTCAAACCTTTACAGAGTGCCGACGTTCCGCCCTCAGTCCGCTTGATTTTAAATCGGAACGGAAAAATAAACAAGACAAAAAAATCAAACAATAAAAAACCTCGGAATTTCCGAGGTTTTTTAATGAGAAGAAAAAGGGTCAGAGAGAAACGTCTTGAGTGTAATCGTCTTTAAGTCTCAAGCATTTCTGAATCTCTAGAGCGAGGTATCCAGAATGATCACCACGGATCTCTGGATTAGCCAGACAGATATCTCGAATTAAAGGGAGCGCCGATCGACTAGAATATTTTCTAGCAGCGACACCCTGCGGATATTCTTGGGAGACACAGCATTTAAATTGTTCGACATCCCAACAGATCAGAAAATTCCCAACATTGTCAGAATAGCTTTGTTTCTTGTGTCTCTTGCTTGAGAGTTGATCGGCGGCATCAAAGCAGTGTTCGTAGATGTGAGCGCTCAATGAGTTAGTGCATAAAGCTCCAAGTGTTAAAGCGTCAAGTCCTCCCAAAATTAGAAAGTCTAGAACGGTTTTTTGTAGATGCCTTAACCCCATAGCATTTGACACCCATGCTGAATACATATCGTTAGAGCGAAACGTCGCGATAAGAATCAGTCGGTTGTCAGAGATCCGGAACCAGAGATGATTTAAACATGGACTACCCCCGTGTTGGTTGTCGCTTGATTTGTCCTCTCGAATTCCCCCCGCATCCCATAAATTGATCACAGCCGAACAGGCATCAGGTTCAATTATTAATTTTTCAATCACCTCTCTAATTTGATCGTTTCCAAAATATTCTCGCATCCTAGACCCATACGTGTAATTAACACTGCTTTGCAAGCCGTTCAAGCCCTCGCACATTTGGGGTAGATAGGATTTGATGTATTCGGCATCGACAGGCAGATAAGGCTCAAATCTGAAGCCATCGGGTTCGTTGTTTATTACAACGGTAAGGTTTGCCAATTCTTGAATCTGTCCGCCGTTGCCTGTAGGTTTCAAGCGCCCGGTTGATCGAATTCTGTAGAGGATTTCGGGAAAGGCTTCGGCAATCGTCTCTGCCTCGATCCGATGTCCTATGTATGCCCCCGGCAGACGCTTCGAGTCTCCCGATCGCACCTGAAAAATCTGCCTGTTACCTACTTCTTTCTTTCTACGTGCCAATGTCTCTTTTAGCACATCGTAGTAATCGGCAGGAAGAGATAATAAATATTCGGGAAGTGAGAGAAGGGTGATCCGGTTCCGTAGTCGGATCAGATCAAGTTTTGGAATTTCGATCTCAATTTCCCCACGGGCCCGAACAGTCTGCCAACATTTCAAACCAGAACTCGATACCCCCTCTTGAAACCCGTCTTGAAAAAAACTAACTAAGGATGCGATCGATTGTGCATTGCGATCCTGTACGGTAGGCTCTGTGTACACTACTGTGCTGATCTGCGGATTGTAGAGAAGATTTCGGATCAGGATGCTCAAACCGCCCACAGGATTGTATAACTGTCCTAGAGCGGCATAAGTGCAGTCAGGCAACTGATCTGCAATTTTTTTCGCGACACTCCATCCCGTTACTACGATCGCCCAATGGTACGGCTCACCATAAATTAACTGATCCGCTTTGTACAACGCCTCATATTTGTAAAACTCATCCGACTCATTCGTTGCGTTTTCCATCTTTTTCTACTTCTCTGTTCCTGCTGACGCTTTCTCGGCTTGTTCTCTCTTTTGACTCGCAATCAAGATCCGATCCGCTAATTCTTGAATTTCCTGCTTTTTACTTTTCATTTTTTCTTCAAAGCTCAATAGGTTTTTCTGGTATGCTGGAAAGTGCAGACTCTCTCATTTTTCTGCATATAGGAATAGGTAAGCGATCGACACTAACCGCTTATCTGTTTCCCTTCTTTCTATCCATTAATCTACCTCAATCTAGATGATTTGTCAAGGGTTTATAAAAGTAACTGAAAGGTAAAAAATGTTTTATTTAAATCGACCGGGGAGCAAATTATCGAGAGGATCGATCGCCGATATAGAACAGGCTTTAAGATTGCTGGCAACTACTAGGAAAGGCGAGATCCCGTATAATCCCGATTATGGATTAGAGGCAATCTATTCGATAGTTGGTGACTGGGAAGTCATCACATCAGAGATAGAGAGAGAGATGAGCCTCGCTATCCAACAGTTTGAGGATAGAGTAGCCTCTGTCACTGTCAAGGCTGTCAGAATGCTCAATGCTTCCGGTAAATCAATCAGGCTTGAGGTTGCTTACTCGTTTATGGCTTCCTCTCAATTTTTTGCCGTCACCCTCCCCGTTAAATTCTGAAGCGAGACAAGATTTTGCCTCAGTAGCCGTTCTACGGCTCAGTTTGTCGTTCACTTTATCAACTTTGTTAAGTAAATTAAACGACAAACTCAGCTATTTAAACCCTTGCTGTGTATGGATTCTATCTCGCGTCTAGATCAACATGAAAAACCCGACTCAGTTATTGAGTCGGGTTTTTTGTTGGGCAGTGGCGGTGGCGATCGTTACGGCTGCTGATTGCCGAGAAGCCATTCAAGGATCGATTGGAAAGATTCACCCGCAAGAGTCCTCTCTAGCAGTAATTCCAAAAGTTGAGTGTGAGATTGCCCTGTGGAATTTGATCGGATCGCATTCTTGAAATCGATTATTTCACAATTAGAAAATTTCCCGGAATTTTCTAATTGAGCCAATTGTTGATCGGCTAACCTTGCCTCGCGTCTGTTAACGAGTAACCTTTCAAAAGCCGGATCGTGAGCGGTCAATTCTGCCGGAATAGGTTGTGATTCAAAGGTTCGTCTAGGTTCTGTTCTAAAGCTCATATTTTTCTTCCTATTAGTTCCAGATTAATCTGTGATTTTTAAAGCCTGCGGCTGCATGAATATGCACGATCGCCCCTGAAATTCCCATCGTCAGAGCTAATTTAGGATTGTCTTTCGTTAGCCATTTAAAACAGAGACTCGCGGGGATTAGTTGACAATTTGGTAGAATTTTAGAATTGCTTGCTTTCTCGATATCAGCAACTTTCAACACGCCCGGTTCTAACAGTTGGCAACGTTTGGTTACTGTAGCCAGCCTTACTCCGCTAATCCGTGCATAGGCTGTCTGAGTGACGAAAGCCTCACCCGTTTCAATATCAATCACAAACTCAATCCCTTCATTCTCGAAAACTGTTAATCTAGGCATTTTTTTCGTTTACTGTGTTAAGCTGTTTATTTAGATTCCCTTGTCTGTGCAAGGGAATTAGCCGATTGATAGAACGATGCAGTACCACTACCATCGGATCGGCTTGATTTTTTGAGAGTGTTTTCACTGCTAGATCCGGCGTTCTGTCCAGAGCCGGATCTTTTTTGTTTACTGATTACTGGTAGCCTCTTTGTCGATCGCCACCAAACCAATCTCTATCAGTCTCAAACAGAACGCCCCCAAATTCATTCGATTAGATTTAGCTGCTTTCTTCAAACGTTCGTGCAAGTCTTTTTCTGCATTTATGTGAATCCGAATAGTTGTCGTGTCTGTCTCTGTGTCTGAAGTTGGCAACATATTTTCAGTTTTTTCTGTAATGATAAGTGCGTTCTGATGCTGCATTAGCTGATGGTATCTTTGCGAAATTTCTCGATTGTTTTTCTGGTTTGATTCTAGTCCAAACAAAACCAGTCCTAAAGTGTAATTTGCTATTTTTAATCTTCTAGCTTTTGCTCCTCTTTTTATCAAAGCGTGTAAGTCTTTCTCAGGAGACATATGAATTCGCAACGTCCCTATTTCAGGGTTGTATTTTGCCATGTTTTTGCTCGCTCTCTCTTCACACTCATTATAACTTGGCTGGTTATAAACCTGCTAAAACGTTATAATCTGTTACAATCGAGAAGAAAAAAAAGCCGCCGGGTGGCGGTAAAAAGTTGGTTATTTGCTTTCGAGCCAGTCGAGAATAGCTTCAAGATCCCAACCTTCTAGTGTTCGATTCCTCACCCCGCAGAGCGCTTGAGAGGTGGAAACTCCGATCGGTGTAGAACGGATAGCATCCATCAATTCAGCCATCTGGACAGACGAATAATTGCCTAAATAGGCTATTTCAGCAAATTCTCGATCAATGGCTACTGCTTTTTTTGGCGCTCTGCTAAAGGCGTTAACGATCGGAATGGGAACTACCGCGTCAGAACTTTCGAGAAGTGCGATCGCCGGAACCTTAACTGATAAATCAATTCTTAAGTTATTCATTTTGGAAATTGTTCGATTATTCCGACTCTATCACAGATTTCAAGGGTTGACACTTTTATTTAGAAGCGAGATAAGATTTAGCATCATCACCTACGGCTGAGTTTGTCGTTCACTCTATCAACTTTGTAAGTAAATTTAAACGACAAACCCAACAGGTAGAACCATTTCCTTGTATGGATTCTATCTCGCGTCAAGAACAGAGCCAAAAAACAGATAGAATAAAAAATAAAAAGTGTAAGCAACAAAATCGGAGTAAAATGCAAGGACAGGAAGAAATAAAACGGCTCCTTTCTCTAGCCATTAAAAACGGGATCTTAAATTGGCTGGGGATTTCAGAACAAATAGCAAACGTGAGGCAACTAATGGCAGAGTTTTCGGTATACAAAGGAGCGGTAAACGCAACACTAGAGCGCGTTTTAGTATTATCGGCAGAAGAAAGAGACACTTTTCTCAAAGTCATCGCAGCGGTCAAGGCTGACAACGCCGTCGCGGTTGATGAAGCAATGGCAGAATTGGCAACCAAAAAGCAGCAAGTAGTTGATGCCGTATCTGGTATCATTTCTACCGCCGAATCTCCTGTGGTTCCCACGCCCGTGCCTCCAGTTGTTGACGGCGAGTTGCCTCCGGTGACTCTTCCTACTATTCCAGTCGAACCGCCCGTCACTGGACTCGATCCGATCGTGCCTGTGACGATCGAACCTTCTCCCCCCGGTGTCGGTGTTGACGGCGGCTTTAATATTTCCGAATAAGTCCACAACCAAGAAAAAACGAGCGGTTTCTGTTGAAAGACCGCTCGTTTTTTATTGGTTAGTTGCTGTTGCTGTTTAATAGCAACCTTGCCGTTTCTAGAAACTTAATAATTAATTCGTTTCGTGGTGTTTCCATTTTGCTCTCTCGCTTTTTTTTTGCTTTTTACTTTTGACTTTACGCCTCAAATAACAATAGGATTATCGTCATCATCGTCAACGTCAAAGTGATAGTAACCACTGTCGTCATCATTATCGCCGTCAAGATCGTCGTCATCTTCAAACTCTGCCTCTATTTCGTCAAGTTCGTCAGTCTCGTCATCATCCTCAAAAAGGTCTAGATCATCCTCATCATCATCAGGGTCTAGGAAAGGATCAACAGAATTTTCCGATAATCCAAGATCGTCTTGTCTTCTTATTCTCGCTAACGGATCTGCCATGTTTTCTACTACTTTCGACTGAGTTACTTTTAATGTATCATACATAAACCCTTTACGTCAATAGTAGATGTAAAGTATTTACATATTTAACCAACAACAGAGGAGACGAGGATCACGGTGGCAGGGGTAGCAAGAGGAGCGGACGCCCAATCGGTAGGGAGGACTATGATATCAGCAGCGGGGGAGGTAACAACAGCCTTGTAGACACCGGAAACGTTTTGCAACGCGCCGACAATTTGAGCGACAACAACGTCACGCCCCATAGACAATTGAACCAAAGCAATATATTTATTTAAAGCTGTACAGCATCGGCTAACCAGTGTGGCAATGTCAGCATCAGCATAGGCTGTAATATTAACCGCGATATTGTAATTTACTACGGTGGGGGCGGTAACAGTAAAAACAACACAAACGGGTCGAATTTTTTTATCTTGGAGCATTGCCAAAACTTTAGCAATTAGTGGGGCTGATGGTAAACCCGTCACCGTTAAAATTCTCACCGTCACGTTTGGTGCTGTTGTCACCGTGACAGACACGTCTGTAATTGACGGATCAACGTTCTTAACTAAAGTTTTTATCTGTTCCTCTGTCCCTGCTGTTGTGTATGTCGAAGGTGCCAACAAAATCCTAGCCCTGTACGACTCATCCTTCTCGTTCAACAGTCTGCTAACCCCGAATAAAATTCCTAACCCGTCTAGCCGCGCACCCTGAGAATAATTGATCAAATTCCCTTCTAATCCCTGCTGTATCGCTGCATTATTCAGTCCTGATAAAAAACTCAATAACTCTAACATCATAAATTCCGGTGTCCCCACTGCCGCCGTTTCCCCCGCGACACCTTGCCATTTTGTGAAAGCCGCTACCCTGATCTGATCCGCTGTTTGTCCCGTTAAATTTGGTGCTGGCATCACTCCCCCCTTTTACTTTTTATCCCCCAATTTTACCCGATCGCCACCAGCGCAGCCATGTCGGATCTAGAAGCGAGATAGGATTTAGCCGCCACCTTATTGCTGAGTTTGTCGTTCACTTTATCAACTTTGTAAGTAAATTAAACGACAAACTCAACCATTCAATCCCTTTCCCTGTATGGATTCTATCTCGCGTCTAGATCGACACCAAAAAACCCGACTCTAGAATAGAATCGGGTTTTTTGGTTAGCGGGCGGTCGGCGGTTAGCAGGCAATTCTGAAAACAGTAGAAAGTGTAAATTTCATCGCCTCGATCGGTTCCATACCATTATCGATCTGAATCATCGCCACCGCCTCTATTTTGTCGATTCTAGCCAGCGTTATCTCGTCATGGGTGTCTCTGAGTCCGTCTTTCTTACAACCGCGCTCTACGCACAATTTAGAGGCTTTCTTGCCGAACAAACCCAGATTTAAGCAGTCACTGACATTAGAGTAGATCCAATGTCCATAATTGACACTAACCGCGTGAGTCTGAACGTAAGAATCGATCGAGTCGGTCAAGGTGCGACGGGTTACTTTGCCAGCCATGCGAGTCTCTAAATATTTCTGCCGATCCTCTGCCTCAAACTTAATCCCAAAACTATCAGAAAATAGTTGAGTTAACGCTAAACCTATTAAAGCGTCTGATAGTTCCTGTGCTGACTTATTGCCTTGCCTGTCTAGCACTCTCAATAATTTTTCAAAGTCCAATAAACCGATCGTGTTTACTGCTTTCGGGTGCAATTCTGTTTTGGCTTTTTGGTGGGATTGGAAAGTCATGCCCAGCATGACTTCTAGCTGTTTTAGTGACCTATTTGGTGGGATTAAACCTAGCTTGTCTGTGATTGCCCATTTAAAAACAAGCTTAGCGGGGATTAGTTCACACCCTTGTAAAACGCCCGGTGTCTGGAGTTCAGCCGTTTTTATTCGACTTTTTCACACCCTTTGCAACGTTTATTTATTGCTTGCTGACTTCTCGATTTGTCCTAATTTTGAGGAAGCTGTAACCCTCGCCTAGTCTACGTTTAAAGTCTCTCTGTGCGTTGTTCGGAGGAAGCTGAATTCTATCTCGCTTCTAAACCGACAGCACAAAACCCTCTAAAGGTTCGACTTTTCAGAGGGTTTTGTGTTGTCGCCGTTTGTTGCGTCTAGGGTGGCGATCGATCCTGTCAGTACCGTGCAACCGGAACGGGGGTTTTAAAGCCCCCTATCAGAGCGGTTAGAGCGCTTTAGAAAGGAATCGGATCATAGTCTGTGTCGGTGTCAATAGGAACGCCGACAACATCGACATCATAAAGATCGGGGTCGAGTGCGGTAGGAGAAGACGAGGCAGGAAGTTGACCGGGTTCAACGTTAGCGGATTTCATACCAGTCGCAGCAGCAGTCGGTGGACATAGTTGAATAGCTGCTTTTGCTGCATCGTATTGCCCTACTTTGTAGACTTCGGAGATCCTGAGTTCTAAATCGCGCCCTTGACTCAGTAGCGATCGGAAACGTCCAGACATAGCATTTAATTGCTCTGTGATGCCTTTATTGCTGTAGAAGCATCCCACATTTGCCCCTTCAAAAGTCTGGAGGGTTAGCCGATAATTGGCTGGCAATGGCTTCTCTGTTCCTGTCCCTTTCTTAGCAGACTCTAACTTTTGCCAGTCTGTCAATTTCCAGCAACCGACTCCCAATTCTGGCAACTTTCTCGTGTTACCCGAGCCTGTTCCAGAACTCCCTAGAGTCTGTAACAAAATTTGAGAGAATAGTGCTAGCCCTTGCTCTTCAAGTATCCAGAAAATCAATTCCTTAGAAAGAATTGCACCCTCTGGTAACAGGTGCGATACGTCCTCCCATTTCTTGAAAATTAAGGGAATGAAATAATTGACTTTCAAGTCAGGATTGTTGCAGAAAAAGAAGATCGACAGCGATTTTCCGGTAGTGCCGTCCGCCCTTTCATAATCTTTCTCTGCAAGTTGCCCCGTCAGATTTCCGACTGAGAACTTTTTAGTGTCTAGATCAACTTTGATCGGGAATCGGTTGTCACCGCTAACCAGAAATAATTCCTCCTCAGCACCCATTACACCGGGGGTATAGATGCTTTCTACGATGCCCTTAGAAACCTTACATTTTAGTAAGGCTTCATAATCGATCTCGATCCCTGAATCCCCGGCGGCTTCTACGATGAAAGCTATTAATTCGCCACCTTCGTCAATTTGATCGTCTCCCTCTCCCTGCACCAAACAGTCTAGAGGGATTAAATGCCATCCGTCAGTAGGAAAACCCGCAGACATTACCGTCTGAAACGAGCTTTTAGAAAATCTGATTGTCCTAGTCGGTACGAAAGGGGTTGCCATTATTTCTTGTCCGTTGATTTATCGTATTTTTTGCCGTCTGTCGAGTCGGCAGTGGCGAGTGATTTTCCCGTCCGCTTTCTCTACCTCTCAAAGATACTGTAAACCATTGATGATTGTCAAGGGTTTTGAAAAGAAACTTTTGAGATGTTTCTGATGCGAGATAGAATTCAATCAGGCAAAGACTTCTACCCGCTGAGTTTGTCGTTTGAATTACTTACAAAGTTGATTTAAATGAACGACAGACTCAACAATAGGAAGAAATAACCGAACCGGGCTTGTGTTGACCCAAATACCGTAGAGTCTGCTATCTCTGGGCTTGAGTCCGCTTTGGTCTAGACGCGAGATAGAATTCAGACACAGTAAAGGTTTGAATGGATGAGTTTGTCGTTTAAATTTACTTACAAAGTTGATAGAGTGAACGACAAACTCAGCCG
>ENA-OFCI01000619-OFCI01000619.1-metagenomes-genome-assembly--contig:-NODE-619-length-20307-cov-3.781059_pt1 | contig 20307 bp, 15 predicted proteins | sample MGYA00153391_OFCI01 | MGnify analysis MGYA00153391
GTTCACGGGGGCCTTCGCGCGGCGCGAGGGGCGCTTCAAGCAAGCCGACGGAGGGACGCTGTTTCTCGACGAAATTGGGGAGATTCCCGCGGCGACGCAGGTCAAGCTCCTCCGCTTCCTCCAGGAGCGCGCCTTCGAGCGCGTCGGCGGAAACGAGACCGTGCGCGTCGACGTCCGCGTGATCGCGGCGACGAACCGGAGGCTCGAGGTCGAGCTCCGCGAGGGCGAGCTGAAGGACGCTTCGTTCGAGTTCAAGCCGAAGGTGGTCGAGGCTCCTCCCCCGCCGGCGCCGCCGCCTCCCCCCCCGCCGCCGGCGGAGTCGAAATGGTCGCGGCCGCTCGTGCTCGGCGGGTTCGGCGTGGTCGTCGCGCTGGTGCTCGGCGTCTTCGCGCTGATCGGTCTCAACTGGTACGCGGGTGGAGGGGCGATCGCCGTCTTCGCGCTCGCCCTGTGGGCACTGATGCTCTACGGTCGTGCGGCGGCCGTCGCCCGGAGCGAGTAGCGGCCATCCGGTCAGAGATCGTGCAGTGCAGAGGTTCAAAAATCGCCTGGACCCCGCGCTTCGACAGCGTCGTCTCCACAATGCAGAGGCCCTGCGCGGTGACCGTCACCTCTCCGAGCGGGACGCCCACGAACGCTCTGCTCTCGCCCGCCCGCATGGTTTGCCGGGCGACGACAGTTTTCGCGGCATCCCGAATGGTGACCTTGAGTGACCAGTCCCTGTCTGCCTGTGATAGCGCCCGGACCTCAACGGTGACCGTGCCGCTGGTGGGGGCGCATCCGGAAAGCCCTACAGTGAGCGTCAGCATCGCGGCCAGAGACAGCGCAAGCGGACTTCGAACTCGGTGCATGGGGCCAGCATGCCGTGCATCGGCCCCCACCGCTAGGGTCTCAGACATGTCGATAACCGAGGGACCACTCGCTGGAATTCTCGTCGCCGACTTCTCCCGGGTTCTCGCCGGGCCGCTCGCCACGATGACGCTTGCCGATCTCGGCGCCCGCGTCATCAAGGTGGAGCGACCGGATGTCGGCGATGACACCCGCTCCTGGGGACCGCCCTTCTCCGCCACCGCCTCCACCTATTTCGACAGCGTCAACCGCAACAAGGAGTCGGTCTGTCTCGACCTCACCGAGCCTGGCGAAGTTACTCTCGCCCGCGAGCTGATCGCGCGCGCTGACGTGGTCGTCGAGAACTTCAAGCCGGGGGGCATGGAGAAGCTCGGCCTCGGCTACGAGTGGGCACGGACCGCGAACCCGGGGGTCGTGTTCGTCTCGATCTCCGGCTTCGGCAGCGCCGACGGGCGTGATCTGCTCGGCTATGACTTCGTCGTGCAGGCGCTCGGCGGTCTCATGAGCATCACCGGGGAGGCGGATGGTCCAGCGCTCAAGGCTGGCGTCGCCCTCGTCGACGTGCTGACCGCAAAGGATGCCGTGGCCGGCATCCTCGCTGCGCTTCTGCATCGGCAGTCGACCGGCATCGGCGCGCGGCTTGAGCTCAACCTGCTCTCGAGCCTGCAGGGGTCGCTGGTAAACCAGGCGCAGGCCTACCTCGGCGCCGGCGTGATCCCGGGGCGCCTCGGCAACACGCATCCGTCTATCTCGCCCTACGAGACTCTCGAATGCGCCGACGGACCGATCGCCATCGCGTGCGGCAATGACGGCCAGTTCCGGCGCCTGGCCGCGGTGCTCGGTGCGCCGCAGCTGGCGAACGACTCGCGATTTGTCGGCAACTCCCTGCGCGTCGCCAATCGGGCCACGCTCGTGCCGCTTCTCGAAGAGCGGCTGCGGCAGCACGGGGCCGCCGAGTGGCAGCGTCGGCTGACCGAGGAGGGGGTGCCGGCCGGCCGGGTCGGCACGATCGCCGACGGCCTGGAGCTCGCGAAGTCCCTCGGGCTCGAACCGACGATCGAGGTCTTCGACGCGTCCGGAGTCGCCGTGGCCACGCAGGTGCGACATCCGATCACCTGGAGCCCACCCCTCACGCGCCGCAATTCCGCTCCGCCGGTGTTGGGAGAGCAGGATGCTGCGCTGCGCAAGTGGCTAGCGGGACCGGTCACCTGACGACCCTCTGCCGGCGTAGGGCGATCCACAGTGCGGCGGCAGTATCCGGGTCGGCGAGATCGGCATCGATCAGCTCGCTGGCCACTGCGATGCGATGCCGCAACGAGTTGCGGTGGATGCCGAGCTCGCGCGCCGCGCTTTCCCACTGGCCGCGATGAGCGAGGTAGCTTCGCACGGTGTCGCGCAGATCGCCCCGCGGATGCCGCGCGAGGGCATCCACCCAGGTGTCCCCCCGCGCGTCCACGGAACCATCCACACCGACAACCGTGCCGAGGGACGCGGTGCGACAGGCGAACGCGACCGGGCCAACGGCTGCGGGCAACTCCGCGAGGGGAAGCGGCTGGCCGAGAGCGACGGCGTATTCCGCGCCGCCCAGCGACGCGCCGCCCAGCGACACAGCACCGCCGCGGCCACCGGCGGCGGCAGTCTCCGGCAGGATGACGAGACGGATGCCGTCGACCGTGGCAGTCATCGTGGCAGCCAGCGTTGCAGCCAGCGACGACTGCGGCAACCCCAGCGATGCGATCACTGTGGCGAGCTCGCGGGAGTGCACGGGAGTTTCCGCCTGCCCGCGCACGGCCAGCAGGCGGGCGAAGTCGCCGAGCGGAGGCCGACCGGCGTGCTCGGAGGCGACGCGCGCGGCATCCACGTGTGACCCCAGGATGAGCACGGCGATGGTTTCGCCCAGCGCCTCGGCCACCCTCGAGACCTCCTCTGCGCCCTGTGCCGTGAGCGACAACAGCATGCAGGAGGTCAGAATGAGCTGGCGGTCGGCCTTTCGCAAGCCCCGCCCGGCGCCCACCGCGAGGAACCCGACGGTGCGCTGGCCGATCGTGATCGAGTGCTCGACGACATCCATGCCGTTCAGTGGGAACGTGGCCGTCGAGTACGTACCGACCAGGTCGAATCGGGCGGATTCTGCGCGCAGTTGCGGCACGATATCCACCGCGGCCCTTGGCCAGATCGTCTCGCGGCTACCGTCCGCTGGCAGGTACGCCGCCCAACCGCCGAGACCCTGGGCCAGTGCGGTGACGATGGCCTGCGCCGGGTCGTCGCGGGTCGCTGCACGCGCCAGAGCCGTCTGAAGACTCAGTCGCGAAGCGAGGTCGGCCTGTTCCCGCTGGCCAACCAGCTGCCAGAAGGCGCGGGAGATGTGCAGGAACGGCACGGCCGCTGGCACGAGCAGCAGGTCGAGCGCGGCATCGGCGCACGCCGAAACGAGTTCTGGATCGACCCGATCCGTACCCGCACCGAGACCGAGCGCGAGCGCTGCAATGCCCGTGTGCGCCAGCCTGCCTACGTAGTCCCAAATGACGGCCGGTCCGCCCACGAGTGGAATGCCGGTGGTCAGAAGCAGTTCGCCGCCCTCGAGATAGGGCGTCGGGTCGGCAAGTTCGGAGATATGAACGCCGGTAAGTTGCTGTCGTCCGATCGGTCCAGGCGCCGCCGGCCGCAGCTCGCTGCCGAGCCGTCCACAGAGCTGCTCCAGAGTGACCATCGGTGGGCTCCTCCGACCTTTTGAGATAGTTTATCTAACTTCGGGAAAACCTTAGATGAATCGACTAATGACCACACGCGAACCGCTGACTACATTGGCGTCATGGTTTCCACTTTCTCTCCTCTGCTCCAGTCTCGCCACATTTCACACCCGATCCCCGGACCGCGATCCCGACAGCTTCAGGAGCAACGCAACGGCGAGGTGAGCTCTGCATTCGGTGCAGCCCTGCCGGTCTTCATCGATCGGGCCGAGGGCGGCATCCTGCAGGATGTCGACGGCAACCGCATTATCGACTTCGCCTCCGGCATTGCCGTCACGAGTGTGGGTGCGACTAACGCGTTTGTGCAGGCCAAGGTCGCCGCCCAGCTCGATCGCTTCACCCACACCTGCTTCATGGTCACCGAGTACGAGGGATTCACCGAGGTGTGCCGCTGGTTGAACGCCCATACCCCCGGCACTTTCGACAAGCGCAGCGCGCTGTTCTCCACCGGCGCCGAGGCCGTCGAGAACGCTATCAAGATTGCTCGCTCCGCCACCGGCCGGCCGAACGTGCTCGTCTTCGACGAGGGCTATCACGGTCGATCCCTGCTCACGATGGCGATGACGGCGAAGGAGAACCCCTACAAACTGGGCTTCGGTCCCTTCCCAGAGCAGATTTTCCGCGCACCGAACGCCGCACCGCTGCGCTGGCCGGGCGGCCCCGAGAATGCCGCGAGCGAGGCCCTGGCCGCCGTCGAAGCAATCCTTGCCGAGAACGGGCCGGAGTCGTTCGCCGCCATGGTCATCGAACCGATCCAGGGCGAGGGCGGCTTCCTCGTGCCGGCCGAGGGCTTCCTGGCCGGACTGCGGAAGATCGCGGATGCCCACGGTATCGTCTTTGTCATCGACGAGATCCAGGCCGGCATGGGCCGCACCGGCACCCTCTTTGCGAGCGAGCATGACGGTGTCGAGGCCGACCTCATCGTGACCGCGAAGGCTCTCGGTGGAGGGCTTCCGCTCTCCGCGGTCACCGGTCGAACGCGGTTGATGAACGCCGTGCGGCCCGGGGGTCTCGGCGGCACTTACGCGGGCAATCCGCTGGCCTGTGCCGCGGCCCTCGGGGTCTTCGAGGCCTTCGAAGATGGATCGCTGCTCGCCAACGCTGCAACCATCGAGACCGTCGTGCGCGCCCACCTCGAGCCCCTGCTCGACTCGGTCGCCGTCGTGGCGGAGGTCCGTGGACGCGGCGCGATGCTTGCGATTGAATTCGCCGACCCCATAACTCTCGAGCCGCGGGCGGATATTGCCAAGGCGGTCGCGGCGGCCTGTCACGCCGCGGGAGTGCTGGTTCTGGTCTGCGGCACTTACGGCAACGTCATCCGGCTGCTGCCGCCACTCGTGATCGGGATCGAGCTTCTGGAGGACGGCCTGCGCGTGCTCACCGCGGCGATCGAACAGCAGGCGGCCGAGGCATCCCGTGCCCTGCAGGATGCAGCGGCGGCATGACCTTGCCCGCCGTCGAGCCAGCCCACGACGCGAGCTTCGATCCAGCTTCCGGCGAGCGCACCGGCGCGGTCGCGCATTCGACCGGTGCCGAAGTCGGCCACATCCTGGACAGGGCAAATCGGGCCGCACCCGCGCTGGCCGCGCTCAGCCCCGCAATCCGACAGGCCTGGATTGCCGCCGCAGTGGACGCTGTGCTCGCCGTCGCGGATGAGCTGGTCGGCCTCGCTCGCGCCGAGACCGGACTCGGCGTCGCTCGCCTCGAGGGCGAACTGAACCGGATGGCCGCAAGCGCGCGGTTCTACGCCGGCGTCGCGTGCGAGGGCAGCTACCTCGGCGCGAGCCGCGATGACCTGGACGGGGGATCGACGCTTGTTCGCTGGAATATCCCGGTCGGAGTGGTCGCCGTCTTCGGCGCGAGCAACTTTCCCTTCGGCTTCGGCATCTTCGGTCACGATGTTGCCTCCGCTCTCGCCGCGGGCTGTCCGGTGGTTGTCAAGGCCCACCCAGCGCACCCGAGACTCAGTGTGCGACTCGGCCAGATCGTGCGGGATGCCCTGCTCAACGCCGGTGCCCCCGAGGGCACCTTCGACGTGGTGGTCGGCTTTGATTCCGGACTTCAGCTCGTCGATTCACCCGTGGTTCGCGCGGTGGCCTTCACCGGCAGCCAGCAGGCGGGGCTCGCTCTCGTCGAACGCGGCGCCCGGCGCGGCATTCCCGTCTTCGCCGAGATGGGCACGGTGAACCCGGTGTTCGTCACGCCGGCCGCAGCCTCAGATCGCGACTCGATCGCGCAGGGATTCGTCGACTCCTTCACCCTGGGGGCCGGCCAGTTCTGCACCAAGCCCGGCCTCATCCTCGTACCGGCGAAGCACGGCTTCGTCGCCTCGATTGCCGAGGCCGTCTCGCGGGTGCCTGCCGCACCACTGCTCACTGCCGGCATTGCGGCCGCTTTTGCTCGCGGCATCGGCGAGCTCGATCCCCACGGGGCAGCGGCCAGCTCAGATTCCGTCGCCGGCTATCAGGTCACCCCGCGCGCGATTGCGGTCGACCTCGACCAGCTGACCCCCGGCTCCCGCCTGCTCGAGGAGTGCTTCGGGCCGGTGGCCCTTGTCGTGGAGTACGACGATCCCGCCGCTGCCCTCGCGGCACTCGATCGGCTGCAACCGTCGCTCACCGCCTCGGTCTTCACCGGCGGGGAGGCCGATACCGACGCCGACCTCGCCGTTCTGCAATTGACCAGGCGGGTCGGTCGCGTTGCCGTGAACACCTGGCCGACCGGGGTAGCGACGAGCTGGTCACAACAGCACGGCGGACCCTGGCCCGCCACCTCCCGACCGGAGGCCACGAGTGTCGGTGGCGGCGGGCTCGCCCGGTTCGTGCGGCCGGTGAGCCTGCAGAACGCGACATCCATCCAGCTTCCGCTCATGCTGCAGCCGCAGAATCCCTGGAAGCTGCCCCGTCGCCTTAACGGCCGACTGGTGCCGTTCGAATGACCGCAACCGAAGGAAATACCGTGCCCGATACCTCTGACCTCATCGATGTCGACTCGCTGCTCAGCGAGTCAGAACTCGAGCTGCGCCGCACGGTGCGCGCCTTCGTCGACGCGGAGATCAAGCCGCACATCGCAGGCTGGTACGACAATGCGGAGTTTCCCATCGGCATCATCCCGCGCCTGGCGGAACTGGGACTTCTCGGTATGCACCTCACCGGCTACGGCTGCCCCGGCCGCTCTGCGGTGGAGTATGGCATCGCCGCCCTCGAACTCGAGGCCGGCGATTCGGGGTTGCGCACCTTCGTGAGCGTGCAGGGATCGCTCGCGATGACCGCGATCCATAAGCACGGTTCCGAGGAGCAGAAGCAGGAATGGCTGCCGAGGATGGCAGCGGGCACGGCCATCGGATGCTTCGGGCTCACCGAACCGACGGCGGGCTCCGACCCCGGAAGCATGACCACCTTTGCCCGCCGAGACGGCGATGACTGGGTCATCAATGGCACAAAACGCTGGATCGGCCTCGCTTCGATCGCCGACATCGCCGTGATCTGGGCAATGACCGATGACGGCATCCGGGGCTTCCTTGTGCCCACCGGTACGGCCGGGTTCACCGCTACGGTCATTGCGCAGAAGCTCTCAATGCGTGCCTCCATCCAGTGCGAGATCGAACTCACTGAGGTGCGCCTGCCGGCATCGGCGATGCTGCCGAAGGCGAAGGGCCTGCGCGGGCCATTCGAATGCCTGAACGAGGCCCGCTACGGCATCATCTGGGGCGCGATGGGTGCCGCTCGCGACAGCTACCTCGCCGCGCTCGAGTATTCACAGGAGCGCCTGCAGTTCGGCAAGCCGCTCGCCGGCTACCAGCTCACCCAGGAAAAGTTGGTGAACATGGCGCTGGAGATCAACAAGGGAACCCTGCTTGCCCTGCAGCTCGGCCGACTCAAGGATGCCGGAAAGCTGCAGCCGCACCAGATCTCGATCGGCAAGCTCAATAACTGCCGCGAGGCCATCCAGATCGCCCGGGAGGCCAGGGCCATGCTCGGTGGCAACGGCGTCACCCTCGATTACTCACCGCTGCGCCATGCCAACAACCTGGAGAGCGTGCGCACCTATGAGGGCACCGACGAGGTGCACACCCTCGTGATCGGCAACCACATCACGGGAATCCCGGCGTTCCGCTGAGGTGCGCTGCCCGGTGCCGATCACCGCCGGGCAGCGCACCATCCGCGAACTACTTGAGGATGCGGATCATCTTGCGGTTGACGAACTCCTCGATGCCGAAGCGACCGAGTTCGCGGCCGAAGCCGCTGCGCTTGATACCACCGAAGGGTAGTTCCGGGCTATCAAGGCCGACGCCGTTGACGAAGACCATGCCGGCGTCGATCTGGTCGGCCACGCGCAGCACCTGCTCCGAGTCGGTGGAGAACAGGTAGGAGCCGAGTCCGAACGGGGTGTCGTTGGCGAGCGTGACGGCCGCGGCCTCGTCGGTCACGCTGTAGACGATGGCCACCGGTCCGAAGAACTCCTCGTGGTGGGCGTCCATCTCGGCGGTCACACCGGTGAGCACCACCGACGGGAAGTAGGTTCCGGTGCGATCGCCGCGAGCGACGACGGTCGCACCCTGGGCGATGGCGCGCTCCACCTGCTCGTCGAGGCGATCCGCGGCAAGGGCCGACGACAGGGGGCCGAGCACCGTGCCATCCGCCATCGGGTCTGAGGGGGTCGCCGCAATGAGCTTCGCGGTGAAGCGGGCGAGGAAGTCCTCATACAGACCGCCGAGCACAACGAAACGCTTGGCGGCATTGCAGGCCTGACCATTGTTGTCGATCCGACCCGAGACGGCGGCGTCCACCGTAGCGTCGAGGTCATCGGTACTGAGCAGGATGAACGGATCCGACCCGCCGAGCTCGAGCACGACCTTCTTCAGGTTGCGACCGGCGACTTCCGCCACTGCCGCTCCCGCACGCTCGGAGCCGGTGAGCGACACCCCGACGAGACGGGGATCGGCGATCAGTTCGGCGATCTGCTCATTTGAGGCGTAGATATTGGTGTAAGCGCCCGCCGGGAATCCGGCGTCGTGGAAGATTTGCTCGATCGCCGCGGCGGACTCCGGGCACTGGCCAGCGTGCTTCAGCAGGATGGTGTTGCCGAGCACCAGGTTGGGTCCGGCAAACCGGGCCACCTGGTAGTAGGGAAAGTTCCACGGCATGATGCCGAGCAGCGGGCCGAGGGATGACCGGCGCACGAACGCACTGCCCTCGCCGTCGAGCAGGTCGATTTGCTCGTCGGCGAGAAACTTCTCGCCGTTCTCGGCATAGTAGGAGTAGATCGCTGCGCTGAAATCGACCTCGCCGAGGGCCTGATCCAGCGGCTTGCCCATCTCGCGCACGATGATCTCGGCGAGTGCTTCGCGGCGTTCGGCGTGCAAGTCGGCCACCCGCTGCATGAGAGCGGTGCGCTCGGCGAGCGTGCTGGTGCGCGACCAGGTGCGGTGAGCCGTATCGGCGGCCCCGAGGGCGACATCCAGCTGGGCGTCGGTGGCCGGGCGGAAGACGGGGCCCTTGGCACCGGTCGCGGGATTGGTGACAACGTACTCGCTCATTCTTGCTCCTTGATCTGGTTCGCGGCCGGCCCGTGCACCACATCGTGCACCACATCGGGTCAACGAAACCTCACCAGAAATCTACGGGATCTCGCTGGGCAGCGCAGCAGGGACGGCGCACTCCGCGATCGGGGCTACCGTTTACCTATGGAATATCGCACATTGGGAAATAGCGGCACTGTGGTCTCGACCCATGCCCTCGGCACCATGACCTTCGGCGCGGAGGCCGATAAACCCACCTCCCACCTCATCCTCGACGCCTTTCTTGCCGCCGGCGGCACCTTTATCGACACCGCGGATGTCTACAGCTCCGGCACTTCGGAAGAGATCATCGGCTCCTGGCTCGCCTCCCACCCGACCGATCGTGAGCAGGTGGTGATCGCCACCAAGGCACGCTTCCCCATGGGCACCGGCCCCAATGACCTTGGTCTCACCCGTCGCCACCTCGGGCGCGCGCTCGATGCATCCCTCGGCCGACTCGGCGTGGAGCAGATCGACCTCTACCAGATGCACGCGTGGGACGCCCTGACCCCGATCGAGGAGACCCTCGGCTTTCTCAACGACGCGGTCGTCCAGGGCAAGATCGCTTACTACGGTTTCTCCAACTACCTGGGCTGGCAGCTGACCAAGGCAGTGCACGTCGCGAAGGCCCACGGCTGGGCCGCGCCCGTCACCCTGCAACCGCAGTACAGTCTGCTGGTGCGCGACATCGAGCACGAAGTCGTTCCCGCGGCCCTCGATGCGAACATCGGCCTTTTGCCCTGGTCGCCCCTCGGCGGCGGCTGGCTGAGCGGAAAATACGTGCGCGACCAGGCTCCGACCGGTGCCACCCGCCTCGGTGAGAACCCGGAGCGCGGCATGGAGGCCTGGAAGCAGCGCAACGCCCGCGAGCAGACCTGGACCATCATCGATACGGTGAAGTCGATTGCGGATGCTCACGGCGCAAGCTCCTCGCAGGTGGCCCTCTCCTGGCTCGGTGCCCAGCCCGCTGTGACTTCGGTGATTCTCGGAGCCCGCACCGTGGCCCAGCTCAGTGACAATCTCGGTGCGGTTGACCTGCAGCTCTCGTCTGACGAACTCGCCAGCCTCACCGCGGCGAGCGCGCCTCGCGCTGACGACTATCCCTATGGGGTGGGAGGCGTTGCCCAGCGCAACCGTAATCTGGAGGGTGGGCGCTGAGAGTCAGCTCTGGCAGTGCCGTCCGGCGGTGCCGGTGGCACCCGGAACGTGACAGAGGGTGACGCGGCCATCATGAACTCGGTGCTCCGCAGTCGGTGATCTCACCGGCACGTGCTCATCGATCGATTGTGCACTTCATGTCGAAAAGGGCCGAACGGGGATATACCCGGTCGACCCTTTTCGCCTCACTGTGCGCGAGGGGGGACTTGAACCCCCATGCCCTCACGGGCACACGGACCTGAACCGTGCGCGTCTGCCAATTTCGCCACTCGCGCAGACGTAGCGAGATTACCACAGCGACGGAGCTGCCTGAGTGCCACCCGCCGATACCCGCGTCACAGGGCGGACGGCTAACATCTACCTAGTTATCTACACATAACCACCGTCGACGAGGGAGCCTCTTGGGCCTGCTGGACAGCTTCGAGAAGGGCTTGGAGCGCGCCGTAAACGGGGCGTTCGCCAAGACCTTCAAGTCTGGCCTGCAGCCGATCGAGATCACCTCTGCCCTGCGCCGGGAGCTCGACACCAAGGCGGCAGTCGTCGCGCGCGACCGCATCCTGGTACCCAACAGGTTCACGGTGCGCCTCTCGAACGTCGACTACGCCAAGATGACGGCCATCGGCCCCACGCTCGTCGACGAGCTCAGTCGGCTCGTGCAGCAGCACGCCACCGCCCAGCACTACCAGTTCTCCGGCGGCATCAGCATCACTCTGGCCGAAGATCCCGCCCTCATCCAGGGCGTGCTCGGCATCGACTCCGTGAGCGTCAAGGGCACCGTCGCCTGGACCCCGGTGTTGGATGTCGCGGGCAAGCGTTACCCCATCGTAAAGAGTCGCACGATCATCGGGCGAGGCAGCGACGCTGACATCACGGTGGAAGACACCGGTATCTCCCGCAAGCACGTCGAGATCCTCTGGGACGGCACCCGAGCCGAGGTCAATGACCTCGGCTCCACCAACGGTTCGCAGCTCAACGGTTCCCCCGTTCACAAAGCGCCACTCGCCCCCGATTCCGTCATCAACATCGGAAGAACCCGTATTGTGTTCCGGGTGCTCGCCCAATCAGCGTCGGTTGACCAGTTCTCCGATCTCCGTGCCGACGACGACGGTGTCGGCGGCCGTCGATGAGTGAACTCACCCTCCTTCTTCTGCGGTTCGGCTTTCTCTTCATCCTCTGGGCTTTCGTCTTCGCCGTCGTCTACGCGCTCCGCACCGACCTGTTCGGGCAGCGCGCGCGGCGCCTTCCCGCGGATGTCGCTGCCGGCCAGCCGTTCGTGGCGTCGGCCGTCGCTCCATCCGTGACATTTTCCACTCCTGCCCCGGCTTGGAATCCAGGATCAGCCTCTGACGCCACCGAGGCGTTCTCGGTGCAGTCAGACAGAGCACAGCCACCCCGCGCACAGTCCTCGGCCGCTATCGCAACCCGGCTCGTGATCACCTCCGGGCCGAAGGAAGGGCTCGAACTCACCCTTCCGACGGAGCCGCTCACCATCGGCCGGTCGAGCGAGAGCGGTCTCGTCATTCGCGACGACTACACCTCTACCCACCACGCGCGACTCATGCACTGGAGTGAGGACTGGGTGATCCAGGACCTAGACTCGACCAACGGCACGTTCCTCAACGGCACTCGGGTTACCCTTCCCACACCGGTACCGCTCAACACTCCGGTTCGGATCGGCACGACCAGTTTCGAACTTCGGCGGTAGGTGAATGGCCACATCGAGCAAGAGCACGGCCGTTTCGCACGTCGGAAAGATACGGGCGAACAACCAGGACTCGGGCTATGCGGGCACGCAGCTCTTCGTCGTCGCCGACGGAATGGGCGGTCACGCGGGCGGTGACGTCGCCTCGGCGATCGCACTGAAGCGGGTGATGGAAGCCGACCGGCAGTTCGCCTCGGCCGCAGATGCCGAATTCGCGCTCCAGTCCGCCCTCAGCGCCGCCAACACGATGCTCGCGGAGACCGTCTTCGAGCATCCCGAACTCACCGGAATGGGCACGACGGTCAGCGCAATCCTGCGCTCCGGCTCCCAGATCGCCATCGCGCATATCGGCGACTCCCGCATTTACCTGCTGCGGGATGGCACGCTCAAACAGATCACCGCCGACCACACTTTCGTGCAGCGCCTGGTCGACAGCGGCCGCATCACTCCCGAGGAAGCGGCGGTTCACCCCCGGCGCTCGGTATTGATGCGGGTGCTCGGCGATGTCGATGCCGCCCCCGAAATCGACACCACGGTGTTCGACGTTCTCGCCGGTGACCGCTGGCTGCTGTGCTCCGACGGCCTGTCGAGCTACGTCTCGGACGACAAAATCGCGCAGGCTCTCAAATCACTCCCCGCCGTGAAGGATGCCGCGGACCGCCTGGTGAAAGAGAGCCTCGACCAGGGTGCCCCCGACAATGTGACCGTGGTGGTCGTCGACATCGACGAGAGCGGTGAGTCTGCCTCCGTTCCGGTCATCGTGGTCGGGTCCGCCGCCGCGCCACTCTCCTTCGAGGGCGAGTCGGGGCGCCGTCCGCTGCGCCTGCCCACGCTGTTGCTGCATCCGCTCAAGTTGACCCAGGCGCACGAAGACAGCCACTTCGAGCCGGAATCCGACGAATATCTCGACGAGCTGATCCTCGAAGACCGCCGCCGTGCCCGCCGCCGCCGCATCACCTGGCTGGTCGGCGTCGTCGTGATTGTCGCACTCATCGCGGCCGCCCTGGTTGTGGGATACCGCTGGTCGCAGTCCCTGTACTACGTGGGAGCTGATGGCCAAACCGTGGCTATTTACCGCGGCATCCAGCAGGATCTCGGCCCGATCTCGCTGCACAGCGTTTACTCCCAGACGAGCGTTCGGCTGAACACCCTGCCGAGCTACACCCGCAAGACCGTCGAAGACACCATCAGTGCCGCCGACCTTGCCGACGCAACAGCGATCATCAAGCGACTGACAGATGCCACCAAGTAGAGCTGCATTGTGACCAGCCCCGACGCCATCACTCAGATCGTGCGCCCGGCCACCGATACCGGCGCGCTGTCGACCTTCACGAGCACCATCCGGCTGCGGCTGCGAGTGCCCGCAAAGCTGCGCAACCTCGAGCTCGTGTTGTTGGTCTTCGCCTTCGCCATAGTGGGCGCATCGATAGCGCTGGTCGAACTGGGTGCCCTCGGCAGCGTGCAGGGCCCAGTGCTCGCCCTCGGTGCTGGCCTCGGCGTCATCACCCTGATCATCCATGTGGCCCTTCGCTTCGCGGCTCCACAGGCCGATCCGTTTCTCCTTCCGATCAGCACCATGCTCAACGGCCTCGGTATCGCGGAGATCTACCGGCTCGACATCTCCAAAAATCTTTCGGGCTGGGGGGCGGCTGGCGTGCGGCAGATCGCCTGGACCGCCATGGCCATGCTGCTCGCTCTCGCGGTGCTGCTGCTGATTCGCAATCATCGGGTTCTGCAGCGTTACAGCTACATCGCGATGTTCGTCGGAATCGTGCTGCTGCTCTTGCCCATGCTGCCGGGAATCGGCCAGAACATCAACGGAGCTCAACTCTGGATCCACGTTGGGAGCTTCAGTTTTCAACCCGGAGAGCTCGCCAAGATTGCGCTGGCCGTCTTCTTCGCCGGCTACCTGGTGACAGCGCGCGACAGCCTCTCCCTCGTCGGTAGAAAGTTTCTCGGGATGCGCTTTCCGCGCGTGCGGGACCTCGGCCCGATCCTTGTGATCTGGCTCGCCGCGATGGTCGTGTTGGTGTTTCAGCATGACCTGGGGATGGCGCTTCTTTTCTTCGGCCTCTTTCTTGTGATGATCTATGTCGCGACGGGGCGCTTGAGCTGGGTCATCCTTGGTCTCGCACTTTTTATTGGTGGTGTGCTCGTCGCCAGCCGCCTGCTCGGCTATGTGCAGGCGCGCTTCGAATCCTGGCTCGATGCCTTCAATCCGAAGGTCTACGACGCGGTCGGTGGCAGCTATCAGATCGTGCAGGGCATCTTCGGATTCGCCCATGGCGGCCTGATCGGCACCGGGTGGGGCCGGGGCAGCCCGGGAATCGTGCCACTCGCCGAGAGCGACTACATCATCGCGAGTCTCGGTGAGGAACTCGGCCTGGCCGGCCTCTTCGCCATCCTCGCCCTCTACCTGCTCTTCGTTTCACGGGGGTTCCGGATCGGATTCGTCGGCCAGGATGATTTCGGCAGGCTGCTGGGGGTCGGGCTTTCATTCGTCATCGCGCTGCAGGTATTCATCGTGCTCGGCGGGGTGACCCGGGTGATCCCGCTCACCGGTCTTACGACGCCGTTCCTCGCGGCCGGAGGTTCATCGCTTGTTGCCAACTGGATCATCGTGGCCCTGCTGCTGAGACTTTCTGACAGCGTGCGCACCCAGCCGCAATTGGTGGTGGAGTAATGGATCGACAGCTCAAGCGCGTGACTGTCGCCGTGATGCTCATGTTCCTCGCCGTGTTCACCTCCACTACGATCATCACCGTGTTCCAGGTGGACGCACTCAACGCTGACAGCCGGAACACACGCACCCTGAATGACAGCTACTCGGCCGAGCGCGGCCCGATCCTCGTCAACGGCCAGGCCATCGCCGAATCGAAGCCCGCCGCCGATAAGTACAAGTTCCAGCGGGTCTACGCCAACCCACAGCTCTACTCCTCTGTCACCGGCTATTTCACCCTCAATCAGGGCAACACCGGCGTGGAGGGTGCCCTGAACAGCTACCTGAGCGGCACAGCGAACGACCAGTTCCTCACGAAGGTCAACTCGATCCTTACCGGGCAGAAACCCAAGGGCGGATCGGTCTCGCTCACCATCGACCCGAAGGTGCAGCAGGCGGCCTGGGATGCCCTCGGCAACAATTCCGGCGCCGTTGTCGCCCTCAATCCGCGCACCGGGGCGATCCTGGCCATGGTGTCGAAGGCCACCTACGACCCCAACCTGCTGGCCTCCCACAACTCGAACGATGTGATCAGTGCTTACCAGAAACTGCTGGCCGACCCCACGAAGCCCCTGATCAATCGCGCCATCTCCGGCGACCTCTACTACCCGGGATCGGTGTTCAAGCTGGTCACCACCTCCGCCGCCCTGGACAGCGGCAAGTACAAGCCAGAAGACACCTTCCCCAACCCGAGCACCCTCACTCTCACTGGCACCTCTACCCCAATCAACAACGCGGAGGGTGGCAGTTGCGGTGGGCAGGCCACTGTTTCAATTGCGGATGCCCTGAGGCTCAGCTGCAATATCCCGATGGCCCAGCTCGGTGCCGCCCTCGGCGGCGATGTGCTCAAAAAGTACGCCTCCGCATACGGTTATGGCCAGAAGCTCTCCATCCCGATGAGGGTCACACCGAGCATCTACAACGTCGGGGACACCGCCCAGGTGCAACTCTCCGCCTTCGGACAGTTCGAAGATCGCGTCACCCCGCTACAGGTGGCGATGACGTCGGCAGCCATTGCCAACGGCGGTTCGCTCATGCAGCCCACTCTCGTCAAAGAGATCACGGCGCCGGACCTCACGGTGATCCAGCCGTTCCAGCAGAAGGTGTTCAGCCAGCCGATCACACCAGCCACCAGCGCCACCCTGACGCAGCTCATGATCAACAACGTCAACAGCGGGGCTGCCAGTAATGCAAGAATTAGTGGTGTCGATGTGGCAGGCAAAACGGGGACCGCGCAGAACGGCGACGGCAAGCCCTACACCCTGTGGTTCACCGGATTCGCCCCCGCAAACGACCCGCAGGTTGCCGTAGCGGTGGTCGTTGAAAACGGAACAAGCTTCGGCAATGCGGTCGCGGCTCCAATCGCGAAAAAGGTTATAGAGGCGGTGCTTGGCAAATGAGACCCACGAGTGGCCTCACTTTCGGGGGACGCTATCAGCTCTCCAGCCGAGTCGCCATCGGCGGCATGGGCGAGGTCTGGCAGGCGACCGACCTGGTGATCGGGCGCACCGTCGCCATCAAGATCCTCAAGGACGAGTACCTCGGTGACCCCGGCTTTCTCGAGCGTTTCCGCGCCGAGGCGCGCCATGCCGCACTGGTCAACCATGAGGGCATTGCCAACGTCTTCGACTACGGCGAGGAAGAGGGAAGCGCCTATCTCGTGATGGAGTTGGTGCCGGGAGAAGCCCTGTCCACCATCCTCGAGCGCGAACGCGTGCTCTCCACCGACCGGGTGCTCGACATCGTGGCCCAGACCGCATCCGCACTGCACGCCGCACACTCGGCTGGCCTTGTACATCGCGACATCAAGCCGGGGAACCTGCTGATCACTCCGGATGGCCGCGTCAAGATCACCGACTTCGGTATTGCGCGGATCGCCGACCAGGTGCCGCTCACGGCCACCGGCCAGGTGATGGGCACCGTGCAATATCTCTCACCGGAGCAGGCCAGCGGACACCCCGCCTCGCCCACCACCGACATCTACTCGCTCGGCATCGTCGCGTACGAAGCCCTCGCGGGCAAACGGCCGTTCACCGGCGAGTCGCAGGTGGCGATCGCCATGGCTCAGATCAACGAGGCTCCACCAGAGCTGCCGATCACCGTGTCCGAGCCCGTGCGCAATCTCGTGTACGCCTGCATTGCCAAGAACCCGGCCGATCGCCCCGCCTCCGCCGCACATCTCGCTCGAGCAGCCCAGGCGCTCCGCCGCGGGGATGTTGCGGGCGCGGCATCCGCGGTACCGGGCGTGCTCGGTGCTGGCACCCTCCCCGCCCTGCTGCGGGAGAACCCGGCAACCCAGGCCACCCGTCTGCTCACCACGGCCAACGCGGTCGAGTCGGGACCCCCGACGACTCCGGTGCCCACCAAGTCCCGCAGTCCCTGGACCTGGCCACTGATCGCGCTAGTCGCGATTCTCGTCGTTGTGCTTGTCGGTACCCTGATCACCCTGGTGGCGAATCCGTCTCCCGCGCCGAGTTCGTCCCCCACCACTCCATCGCAGACACCGTCGCCCACCCCAACGGCACCGTCGCCCACCCCCACGAGCAACATCGTCAATATCGGCCCGACCATGTTCATCGGCGAGAAGTTGGCCGAAGTGCAAGCGCAGCTCGACAAGCTCGAACTCGGTGCCAATATGGTGCCAGATGCGACGCCAGCGCCCGACGCGTCGAAGGTGGGTACCGCCTACTTTGTGAACCCCACCGGCAATGTACGCAAGAACGACACCATCACGGTGCGGTTCTACGGGGATGTGCCCGCGACGGCAAGCCAACCCGCTGCCCTCACCGCGCCCAAACCGACGGTGACCAATATCGTCACCGTCACGATTCCGCCCTATAGCGGCTGTCCCTCGGGTTCGACTCTGCAAAACTTCACTTTCATCGCAAGCGCTCCCTCGACCTTTGCTCCGGCTAACCCGGTGCCGCCGACGACCACCAGTCTCACCTGGACCCTCGCTCCAAACACCGGGAGCAGCACCCAACCCACTCAGAACACCATGAGTTACGTTGCCCAGTGCTCCGGCGGGCCGTCTCCCTCATCCGCGACACTCACGCTTCCCTCGTTCGCACCCTAGCTAGCCAGCCGGCTGCTAGACCCCGACGCATTACACTGACAGGGTCCTGCCCGCATCACCCAGGAGATAATTCGTGACTGAAGGCACTCGGCTGCTCGCCGGCCGCTATGAGGTCGGCGCGCTCATTGGCCGTGGCGGAATGTCGGATGTTCACGTCGGCAACGACAGCAGGCTCGGTCGGCGCGTGGCGATCAAGCTGCTCAAGCCGGCGCTTGCGACGGATCCGCGATTCCGCGTGCTGTTCCGCGAAGAGGCGCAGAAGGCCGCCCGGATGGCGCACCCCACCATCGTGCGCGTGTTCGATGCGGGCGAGGAAACCGTACGCGAGCCGAACGGGCTCGAATCCCAGGTGCCATACATCGTCATGGAATTCGTCGATGGCCGGTTGCTGAAAGACATCGTCGCGGATGGCCCCCTTGAGCCAAAGGAGGCGGTACGTATCGTCTCCGGAATCCTCACCGCGCTCGAGTACAGCCATCGAGCTCTGCTCGTGCATCGCGACATCAAGCCAGGCAACGTGATGATCACGCAGAACGGCCAGGTGAAGGTGATGGACTTTGGGATCGCCCGCGCCGTCTCCGACAACTCCGCAACCGTCGCCGACACCAGCGCGGTTCTCGGCACCGCTCAATACTTTTCTCCCGAACAGGCACGCGGCGAGACGGTGGATGCCCGCACCGACCTCTACTCCACCGGTGTCGTGCTCTTCGAACTCCTCACCGGTCGACCCCCATTCCGCGGCGACCGCGCGGCCGCTGTCGCCTACCAGCACATCAGCGAGCCTGCCGTCGCTCCGAGCACCATCAACCCTCGGGTGTCTCCCTCGCTCGACTCCGTCGTGCTTCATGCTCTGGCGAAAGACAAGTTTCAGCGCTTCCAGACCGCGGCCGAATTCCGCCGGGATCTCGAGGATGCGAGCGCCGGCGGCATCCCCCCTCGTAAGCCCCCGGTGAGCGACTTCAACTCCACGCTCTTCGGTGTCAATCCGTCCGCCGCCGCCGGATCCGAGGCCGCCCTTCGACAACTCGCCGCGCCCAACGATGAGCGCGGCGCTCGTACCCAGACCCGGCCGCCGGTCGCTTGGATCTGGGTGGGAATCACGGTTCTCGCAGTAATTCTCATCGCTGTGGTCTTCTGGGTCGTGAATTTGCCCCCCGCCACGATCGGTAACAATCTCTCGGTCAAGGTTCCGTCCGTCACCGGGCAGCTCTACAACGAGGGGGCGGCCAAGTTCAAGGACCTCGGACTGAAGACGACGAAACTCGAGCAGTCGAGCTCCAGCGTGGAGAACGGACACATCATCAGCACCGATCCGGGCGCCGGACAGAAAGTACCGAAACTCAGCACGGTACTGATCACCGTTTCATCGGGCAAAACGCCCACCTCCGTGCCGAGCCTGAGCAATTTAACTGTTGAAGCCGCAAAGGCCGCGCTCGAAGCCCGGAAGCTCGCAATGGGCACCAACACCCCAGAGAATTCGGCGACCATCGCCGCCGGCACGGTGATTCGTAGCGACCCGACTGCAAGCACTGCTGCCCGCGAAAGCGACGTCGTTAACCTCTTTATTTCCACCGGGCTAGTCACGATCCCACCCGTTGTGGGTCTCGATATCGGTGATGCGAACACCCAGTTGGGTGCGCTTCAGCTCACGATCAACCCGGTGGCCGACGGCACGTGCACCGGTAGCAAGGTGAAGGCGCAATCCCTCACTGGAGACCAGCCACAGCGCTCCACAATTACACTCACGTACTGCAGTGGCTGAACGCCCGATCCCGTCGTACAGCGCGCCGTTCCGTGATGGCCCGGGCTACTAGCCGAGGTTGACCAGGGGGGTGAGTCCCCGGGCGGCCTCGCGGGCCGTTCCAAGCCCGGCAATGGTCAGCCAATTCGCGATCATGCTGTAGCCGCCCTCTGTAAGTACCGACTCCGGGTGGAACTGCACCCCGAAGATCGGCGCGAATTCGTGACGGGCACCCATGATCACTCCGCCCTCGGTGCGCGAGGTGACCACCAACTCATCCGGCACAGTCGAGTCGACCACCGCAAGCGAGTGGTATCGCGTCGCTCGGAACGGTTGGGGCACCCCAAGGTAGAAGTCGCTGTTGTCATGGGTGATGAGCGAGGTCTTGCCGTGCATGAGCTCTTCGGCGTGCGTGACCGTCGCTCCGAGGGCTTCCGCAATTGCCTGGTGGCCGAGGCACACGCCGAGCAACGGCAGGCCAGACTCGAGGGCCGCCGTCACGATCGGGATCGATACCCCCGCACCCGCGGGAGTGCCGGGACCAGGCGAGAGCAACACGCCGTCGTAGTCAGCAATACGCGTCGCAGCGTCGCGCACAGCGAAGGCGTCATTTCGCACAACTTCCGTTGTTGCTCCGAGCTGCAGGAGGTAGCCGTTCAGCGTGTAAACGAAGCTGTCGTAGTTGTCTATCACCAGGATGTGTGTCATGTTCCCACCGTCACGTCGTTCACGTTCACGAAGGTGTTGAGCCA
>ENA-OFCI01000621-OFCI01000621.1-metagenomes-genome-assembly--contig:-NODE-621-length-20247-cov-8.530507_pt1 | contig 20247 bp, 25 predicted proteins | sample MGYA00153391_OFCI01 | MGnify analysis MGYA00153391
AGGAGTTTGCTCAACGGGTCAGCCTCATTGTAGGACTAGAAACAGGAGGCAAACTTTCACCGTCAGAAGCTTTCGCCCAGATTGAACAACTCTGGGGACAGTTATCCCGTTCTAGAGAACAACTGCAACTCTAGCTTCTCTAAATCTGAAGGACGTACTGATTAAAGGTGTCCGTTGTATATCTAATTGCTACATATGCTAGGCTTTCCAAATTCTGATGTGACCCTATATCTGCACGAAAAAATAGCAAAACCTGGGAGCTAAAGCTTAATCATCCCCATCACTTATTTATTTCAAGAAGATCTACTATGAACCGACAACTAAACTGGTTGGCGATGACCGCATGTTACATTTGTGGGGCATTGGTACCGATCGCGAGTAGCAAAGCCGCCACTGCTAGCCTGATCACCCTTGATTCTGCCAATCTCACCCTCAGCCAACAACATCCGAGCCAGCTCATCGCACTGAGGAAAAAGAAACGCTCCAAGCAAAAAGTTAAGTCCAAAGCCAAAATAACTGCCACCGTCACCCCTGCGACTACGGCAATCGATCTTACTCAAGTCACTCCACCACCTGCCCCTACCCCCGCCACTTCACCAGATCCTTCCACACCTACTGAAATAGCTCCGCCCAAAGCACCCGAGCTAGTACCTCCCCCAGCTAACACCAAGTTTGTCGTCACCACCAAACTGAGGGGGGAAGTAGTGTTTGGGGTGGCTGGCACTGTGGCTGGCGACTACGCTCGAAATACCGCCTTTGGGCAGCGGACACGACTCGAACTCAAGACCGATCTGGGTAGTGGGATCCTGACAACGAGGCTGCAAGCAGTAGGATTGGGTTTGAGCAATCGCACTCCAGTGACTAATAATGCGATCGCGACACCCGAAGGTAGTCTGGGTTGGACAGACGGCACGACGACTAATAGTATCAGCATCGATCAGCTTAAATACGACTTTGCCCTCTCACCTCAAACCCAGATCCTCGTCTCCGCCAATGCCAGTGCCGCAGACGATTTTACCGACACCATCAATCCTTATTTTGATGGGGATGGTACCGATGGTGCTAATGGTTCTCTGTCACTATTTGGCAATCGTCCCTCGATTTATTTTGCGATTCAAGGTACTGGAGTTGGGATTCGGCACAAGTTCAGCGATACAGCCGAAGTCAGTCTCGGCTATCTAGCCCGTACTGGCAATAATCCCGCCCCAGGCAATGGCTTGTTTGGTGGTGGTTATGGTGCCCTCGCTCAACTCAGTCTTCAGACTACTAAAAATTCTAAAGTTGGGTTGACCTACATTCGGAGTTACAATGCCGATTTTGGTACGGGCAGTACCAATGCTAATTTGGGAGGACTTAGCGATCACTATGGATTGCAAGGTTCGGTGCTATTGACTCCTCAATGGGCGATGGGTGCTTGGGCTGGGTATACCCAGAATCAAGCGGCGGGTGGCAATAGACAAATCTGGAACTGGGCAGTCACGGCTGCATCCCCAGATCTGGGTGGTAAGGGCAATCTCGCTGGGTTGATCGTCGGCCAAGAGCCGCGCGTTACTGCTTCTAGTATTAATCCGGCGACTGGCAACAATACGACGGATACTAAAGCTGGACTGCATATTGAGGGATTTTATCAGTTTAGGGTGAACGACAATTTCAGTATCACACCCGGAATTATCTATTTGACAGCACCCAATCAAGATGCCAATAGTAGCGGTGTGGTCATCGGGGCGTTGCGGACTACTTTTAACTTTTAAGCAGTAAAAATCTGACAGATTGGAAGCCTGGGCAGAAGACTTGTTAGATTTTGAGCAGGTGGGGGATTTAGAGCGGTGGATAGCGGTTTGACTTCGCGAGCGGCTAATTTGACTTAAATTTGGTGACTTTGAGCTTAAATTCACCGCTGCTAGTCGCGCCAAAACCTTGAACGCGGATGACATAGGTACCAGTGTCTTTAATCCTCATCAACAGCAGCGAGTTAGTCGTCCCATCAGGCCCATCATCATTTTTACCGATCGGTTTGCCTTGACGATCGAGTAAAATCACCACAGTGTCAAAAGCTTCGGAACTGAGAGCGATCGCAATTTGTTCGCCAGCTAGCAACTGAATCAGATAATCTCGTGCAAAACCGTGAAAAAAAGCCAAAATCCACCGCGATCGCCGCAATCCACAAACCAAGTAGTTACAACCAAGTCAAAAAAAGCCCAGCAAAATCGCCAACGCTGGATTTGGTTCGGGGTGACGGCCGTGGTACTAATATCAGCTACAGCCGGAATCCTATTAGCTCTGATTGGCACTAAACCCTTGATGAAAAGTCAAGTAAACCCGAATCGGACTGGGAGCGCGAAGGAAGATAGCATCTTTGGCACAGGTCTGTCATTCACTCAACTCGCTCGCCCAGTTAATCTGTTAATTTTAGGTATTGACAATGATGATAACTTCGCTCGCCCACATTTAAGTACCAAATCAACATCAGTTGAAGCCTTCTCCAATCCTAGCAATACGATGTTGCTAGTCCGGTTTTTGCCAGATCCCCATCAAATTCATATTCTGTCCATTCCCCGCGATACCTTAGTGCAGTTACCTGGCATCCCTGCCGCTAAAATTGATTGGGCGAACTTAGTCGGTGGGGCACCCCTGGCGATGAAAACTGTCAGCAAACAACTGGGGAATCTACCCATCGACCATTATCTCAGATTGAGCCGCAATGGATTTATCGAGCTAGTGGATGCCTTGGGTGGGGTCGAAGTGAACGTGCCCAAGAAAATGGATTATGTAGACCAAACTCAACAATTAAATATTCACTTTCTCCCAGGTAAGCAAAAGTTGAACGGTCGTCACCTGGAAGAATATGTCCGCTTTCGCCATGACAAATTAGGTGATATTGGTCGCGTCCAGCGACAACAAGAAGTGATTAAGGCAATGATGCAAACCTTGCTCCAACCGATGACAATTGCCAAGCTCCCCCAAATTCTACAAGTCACACAAGCCAACATTGACACCGATTTGTCAGTCGAAGAAATGCTCACCCTCGTTCATCATTCCCTCACGAGCGATCGCTTACGGAACAACTTCCTGATGCTACCAGGTCGCTTCAGTCAACCCCATGAATATCCACGGAGTTATTGGATTCCAGACCCGAAAGCTGCTGCCCTGATTTTAGCGCGTTACTTTGACGTTAATCCCAGATCTACTCCACTGGCGAATACCAAGCTCGCACCCAATCAACTTAAAGTTGCAGTTGCCAATGCCACAGGGAAACCCGAATTAGGCACGAATGCCATTGCTTTATTGAAAAAACAGGGGTTCACTCGTGCTTATCTGACAGACAATGAGATTGGTACGAGTGCTGATTCTGCTCTAACAACTCAGATTATCGCTCAACGTGGCAATTCCGAAGATGCTAGTGTGGTCAAAGAAGCTCTGGGGATCGGGCAAGTGCTGGTAACGGCAACGGGCGATATCTGGTCGGATATCACTGTTGTCATTGGTGCCGATGCCTCTACCCAATTTAGCCCGTAGTGTCAATGTCGTGCCATCCAATTTCCAATGCGTTTATTTCCAATTGAGCATGTCTAATCCCAGGAAACAGCAACAGGAAGCGGTGAGTTGGCGAGTGGTCGATCAAGCTAAAAGATTTATTAAAACACTAGGGCCAGGATTTCTGACTGGAGCAGCAGATGATGACCCTTCAGGAATTGCCACTTTTGTCCAAGCGGGAGCGCAATATGGGCTGAAATTGCTGTGGGTAGCTCCCTTTCTATTCCCATTCATGGTTTGTATTCAAGAAATGAGTGCGCGGATTGGACTAGTGACGCGTCGAGGTATCATCACTGTGCTCAAGGAAGAGTATCCACCCTACGCGCTCTGGCTGATTGTCATCCTTGCGCTACCTGCTACTGCCATCAATCTTGGTGCTGACTTGTTGGCAATGGGATCTGTCGCTCATCTGCTGGTGCCCCAGGTGTCAACTGGGGTGTTTAGCGTGCTCTCAGCCATGCTAGTTTTGACTTTGTTGTTTCTATTCGATTACAGCAGAGTAGCCGCAGTTCTCAAATGGACGGCTTGTGTGCTGATTGTCTATTTTTTTGTCCCTTTCTTCGTGAAACAGGATTGGGGACTGGTGATCGATTCGCTAGTTTTACCACACTTACAGTTCGATCCAGCCTTCTTAGGCACATTGGGAGCGGTGATGGGAACTAATATTTCGGTCTATCTGTTTTTCTGGGAGTCCTCTGCATACGTGGACGAGTGGCAGCACAAATCCAGTCGTTCATTCGATGACCCCACCGCAGATCTGCCCCCCGATCTACTTCAAGAAGTCAAGCTGATGCAAAAAGATAATTCCTTTGGCATGGGTATTGCTAGCACGATTATGTTTTTTGTGATTTGGACTTGTGGTAGTACGCTATTTCACCGAGGGATTAGAGATATTACAACTATCGGTCAAGCAGCAGAAGCACTCAGACCGATCGCTGGGGATGCTGCTTATTTTCTGTTTGCAGCGGGAATCCTCGCTTCCGGCTTGCTGGCAGTTCCTGTATTAGCTAGTTCTTGTGGCTATATTGTAGCAGAAGCCTTGGGCTGTCCGCGCGGATTAGATCGTAATTTGTCCCAAGCGAAGGTATTTTACACGGCGATTTTTCTCTCAGTTACGCTAAGTTTGATGATTAATCTCACAGGTATTGGAGCCATCCAAGCGTTAATATTCTCAGCCACAGTTTATGGAATCATTGCACCGCCTACCATCTTCTACATCATGAAGATCTGCAATAATCCCCGCCTGATGGGTCGATTTATCAATAATATCTGGTCTAATCTTGTCGGCTATTTTTTGCTAGGAATGATGTGTGTAGTAGCCGTAATTTTGATGTGGACGACATTCTTTGTACCTCGTCAATAAATTCGCATTGTCAATTTTGAATTACCCTTAGTTTGCTAGTGCAATGCGAACAATTAGATTATGGGGATGACAGGGTGAACGCATCAAAATCGGATATTTTCTGATAGGAGGGGCAAACTGATTCAGTTAAAAGATGTCAAAATCGGCAATGGAGATTATCACCGTCAAAGCTTAATCAACCAGATCGATCGCAGTATCGTCTATGGCGATCTATTATCCGCTTATTGTCAATATGCTGACAATACTAAAACCGTCGTATTCTGCGTCGATCTCCAACACTCCAAAGCTACAGCCGCCGCTTACCAAGCCGCTGGAATTGCCGCCGAACATATCGATGGGGAAATTGATAGTAAAGAACGATTGGCAATTCTGAACCGATTTAGAAGCGGTGAAACCAGAGTATTGTGTAACTGCGAACTGATCCTCGAAGGTTTTGACTTAGAGGATATCGAAACTGTCCAAATCGTGCGTCCTACTGCCAGTCTCAGTTTATATCTCCAAATGGTCGGTCGAGCCTTACGTCCCCATCCAGATAAAGACTATGCCCGAATTATCGATCATACTAGTAACATTGCCTTATTCGGACTGCCAGACCAAGAGCGATATTGGAGTTTAGATCCCGTTCCCGCACCTTTGAGTGGATGGGTCGAAAAATGTCCCAGTTGTCAACATATTTTCCGACCGATTAAGAGTAGTACCAGTATCCACCGTCAAGTCATGCGGGGAATTCCCCGTCAATTTGGACGAACGATTTGCCCGAATTGTCATAATAATCTGCAATTTTTATTACGGAAACCAGGATTATTATTTAATGCCGAAGTTCCCGCGCAAATGTTGGTTGAAGAAGATAAAGCAGCGATTGTCGAAATTAAAGATCGCCAGCAAATTAAAACTCGAATGGGTGACAGAGTGCGAAATTCTACGAAAGTCGTCGAGAAAACTCAAGCTCAGATTCATCCAGATCATTTGATTCTCATCGACAATATTTTAAGCCATGCACTATCTCATGCTGAAGCTGTCGAAATCCTCGCGAATATGGATGCTATCTCTGATTTTGGCATCACTCATTGGCAGTATATCGGCGGTAAAGTGAATTATCGCTCGGAATGGGCGAAGGGGGCTTTTTATAAGTATACTGTCAGGAAAAGATTTAACATTCACCGAGGAACTCCAGGGAATTCAATCTCCGAAATCTTTGAGATTATCGATGGGGAATCCTTACCGGAGCAGATTTTCGAGCCGAGTAATTGGACATTAGATCTCGAAACTGCGGAAAAGTATGTCAATTTTGCCAGAGGTCAACAGAAAATGTATCAAATCGTTAAATTAACTCGGCGTGAGAATTCTCAATGGATGGTGGACGAACAAATTGCCGTTTCTGTGTAGGATATTTGAAATGTGCGAAATTTAAGATTGATGGCCACGCGGGATACTAATCTCTATGTATTAGTGCAAGATGTGAGTAGAGTAAGATCTCGATCCAATCTGCTTTTTAATGCGTGAGTAGTTACAATAACCACCAAAATTAATCCCCTCTAAGGAGGTAATCAGAAATGTCCTCGCTCGCCCCAATTTTAGAACACAGCACAGGCAAAATTCGGTTTGGGGTAGATGATGTCCAACCCGCCATCGAGAGGTTGCCAACAATATCTGCCCGCTTGCAATTCGAGCAAATACTAACGACACCCTTGCTAGCGTTCAGTCATGACGATACATTTGAATCGATTGCCAATCGTGATACTCATCCGTTAGCATTTGCCGTACATAGTGCCTTTAGCGAACATCGTCCTTTGGTATTGACTCCCGATATGATTTGGTTGACGATCGCTCAAGGATTCGCCCACCATCTCAATAATCATGCCGAAAAATTCCGTTCTAATTTTGTCAGCCATCAAGGTAAAGAGCAACTGGTAATCTCAGGCAACAATCTGCCCACTTCACCAGCTCAATGGGCAGAGATTGTCGAACAGTGGACATTGCACCTGCGGGATCGCGTGGGTGCAGATGTCTACCAATTAATAGAATGCAATTTTAGTACCACTACGCAGATTACTCGCGTTGCCAGTCATGTGGTCATGATGGATGCGTTTAAGCAGTACTTTGACTACGTGGTGAAGTGTGTGTGCGGGATTCCAGAGATTTCGCTGCTTGGCACGGTAGCAGATTGGCAGCGGATTTACGATCGAGTGGTGAGTTTGTCTGAGTACGATTTGCGCTGGTGGACGGATCGATTGTTACCAATTTGTCAGGAATTTATTAATACTGCTGCGGGTAAACCCGATCTGGATTTCTGGCAATGTATCTATAAGCCGGAGGAAGTGTACGCTAACGAGCTAATGACTGGTTGGTTGGTGGATCTATTCCCATATTTTCTAGATTTTCCTACGAAAGAACCCACAGAACGAAACAGTTTGCTGGATATCGAGCCAACCGATCGTCAAACCCCAGTCAGATCTTTCGCACGAAACAGGGGCGGCGTTGCATTAGTATGTCTACCGCTAGGAATATCTCAAGTTGGGTTTGAACTCAGTTATCCACAAGCAGATCGAACTATGAATGTAGACCTAGAAATAATGGCTGGATTTATCGGTGTTCGTCAAGATTCACATGGTAAATTGCAGCCAGAAATTGGTTGGGGAGTGCGAGTAAAAAACAATCGATTAAGTCAATTACTAGATCGCCTTCAGCAAGAGCACTCGACCGAACCACCTATTGATTGGATGAATTGTGCGATCGATGAAATTCCTCACGAATTGGTCGAAATGTCCGAGCGATTCGATGGAGCCAAGTTATACGCAGATAGCCAGCATTCTTGGCACATTCTACCAGTCCAGCTATGGGAGCAAAATTGGGCAGAAGATCTGATTTTACCAGAAATTTGCTACTTCTATGCATATTCTTTTATTGCTCTTAACGATGGACGCTCGATTGCATATAAATTTAATTATGAGACTCAACAATGTAGCTTTTTAGTTGGCGATCGAGTAGATAATGAATTTGAAAGTTATACGATCGTTGCTACTAGCGCAACTGAACTATTCGAGCGAATCTTAGCAGCAGATGGAGCCTACTATTTCGACGATCCTAGTTTTTTAGCATAACTTATATACATTTTCTCAATATTAGTTCGCTCGTGGTCGAAACTAGAAAAAACATTTCCTATTTGATTGTGCCAAATGCAAGGTTCATGTTCTATCTAGTATTAATCAAAGATGAATTTCTCGATCGATCGTCCGTGGAAAAACCAGTATTTCCACATCCTTAAAGGAACGAACCGTAACTACTCAGGCTCTAGATTTAGATCCTCTTCCGCATTCGTAAATGTCGCAGTGAGTTTGGTTCTTTATGTGATGCCATCGAGCATGTCTTGAAGCTATCTTTCTAAAGACTCTGGCTTTTGCTATACCTGACTTTTCACGTTAAGTGGCTGTAGCAAGCTGCCAGCCTTGACAAAGGTCATGTAGTTTTAACCAACCACGCCAGAGAACTTGGATCCCAATCGGAGTGTTACGCCGATGTTCGAGATAACCACCCAAAGCAGCAATAGATTCCACCGCCCAAGCAACCGTAAGAATGGATGGAAGTTGTTTGAATGTTCCCGCTTTTAAAACTTCGAGCTGAATGGGATTGAGAATTTCTATGGCTGGAGCATCAGGCTGAGTACGATGAAGATAAGTGACATGTAGCAGTTCAACAGCAATGATACTTAAAAAGCCCAGCATTGTCTTCATTCCGACAGCAGCCAGTCGATAGCGTTCGCTCTGACAGCCAGATTTAAAAATTTTGTGATACTCTTCAACACGCCAACGGTAAGTATACCAACGTAAAATCGTAGCCGCCATCTCCGGTGTGTCAACAACTTCGGTCGTTAACAGCATCCATTCGAGCGGGGTTTCACCCTAGTAGCAATCGATTTCGGTAGCGTATACGGCGTAGATATTGATTGGGTCACGATTGTCAAAACGATATGGAGTTCTGAGTAGAACTGGTGCAAATCGAATTGCTAATTTAGTCTTGCGAGCTTGACGGTGGGCGGTTGCGGGGAGATTGATGTCTTGTTCATAACTAATCGGTTGGGATGTCATAAAATCCCAAAGTCGCTGGCTGTTTTGGTCTAAGCTGCGATTATGACTGGCTCGTACCAGCAAACCTGTATGTTTGAGTTGACGAACTGTATCAAAAACTTCCGTTATATCGCCTTCACGATCGAATACATGAATGACGCGGGTTGAAGATTCTACCTTGTGTTCTAGTTCTTCGATCGCTTCTACCCATCGATAGGATTCTTTTTCCTCAAATGGTTGTTGCCGTGCCGCTTTTCTGGCAATTTTTCGACGTTGCTTTTTCTGTTCGGGAGTTTCCGATTGAGGGGGTTTGGGTTTGTGTTCTCTATTCCACAACTTTTGCCAGAGCAGCCCAATTGTCTGTCCCTGCTCTGGTTCAATTGCTAAGGCACTATGCAGGATTAGACCATTTCCACCATTTCCAGTTGGGCCATATCCTTCCCTTTTGACCTTAATCCCGCGATAATCTAGAAAGGTGGTATCTCCTACTGACAAGAGCGTTTTATATTCTTCTACAGCGGCAGTTGTCATGACACAGTGCGGCTCTATTATCTTGTCAAAATTGGTCTTGCTGTTGGCAAAAATTCATAGGTTCTTTTCAACTCGTTTGCACTTTTGAAGATTTCTGAGATTGCTCTGCCAAAGTTTTCGCTCAAAGCTTTCCCAATCCACATGGCTCGGTTGTCTAATCGCTCATCTCCCAATTGGCAACTTGAAAAATTTTTTGTCCCCCATTCGAGCATTTTTTTGACCTTTAACGTATAGTTCTTCTCTACTATAGCTCTAACAACCTCTTCCTGCTAAGATCCTCTTTCTGCTTGGGCTTCAGACTTAACGTGAAAAGTCAGGGCGGTTTCCAACTACAAATTCTTTACCGTTTAAATGTCGATTTAAATACTCATACATCCGATCGATTAATTTATAAGATGCTTCCTGAGTTCGGCTCTCAATTCAAGCGGCTTGCTTTACCCAGTCATGCTCGCGTAAATAGGATTCAAAGTCAGTTGGTGCGGGCAGATCGCGCTTCAACTGTGCTAAATCTGCGCCGTAACCGACGTTCTCAAACCAGCGATACATCGCGGTCATTTCCGCACCAGCTTGCTGCTCGAATGCTGCAAACGGAATTTGTTGGTAGGCGACATTTTTGCCTAAAACGCGAGTAAATGCCGCTGCAACTTCTGGCATCGTCATCTCCCCGCTGGCAACTTCGATTTCGCGATTGGCAAAATCTGTGAACCGAGTGAATACCTCGGACACCATTTCGCCATAATCTTCTTCGGATACTGGTTGTAACTTAACTAATGTTTTGTCTCACCAGCATCACTAATCCAAACTGCCAGCATCCGGCCGCTTTCACTTTGTCCGGTTAAGACTTCCGTTGGTGCATCTTGACTATAAAGCGTCAATCTTTTGGGCGAGTTCAATATCCAGCACACCAATTCCACCTGCATCATGGGTAGTCAGATCGATGACCACGCGGTTGTAGACATTGAACAATTCAGGATGATGATCCATTTTCTCGGCAACCATTGCTACTTTAGTCATAAAGGCAAAGGCATCGACAAAGTTATCGAATTCAAAAACCCTGTTTAATTTTTCATTAACTACTTTCCAGTCAGTTAGTTTAGCGATCGCATCATTTTTTAGTTCGATGTCAGTCTTTTTGATTGTATTTGTCATGTTATTTGCTGTTAGTTATTAGTTGTGATTTTTGAGAGAACTTTAAGTCCGTTTACAAGATTTAGTCCCATTAAAACGATTCCCCTTCAGGGAGCCTTCGCCAACGCCAGTACCCAGCCAGTCAACATAATTAGGGGTACATTCGCTTGCCGAATCGAGATCGCCACCAATGCCCCATTGAGTGGAAAGACGTTGGATAAAGTATTAATCAGAATACTCCCCAGCACGGCGGCGAGAGTTGCGATCTGCCTTTGGAAATCTGGGTTAGCAAGTTTCATGGCTTTCCGTCATATCGCTTGGGATCTTTCTTTTGCTGCTTGGTTTCATCCGGTGGTGCTTTCGGTTTTTTGGCTTCTTCGTTGCCTTTTTTCTCTTTTGACATCACGTTTTTCTCCAATCAATTGAGTACTTGTTAATTCACCGAACTAAACCCAACTCCACCAATTCTTGAGGGGATGCAAGTAGATCGATTCCCACGAAGAAAATCTTATCGTCTCCATCGAGCAGAAACCGCCATGCTAGATTGATGCCAACACTGTCCCCAAACCAGGGCGTTTGCACCTTCCCAGTCACCTTAATCTGAGTAAATCCACCTTCTGCTGGCTCAGAGACTCCCTGCTCTGGCAACAGCTTGAGTCCGTAGCACTCCTTGTGCATATAGTCGAGAATGCTGTCATGACCGACGATCGGCTCCTGGAATGGAGGTTTGAGGGCACCATCTGCCACAAATAAAGCCACAGCCGCAGGAAAATCGAAGGCATTCATGTCTTCCATGTAACTGAGGACAGTTGCATTGTTGATGCCTTTAATAGTGACTTTGGCGCGGGGTGCAGCTTCTTTCGGTGGAATCACAGGTTCTGTGACTGTGGGAGTACCGCCCATCGCGGCGAAACCCATATTGACGACGATATCCTGAAGTACTGTGAGTTGTTGTCCACCTTCAAGTCTGTCGATACTTTTGAGTACATCGGCTGCTTTCGAGGATAGTTTGTAACCTTTGGGAATCGGGGCGACGATAGTTTCTTTCATCCACTCGCTTAACTGATACCAGAAACCCAATTTAACATTCGTACCGAAAGCCGAATAGGTGCGAGAGATGGGTGTATTGGTATGGTTGACGAGATCGCACATTACCTGCGTTTGCGCTAATGCTGGCATCTGCTTAATTTCAGTCAGGGTTGCTTGGGCAAATACCATATTCGCTGACGACATGGCAGCGGGAGTAATTTTAGTGCCCATTTCAGTGTAGGCAAACCACAGTAATGCTAGTTGATCCTCGGCATTGAGCAGATTATATGCTTCAACTATTTTGGGAATCGTGTCCGCAACTTGAGTGTTTGGAAAAATAAGTCTTGCTAGATCGAGAGTATATGACATGGTTAAATTAATTGATAATTGATACTTCATTTCCTATGCTGCGATTCTCTTTCAGAGAGGCTGTACCTACGGTAGGCTTTGCCAACGCCAACGACATGCTCATACCGTGACTGATTTTGTCGAGCATCTGCTTTGCTTGAGTGACATCCTCAGTGGTACCTGTAACTAGGATGATGAACTCACCTGCTTGGATTTTGGTTTCGTACTTGAGTACCTCATTTTTGGGGATACCCAACCCGCCTAAAGCACCAGCTAAACCGCCGATTGCAGCAGCACCAGTACCCCCCACTAATATGCCTTCCAGCCACCCTGCCAATACGCCAGTAATCGGGCCAGCAATGACTAACGGAGCCATACCAGGAATAAAGATTACGCCAGCACCAGCTAAAATCCCAAACAAACCACCAACGAAGCTACCCCAATAAGCACCCCCTGCGGCTCTGGCTTTGCTTGTGTCTTGCCAAGATAGAAATCCACGCACATGTTGGCAACTATAATAACTATTCGGTAAATTTATAATGCTAATTTATTAACTTTCATCCTAAGCTAAAGTTGTGAGGATTTCGTGAGGAAAGTATTTTTATCAAACATTTTAAAATATTTATCTTAATATTTAATTCGTTATTCCATGTCTTTTAATTGCTAACCACAATCAAAAATATATAATCTGTCTGTCTATATATCGACGTATTTTAATTTCGACTTCTCAATGTAATTCAGTCAAAAGGGGTAGGGATAGCTACAGGATACATGTAAAAACCTGCAAGATAGACCTCTAAAGCTTACCTAGACTAGCTTTCATCTAAAGAAAACGAGCAATACGATCGCTGAAACCATTACTACTCCGTTGTGGACACTTTCATGAGGACTTAGGATCTCCGTAATCTTAGTAATTCATGAGAAATTTTTATCAATCAACCACCGAATGCGGATTCTCGGCTTGGCGATTGATTGTGGCAGCTTATATCACTAGAAAATGGGCGATCGAGTGATGCTCACATCCACCTTTCAGGAGTTACAAGCGTTATCTAGAGCCGACCTTCGTTGGTTAGAGTGTGATAATCGGACTTTCCTTATCGACAATCAACAAACACTTTACCCTAACTTTGACGATCGATTTACAGGCAATTTTCATGTCACTGGAAAGAAGAGGATTTGTTCCCACTGCTTAAAGTCAAAGCGATTATTGATAAGGCTTTGAGTGTCATCTTGCAGGTTTTTACACGTATCCTGTAGCTATCCCAATCTTGATTATGAGCGTTTACCTGCTTCTTCCGAGGCTTTCATCCACATTGCCATGATTCGACTCATGCTACGTAGACTCGCTTGAATATTTTATACTCTCCGTATTTCCAAACATCCTCTTAAGAAGATGAATGAATAAGAATATACATTGCCTCGATAAATTTTACTAACTTTGTAACTGCTATTCACTCCATAAAGTTGATCCCGAAAAATAACATTTTCGGGATCAAAACACTGGACACTGCCACATCCACCGCAGTCTACCGCACAGTCTTTGTTATGAAATGATATTTGTCATAAAGTGAGGCAAATATTCTAATAGGTAAAATCATAAGTGAAGTAATTTAATAATAATTTCACCTATGATTTCACCTATATTTATTTTTATTGCGCCTATATCTATTTTTTGTGAAATCTGTGGAACTACATTAGTCTGGATATATTCCCAATCCATACCTATTTCTGTAAAGTCATTAGAATTTGCTATTTCCATTCTGTTCTCTCTCAAGGTAATCCGATATTTATATGGCCATATTGGGAGACCAATGTTATGTTCTTGCATAATAAAATATTGATCTTGTCTAATATTTTTCCACATCAATAATCCACCAAGAGTTGTAATAGGTTTTCTAAATGCCATGCTCATATCTCCTTATGTTAATAAAACTATTCGGTCTACTTGATACTTCTAGCAAAGTAGGAGTTAAATACAGTAAAGCAAAATTTAGAGACAGAATTAGTGATCGCAGTCATTCAGTTTGATAAGAATTTCCAAATCTCTGTAAAGCAACTACAGAGTTGAATTTGCTAGGACTGTTTACTCCGGGCGCATCTAGTACTGAGCGGCAGAAATTACCCTACCATTAGAGGATACATGAATGACAAGTAAGACAGACCATGCCGAGACTCTCAGCAACAACAATCGAATTGAGCGAAGCCGACCGAATAGGACTGGAGAAGTTACTAAATCGGAATAGCACTGCCCAGCAAATTGCGCTCCGCGCCAAAATTATTTTAGCTGCCGCAAATGGCGAGAGTCATGGGGAAATAGTCAGAACTTTAGGGGTAAGCTTGGAAATGAGTCGTCTGTGGCGACAGCGGTGGATAGAACTGACCGTTCGGGAAGTACCTATGCTAGAACGGCTCAAAGATAACCCTCGACCAGGAAGTCCAACGACTTTCAGCATTGAGCAAATTACCCGTCTCTATGCAATCGCCTGCGAGCCACCAGAAAAATATGGTCATCCGATTAGTCATTGGAGTAGCCGTGAGTTAGCGCAGGAACTGGTAAACCAACAAATTGTGACATCGATTAGTCAAAGACATGTCGGGCGATTATTGCAAGAAGCGGAGTTGAAACCACACCAAACCGGGTACTGGTTGAACCCCCCCCCGACGATTTTTTCAAACCGAAAGTCGAGGATATCTGTGGAATCTACTCCACCGCACAAGAGCGTGCCCACAAAGGAGAAGTGATTGTTAGCATTGATGAAATGACCGGAATTCAAGCATTGGAAAGAACAATGCCCGATGTTGCGATGAAACCAGGTCGAAAGGTGAAGCGCGAATTTGAATATATTCGTCATGGTACCCAGAGCTTAATCGCCAGCTTTAATGTGGCAACGGGAGCAGTCGCCTTGGCAACTGTAGGAGCTACACGAACGGAGCAGGACTTCGAGGCTCATGTGATTGGTCTGCTTCAACAATCGCCACAGGCTTCTAAATACCATCTGATAATGGATTGTCTCAATACTCACCAGTCCGAAGCATTAGTTCGCCTTGCGGCTGGGTTAGAACCTCACACGATTGAGTTAGGTGTCAAGGGCAAATCCGGTATTCTTCATTCAATGGCTAGTCGCTCTGAGTTTTTGGCAGATCCGACTCATCGGTTAGTTGTACATTTTACTCCTAAGCATTGCTCATGGATGAATCAGATCGAAATTTGGTTTGGCATTTTAATGCGGAAGCTGTTGCGAAGAGGTAATTTCACTAGTACTAATGCTCTGAAAACTCAGATTTTAGACTTTGTAGAATACTTTAATCGTACAATGGCGAAGCCGTTCAAATGGACTTACAAAGGCAAGCCATTGTGCAGTTGAAATACTGGGTTTATTTCTGCCGCGCAGTACTAGTAGTAATTTCCATCACGTTCTCCCGCTCTTGAGGTAATTTAATTTTATCAACTTCAACTTGGAACTGTTGCTCTTCGACTGGATTCAGCCGTAAGTAGCTATCAATGAAGCCCGATAACTGAAAAATCCTCGCCTGATCCAACTTGAGATTGGCAATCATCCGCAAACACTCAACTTTTACTTTAGGGCGATCTGCTGGGTCGATCTTCATCTTTGCCATTAGTGCCGCTGCTACTGGATTCGATCGAGTTAGGAACTCTCGCCAGTCCAAGCGGTTGAGTTGAATGGTCAGGAAATTGAAATCTAAAATCTGTAACCCAGGAGCCTTAACTTGATAGCAACTTGGTTCGGCTCTAAATGGCTGGTCAAAGGAGAATAGCGCAATCGGGTAAACAATCTGTAAGTATTCTCGATGCAGTTGAGCAAAGTAGAAAAACATCCGGCGATGAAAATCAGTCTCACTGCTGGATTGATGCTCACAGTTGATCACTACCGACACTTTACTGCTAGCTGGAGCATTAGGACGACCGAGAAGGTCGATTCTAACGATGATATCCATTGCTCTGCGTTCTCCAGCATTAATCTCGGTAAAGTACTCTTGAGGGAGAATTTCGAGGCTGTGTGGGTCGATTACCACAAACAGTTCTGGTACGAATAATTCTAAGAACTCCAGGAAGAAGGTGGTTAATAGCTGCTTAAATAGTTGGTCGTGATCGATACTCTTACTCATTCATAGATCCCCAAACGCACCAATTTTTCATTCTATTTCTATCTAACACAATTTTGTATATTAGCTAAAAAGCTAAATTTAGCTTTTTCATAGATTTTGAAATATCTCGCTGAGTGTATCGTGGAATCCCCAACCGATTTCAGATGTGTCTGTGACGATTTTCCTGCTACGTTGTTCAAAAATATTCTTTGAATCTAACTCAGTCATGGCACTTAATGCCTTTTCATACATTCCTTCCATACTGGCGTAGAAAGCTTCATCGATATCTCCATAAGCTAGTGTGAATTTAACCCCTTGCTCGACTTAGAAGAGCATTATATCGATTGTATCTACTTCGTTATCGCACACTTTCCTATAGTCAGAAATAGCTTTCTTAGCAATAGAAAGTCGAGCTTTGGCAAAGCCTCTAACAGGGAAGAATTCATCTTCAATTATCTTTTTATACTTAGCTAAAACTTCTGTCTCAGCTTGGGGATATAGCTTAATCTGATAGTACTCTTTGACAGCAGGAAATCTTTTAAATAGTTCGGTAATATCCGTATTCGCTTCTTCCTGAGAAATTGTCTTCAGATATTGCTTGAGCTGATTAAGCGTAATTTTTGGCTGAGTCATACATAGGTCAGATTTTACTAATATACATCTTTAGCTAAAAAGCTAAATTTAGCTTTTTAGCTATTGCTGCTTTTGAAGCATGGTAAGTAGCCGTCTGGTCTTCCCTGCTTGCTTTCGGGAGGTATAGCGTTGTTTTGCGGATACTAGAATCCGCTCTAGAAATTCTGGCTCTAGGTCTGATAAGCACCAAGCAGCTTCTAGAAATAACTCCACGGTGATCTTGTTATCTCGACAAAACTGAGTCAAATCTCGATCGATTCCCTTCTCTAGCACTATCCCTGAATGTCTGACAGTTTCAGGAAATGATGCTAATTCTTTCTGTAAGGCTTCAACAGAATTATCTTTGACTGGTTCTAAGTTATTCTTACTTTCTAAAGGTTCAATTGCTTCTGGTTTAGGGACTAAGATATCTTCTCTTGTCGATACGGTTGCTCTCGATCTTTTATCACGAAGCTTTGCTAATACACTATCCGAATTACCTTGGGTCATTTATTTATCCTGTTTGATTAACTCAATTTTCTCTAATAAAACTTGTAGAGGATATTCAAGATCTGGATATCCCAATGCTGATAGAGTTTTTTGCTGGTTAATAGCTTGTTTGTAACGTTCAGATTCTCTAATTGATGGTAAGACTAGCTCCTCACCAACCTCTTCCTTCATCCCTTCAATCGCCGATCTACTCTCTTGACTTTGATTAGCACCAATCCATCGATCTCGAAAAGGGATAATGCCAATAGTCTGAGCCTGGGTAGCACCAACACCTTGTAAGTTACGCATCAAGTCTATGGTTCTAATCAAAGAGCCATAGCCCTTAACGGAGGCTTCTGCGGGTATCACAACCACATCTCCAGCTCCAATTACTGTCATGCAGATTTGAGACCGCTGTGGGGGAGCATCAATCACACAAAACTCAAAGGTCTTAGCGATTGGCTCTAGCCTTCTCTTGAGCAACATCGCCCCAATCCCACTGTTAGCTAGATAATCTTGGACGTTATCTAACTGGTCGTCTGAGGGGATTAGGAAAAGATTATCGTTCATGGTCAGGGGATAGATACAATCCTCTAACTCAACACTGCTCTTGATACATTCGAGTAATGTGGGTGAGTTCTGCTCTAGGTCGATGCCTAGCCAATCAGTCAGATTGTGCTGAGGATCTGCATCGATGAGCAGAGTTGAATACCCACGATGAGATAGGAGCAGCCCCAACAGCATCGATACTGTGGTTTTCCCCTGACCTCCAGATAGAGAGGAAACAACTATAGTTAGCATTAGTTAAATTTAGCTTCTACATAATTATATTCTCACTAAAAAGCTAAATTTAGCTTTTTATTTTAAAATTAACAAGGGACATACGGGTAGACACAGAAAAGGGGAAATATAGCACGTTAAGCCTGTACCCCCTGCTCAGAGATAGTTACAGAGCAACCATCTTGGAAGTCATCGGTTATGCCCCTCGGCTTCTCAAAACTCATGAGATAGTCAATGAACGAGAATTCTGTTTCAAGAATGGTTTTCGAGAACCTGAAAACCTTCATTTTCCGTCACATCATGTTGGGTGCTCGGTCTTTCTCACAAACGATCGTTTGTGAGAAGAGTATCAAGCTTCTTACTCATGTATAGCTAATTGCTAAACGTGCTATATTTTCCTTTTTCTGTGTTGACCCCAACATCAAGATGAACAGCTAAGTAGCTAGGCGCAATTAAATATAAAACGATCGAGTGAATATTCGCCTGCGACACTTCGAGATTCCATACCAGCCATCACAGCCTTAGCTAAATCATATTCATTGTCAAACATCTGTCCACAGATTTCATGGCTTTTAAGTTGGTGCCACTCAGTTTCAATGGGATTCATTTCTGAGCAATAGGGTGGTAAGAAAAAAATTAATAAGCCTTTTTCTTTCCAACCAGCCCAATGTTGGCGGACAAGATGACTTTTATGCAGAGGGCCATTATCTTGGACTACGACCGTTAAACGTCCAGTTGCAGCCAATGTTTGTGCGGCTTTGTCTGCTACCCAATCCATGACTTTAATGTAGCTCTTGCCATTGAAGCCACCTTGAGCCAGAGCATATTCAAACGATTTCCCTGGTTCCCACAAACCCAGAATGCTAATCCGATTCCCATATCGCTTATCGGTTTGTTCCATCCGTTTCTGCTCTCCGACTGGAGAATAGCTATAGCTGACTGGACTCCAGAGACAAAAACCCGCCTCATCTAGATACTTCAATTCGATGAGACCCTCTTGCTCCGCCATTTTCAGTGTGTCTAAATCTGCTTGCTTAATTGCTCTTCGGACTGGATTTTGTTTTTTCCGGTGACTGGTACGGGTGCGTTTCCATCGATAATGTTTTTTTTTAGCAATCGGCGGAGACGATCGCTACTGAGATCGATATTCCGCTCTTGCTTGAGCTTGTTGACTAACTGAGTGCTGTTATACGTTCGAGTTTCTTGTGCTAATAATTCCTTCACATATTGGAGATCTTCGGCTTGACACCTTGGTTTTGCGCCTCGACCTGGAGCTTCCCACAATCCTAAGAGTCCTCGTTCTTCCCATCTTCTGATGGTCTTTCTCACAGTATGTTGATGACACTCAAACATTGCTGAGATTGCTGGTGTATTCCAGCCTTGAGCATTTAATCTCAAGATATGTGCCCTGTCACGGGTTCGCTGCGGCACTGTTTGCGCCAGACGTAGTTCTCTAAGTGTTAGGTCTTCTTCTGGAGTCAGAATTATTCGTAGCGGTGCTGGCATTATGGACTTTTTTGGCAACTTATCTATCTTACATTTAATTGCGCCTACCTACTTAGTTATTATTTACGAGTCAAGGATAGATTCAATCAGGTCGGAGATCGAACGATAATCTTGGTTCTTAGCCGTTCGAGCGTTTAATGTGGGTAAGGGTTGCTTGAGCCGACAGGCAGAGAGATAGTAAGCAGATTGTTTGACTGGGGGCAATAATGTCAAATCGATTGCCTCGAAGATTTTAGGTAAGCAATCTTCAGGCGGGTGCAGGAGAGCTTGTCCTTTTTCATCTACGCCGAGGATATCACGATGAACCGCTTGAGAGTAGTCTACTCTAGTCGGCATGAAGCCGAGGATTTGTGGCGGTTGTTTGAGTCTAAATTCTCGATTTTTCTCGGTCGTCCAAGTGATTAGTTGGGCAACCATCTCTGCATCTTTAATTTCTGGTTTGATCGGACAGAGGATATGAGTCGCAGCTAAATAGCCAGGAATGCCCATCGGCTCTAAAGTGGCGGGAGTATCGAAGATAATTACATCGACATCAAGCGGATGATCTTCGAGAGCATCTACGAGGAAATAAAAGCCTCTTCCTCTGGTTGAAATTTCCCGACTGATTCTCTCGATCCAGCGACCGCCGCGCAGAACGGACAGATTGGGTGCGTACTCCGACCAAAAAGGTTCGAGCGGGTAGTTGCCATCAAAATTATCCCAAAGTTTGTGCAGAGTTTGGTCGGGTTTTAGATCGTCTGTCAATCCGGTAAAAGC
>ENA-OFCI01000627-OFCI01000627.1-metagenomes-genome-assembly--contig:-NODE-627-length-20159-cov-3.682153_pt1 | contig 20159 bp, 14 predicted proteins | sample MGYA00153391_OFCI01 | MGnify analysis MGYA00153391
AACACCGGTTTGCCAGAACCGGTGGCCGCCGCCATACGCGCGAATGATTTGTAGATGATCCAAGGTGCCACTCGAAGTCGCTTAAACACGAGAGCAAAATGTGATCTCTGCGCTATTTGCCATGCGATTCCGTTGCAATCTTGTTTACGGCACTACTTTCAGCGTTCCTGGGCCGGTGAATCCCGCACCGCTGATCAAAGCCGTCCCGTTCATCAACCACATCGCAGTACGGCCATCGGTATGGCGGTAATCAATGTCGGCTTTGCCGTCGCCGTTGAAGTCGCCGGTGTGGGTGACTGTCCAGCCCGAATTAGCACCGAGCAAACAGTGCCCAAGCTGGCTTCTTACAAACGACCTCCTGGATTGTGTAATCCGAGCAACATGCTACCGGTGGTGATGGGTTCCGCCGACCACCCGGCAAACCTGGCCACGGAGGGCGGTGGTGAATTGAGCCTGAGGAACGTTATATCTGCTTGCAAATAGATATCGCCGTAAAGCAGTACTGCACCCCCGCCCGTCTGATACACGGGTGTGCTATAGACACCGCTGTCGCACGCTGAGGAGCGAAACAGCCAGTCTATTTTGTAGAGGTTTAAGGCCTCGGTTTGCGTATTAATGCAATGATTGGCGGTCAGAAAAAACGGCGCGGGGAAAATATTGGAATTGATCAGCGTGCCAGAGCACAAATAGTTGCCGCCCTTGCTGACAAAATTAAGCCGAGCGACCGAATTGCTGCGGTCGGAAATCGCGGCGTCGAGCGCTGAACTGGTGGATGGGCACACCACATCAATGGTGCATGAACCCGCAGTGGGCACAGAAGCTTCGCCCGGTGGTTTAGCGTATGTTCCGGCCGCCAATGATTCGATAAAATGCGAAACGCTAACCACCTGTATGGACACGTCGCTCACTTTTTGTGGTGTAAAAATTTCAATGACCTGCGAACCACCTTCGGTGTAAGGCGTCCACAACACACCGTCCTGTGCCAGATTAAGCGGCAATGCCTCAGCCACGCCAGCCAGTGATGCTGCTACCCGAATTTCGCCAAAACTTAATCCGCGTGGCAGTAATAATTTGGCGCGAATACCCTTAGCACCTTCGGACGATACGGTAACGTGGGTGATATTACCGCCTGCCACGGCCTGCCAGACAAGACGGGTAGCCGCCATGCCGCTTTCAAATACCGGGCCCACATAATAAGGCGCTACAGGCGGCTCAGCATCCGGCCCTATTAGTACCGACACTGATTTCTCTTTGCTGAGACCTTTGGCACTGGCAGCCGCTTCCTGCATAGCCTGTTTGGTCGGCGCAAGCGCAACACGGTGGGTAGGTGCATTGCTTGACCGTAACCGCATCGTCGCAGTGGGCACTTCCACGCTATCAAAAGCTTTATAGCGCGACGGCATTTCCTGGGCCACCGCCAGCAGCGCCGTTAAGCTTAGCGCCGGCAGCAGGTTAAAACCAACGATACGAAACAAACATTTAATCTTCATATTGCACTCCTGTGTTGCGATCTTGATAACGGAAAAATGTTGAGTTCGATGATTGCATGATTCATGGATGCACGGATGCCCATAAACACCTGAAGCAGCGCTATTGACGAAAAAAAATCAGCTGCATGCGCAGCTTAATGCTGTCGTTGATGCTGCGCTTGACACGACCAAGCGCCAGCCAATGCTGCGATAAAAAAGTGCTGCCGTAGTCCCGGCCTTCCAGTTGGTCACTCACGCCGGTGGCCGGATAAATATTTTCAAAATTAGCGGTACGAAATAACACATCCCACACCGGGAACAACACTGCAAAATTGCATCCTTGATGCAAACCTGTATGACCCAAGCCCATCGCATGATGTACCCGATGGTATCGGGGGCTTACCAGCAGATATTCGCCTATACGGCCAAATGACAGGCGCAGATTCGCATGCGCCAGACTTTGCAGCACACGTGATGCAATCACAATGGTAACAAACTGGGCTGGTGCCACCCCGATCAACAAGGCCACCAGCGCAAACGCGCCGTCCATTAAAAAATCATCCAGCAAATGATTGCGATCATCTGACCAAAAACTCATGTGGCGCTGCGAGTGATGCAGGCTATGCAACGCCCACCAAACATTGATTTGATGCTGACCGCGATGTAACCAGTATCCTAAAAAATCGAGAATGAATAGATAGAAAATAAAACTTAAAAGCGGCGATGAATGCAAAAACGGCAGCGCGTCTTCCAGCTTCGGCGGAATTATGTCCTGCATGCGCAGCCAGCCATCGAGGCTATCAACCAGTGGTGTCATTAGCAAAAAAAGCATAAGCGGCACAAAGCCCAGCCGATGCAGGAAGGTATAAAAAATATCGGTATTTTTTTCCACTTGATTAGTGCTCACTTCCAGCGGGCGCCATTTTTCCAGCGTTCCCAGAATAATGAAGAGTAACGGAATTTCCAGCGCACCAATCAAGAAAAATTCGGTCCAGTCAAATGCCTGCTCGGCATATCCGCCCAGCCCCAGTTGATGCACCAATGGCAGCACGGCAGATTCGAAAACGAAATCCTGAAGCGCCGCAAACTGATTTGTAATCCATTCAAACATCAGCGTTTCCAGTTCGGGTGTTCGGTAATTTTGGCAAAGCACATACCCTTTGCTTTTAATCCGCCTATCAGATCATCAAGCTTGGGATAGAGCGGTTCTGTTCGTGACCAGATACCGAGATGCCAGAGCAAAATATCACCGTCTTTAATGTCCCGCAGTTGCGCCCCGAGCAGTTTCTCGGCAGGGAATTTTTCACTGGGCAATTCATCACCTGATAATCCAGCGGGCGACCATGGCACATGCTTGAAGCCACACGCCTCGGCAAAACGAACCGTGTTGGGTGTGAGCTTGCCGCCGGGCGCGCGCCAGATTTTATCAAAGCCGCGCCCGGTCATGACTTTAAAAGCGTCTTCACTTTGCTTCAATTCAACGCAGACTTGTTGCTGATCAAGCATCTCACCCGCTGTTTTGCCCCACGGCACGTAGCTGACTTTGTCTCCCCGATCGCCACGAAAATACCAGTGACGCCAAGTGTGCGAACCGAATGCATGCCCCTCATCTGCACGCGCTTGCCAAAATAGCTTCCAGGATGGATCAAGCGAAGTGCCGCCCGCTGCCGTTTTTTCATTGGCGAGGAAAAATGTTGCTTTCACATCGTGCTTTTTCAGAATGGCCGCAATCGCTTCGGCAGGCGCCATATTGCCCGTGTCGATAGTCAGATAAACCGTGCCCTTGCAATCTGCTGCCATGCTCATCCCGGGATGGATCGCAAGTCCGGCCACCAACATTACTGTGACTTCCAACATAGCTCTGGCGGCTGTAGCTGAGCGCGCTTGCGTCGCGTTCCGGACAAATTTTTTCATGCGCTATTTACGCGCTGAATGCGAGAAAAAATAAATACCATGAGGTGATTTGCCAACCGGGATTTGTTTTATCACCTGCTTATTCGACATATCGATCACCGTTACCTTTTTAGCCCAGCGTGAAGTGACCCATAATTGTTTACCGTCTTTGGTCAGCTCCATACAATCCGGCCCACCCGGCACATTAATTGTGTCCACCACCGTCAAAGTGGACTGATCAATAATATTGACCGTGTTGGACACCCGATTGCTGACAAAAATTCGTTTGCCGTCGCCCAACGCCAGGAAATTATGCGCACCTTTTCCCGTTGGAATTTTTTTGATGGTCTTTTGCAGGCGCCAGTCCACCACCTCGACGTAATCAGAACCGGTCATGCCGACCAGCACATATTTGTCGTCCGGTGTTACCCACGCACCAGCAGGCATGCGGCCTACCGGCATTTTCCACTTTATGGTTTGGGTTTTAAGATCAATCGCAGCCAATTCATCCGAGTCCTGCAAAGTCACAAATGCAATATTGCTGTCGCTGGAGAAAGCCACATGACTGGGCGCACGAGGGGCCGCAAGACGCTTGATCAGCTTGAAGTCGGCGCCGTTATAAATATCGATTCGATCCAGTCGAATTGAAACTGACACAAACCATTTTTTATCCGGACTGAAACCAATTTGATAAGGGTCGGAGATTTGTTCGAGGCGCCGTTTAATTTCACCTGTAAGCGGGTCAAGAAATACCAGCTCATTCGAGGCGGCGTTGGCCACAATCAATTGCTGATCATCCGCCGTTGCCATCAGATGATGCGGTTCTTTGCCAACGAAAATACGCTTGGTTTCGGTCATGGAGGCCTTGTCGATCAAGCTGATAGTGCCTTCGCCCGAATTCAGCACCACTGCCACCTCAGCGCGCAGTGGCGTCGGCGTCATCGAAGCCGCCAGTAATGCCAGGCCACAAGCCAGCAATACTTTGCCGAAACATTTATTTAGCATGCCACTCATACTCACCACGCGAACCCTTCCAAATCATGATTGAATCATCATTGAATCACTGCCGACCCACCTTCAACCCAGCATCAACCCACTTTGCGACCGCTATAAAAAACAGACGCTATGGTAGCATGCAGCATGATTCACAAACCCTCATAACGAGCCGCCAAACGCTTTCGTTTACCTCTTAAAATATTTTGACTTGCGATGCTCTGGCTGGTTCATCTTTCGTCTTGATTTTCGCCTATTCCGGCCGAACGACAATTCTATTTCTATACTATGTTTTCCAATTTAGCGCCCCGGTTTTGTATGCAGTGTGGCTCTTCAAAGGTAGAGCTTCGCGTGCCGCACGGTGATGATCGGGAACGGCATATCTGCGCCGATTGCGGCTATATTCATTACCTAAATCCTAAAATAGTCGTAGGCACTTTACCCGTCTGGGAAGATAAGATTCTGCTATGCAAACGCGCTATTGAGCCGCGTTATGGATACTGGACCTTGCCCGCCGGATTTATGGAGGAAGGCGAGACCGTCGAGGAAGGCGCTGCGCGCGAAACCCTTGAGGAGGCTAATGCGCGAGTGGTGATTGATCCGTTGTGTGTGGTGCCATATGTGACACTTTCACTGCCGCAGATTGCACAGGTCTATATGCTTTTTTTAGCTAAATTAAGTGATCTTGATTTTTCATCCGGCCCTGAGAGCCTAGAGGTCAAGTTGTTTCGCGAAGATGAGATTCCGTGGGATCAATTGGCTTTTCGTACCATTGATGAAACGCTTAAACATTTTTTTGCGGATCGGAAAAAAGAGTTTTTTACACCGCATATCGGAGAAATTCTTCATCCGGGCAAATAAACATTCAGTAATCCAGCGACGGTGCTTAAGTCTGAATTTCGATGACCTCCTCATTTGCCACTACAAATACCCGATCACCGGTTTGCGGCTGCACCGTGTAGGTGCCGGTGAATTCTCCAAATGCAGGCAACACACAAACGTAGTGACCAAACCAGAAACACGGCAAACGTAAGCTGTCATTGGCCCTGCCCTGTAACCGCACCGCAGGGTGAATATGACCCGCCAGCACATAGCCACGCAGATCAGGATCAGGGTGATGCGCGAGGCAAAACGGGCTTAGCGTTTCGCCTTCATTGATGCAGCGCATCTTCCATTCGGTGGGCGGATCGCCCGCGTGTGCGTCGTGATTGCCACGTACCAGGGTCATCTTGATGCCCGAATGTTCAAGCCGCCATGCCGCAAAACGGGCAAAAGTTTCGTTAGCGCGCGCATCACGAGAATGCAAAAAATCGCCGAGGAAAACAATATGTTTAGCCTGCGTAATCCGCACACATTCATCAAGCCGCGCCAGCGCGTGAGTCGTGGTTCCCGGTGGCAATGCAATACCGGCCGCGCGAAATGCCGCCACTTTGCCAAAGTGTGCGTCGGCGATAAACAGCGTCGACTCGCGCGGCCAGAACAACGCTTTTTGCGGCAATAACTGCAATGTTTCGCCGGCAAATGTAATCGTCAGCATCATGGCTTGTTTTGTTTATCCTGTTTGTCGTGTTTGTCCGGTTTATTGAAAGCGAGCTGCATACGCGCAATCCGCTCCGCCAAACTCTCACTGCTCAATTTTTCGCTGAAGCGCTCCACCATCAGCGGAAAGCAGAACGGGGTAGGTCGGTTAGCGCGAATGATCGTGATCCGCTGGGTTTGCAACATCGTCAGCGCATCACGCAGTCGGGTGAATTCCAGCTCGCGCTCCAGCACCTCGCTTTGCGCCTGACCCAGCAAAGGATTTTCAGCATCCCATTGCGCGAATACATCGAAGATCAAGCCACTGGTCGCCTGCACTTGTTTGTTGGTTTTATTGGCCCCTGGAAAACCCTGAAATACCAAACCCGCTACGCGCGCGATTTCACGAAAATGCCGCTTCGCCAGTTCGGCCGCATTCAAACTTTTCAGCACCGAATTGAGCAAATCATCCGTCGTTAACAATTGGTTAATCAGTGCGCGATTCAGTACAAACGGCGTGGCGGAAAGCAATTCAAACCCGTAATCATTAACTGAAAACGAAAAAGTTGCCGCTTGGGTAAGCCCTAAACGATAGCCAAATAGTGCGGCTAAACCCATGTGCACATGGCGCCCCGCGAAAGGATAACAATAAATATGATGTCCTTCGCGCGATTCGATTTGCTCAAACAGTAATTCATGGGTATCCGGAATGCGTGACACCGCCTTTTGCACCCTCAATAAACGCCCAACGGCAGCCAGCTCTGGCTCATCAGCACGGCCTTCGCGAAAATCCTGCAACAGCTCGCGCACCGCGCGCGCCAGCTCACTCGACAGCGGCATTTTGCCGCCAGCCCAACGCGGGATCAGTTTCTTGATCGACTTGGCGGGCTTCACAAACGCCGTCATATCTTTGATGCGAATGAGCTCCAGCGCCCGACCCGCGAATGTAAATGCATCGCCCGGCGACAAGCGCGCAATAAAACTTTCTTCAACATGGCCCAAGCGGCTCCCGTTTAGGTAACGCACATCCATGGCTGCGTCCGAAACGATTGTGCCAATCGACATGCGATGGCGACGCGCAATCGTCGGGTCAGTGATGCGATAAACGCCCGCTACGCATTCCACCTTGCGATATTCAGGATAGGCTCGCAGCGCTTCTCCGCCCTTGGTGATGAAATCAAGAATCCAGTACCACTCGCCGTCTGTTAAGTCACGATAGGCATAGCTGGTGCGTACTTCTGCCAGCATCTCGGCGTCCGTAAAACCCTCTCCGGCGGCAATAGTGACGAGGTGCTGAACCAACACATCAAGCGGCTTTTCGATCAATCGGCGTGATTCAATTTTTTTAGCCATCGCCGCTCGCCGTGCGGCAGCTGCCTCGATGAACTCGAACGCATGGCTGGGCACACAAGTGATGCGCGAGGCTTGCCCGGGCGCGTGACCCGAACGCCCGGCTCGCTGCAACAAGCGGGCCACGCCTTTAGGGCTGCCAATTTGCAATACCCGCTCAACCGGTGAAAAATCCACCCCTAAATCAAGGCTGGAAGTAGCCACTACTGCGCGCAAGGTGCCGAGCTTCAAACCGCGCTCGACATAATCGCGTACCTCACGGTCAAGCGAGCCATGATGCAACGCGATCTCGCCGGCCCAATCCGGTTTGGCCTGCAATAATGCCTGATACCAAAGCTCGGCCTGCGAACGAGTATTGGTAAAAACCAGTGTGGTGCCGGATTTTTCAATTTCACCTACCACCTCATCGATCATCGCGAAGCCCAAGTGTCCGGCCCAGGGAAATTTTTCGACATTCGCGGGAATGAGCGTATCAATAATGATTTTCTTATCGCGCACACCTTCCACAAGATTTGCTTTTGAGTGATGCGCACCCAGCAGCACCTGTGAGGCTTGATCGAGATTGCCCAGCGTGGCCGACACACCCCAGACGCGCAATACGCTATTCCATGAACGCAGCCGCGCCAACGCCAGTTCGACCTGGATGCCGCGCTTGGTGCCTAAGAGTTCATGCCACTCATCAACGACGACGCAGCGCACCGTTGACAGCAACTCCCGCGCATGAGTCTGCGACAGCATCAGCGATAAACTTTCGGGCGTGGTGATCAAAGCACTCGGCATTTTTTTGGTTTGCCTTGCGCGTTCAGCGGTGGTGGTGTCACCCGTACGGATGCCAACAGTCCACGACAATTGCATTTCATGAATCGGGCGCAGCAATGATTCAGCCGTATCGGCAGACAGCGCGCGCATCGGCGTTATCCAAAGCACGGTAAGGGGCGGCGCTGTGGATGGCAGCAACCCGGCATCCATGGATGCGGCAATCGGGCCAAGCCATGCCGCGAGGGTTTTTCCGCTACCGGTTGCGGAATGAATCAAGCCACTCTCACCGCGCTGATAGCTGGCCCAAACTTCGCGCTGAAATTCGAAGGGCTGCCAATTATTCTGCGCAAACCATGCTTCGATGCGGGCCATACCACCGCGAATTTCAGCGTCAAACGAAGCGGGGGATTTTTTAGCTTCAGCCCGGGCCGGTATTTCAGCCGCCACTACAGCACCCTGCGCTTTCAACTTTCTTAATATTCGTAATGCACCCGCCGCGGTTTGGCGTTTGCCTGTTGGCTTAGTCAAAGAATTTCCTCACCGCTAGATATGTATCCAACAATGTAGCCAACGGCGGCCTTGATGGGCCCAGCCAAACCTAACGATTGCTCCAAACCCCGCGCCAGTGCTGCTTCTTGAGCCATATCCCCTGTGAAATTAGTAAACTCAGCCGACTTGATCGCGCTAAATCGAGTGCGGTGCGGGCGATATTTATTCCTATGTAACCAACGCCCTGACCTTGGCGGCAGAATAATTTCATCACGGCAAAAAAGTTTCACGATTTCAGTACTGACAGCAATGGCGGAAGGGTAAGCCGGGACGGGCGGGATAAGATGAAGTGATATGAAATGAAGTCAGGTAAGGTAAGACTACTGCGCCGGCGGTGCCACCTTGAGAACTTCTGCAAGCGTGGTTAAGCCCTGCGCGACTTTCATTGCACCCGACAGCCTGAGTGGCTTCATGCCAGCACGATAAGCTTCAGCCGTAATCGCGGCGAGATCGGCGTTATCAACAATCAGGCGCTTCAGGTTTTGATCAAGAATCAAAATTTCGTAAATACCGACCCGCCCCATATAGCCGGTATTGCGACATTCCAGACAGCCAATGGGACGATAAATTTCTTTTGGCGCTTCGCCTTTCCAGGGAGACACTGTGTGATGCCAAAGCTTGATTTCTTCGGGATCCGTAAACGGCTCTTTTTCTTTGCAGTGCGGGCACAGGGTACGCACCAGACGCTGCGCCATCACGCCCAACAGGGTCGAGTTAATTAGATACGATGCTGCGCCCAGATCCAGCAAACGTGCCACCGCAGTGGGCGCGTCGTTGGTGTGCAATGTGGACAACACCAGATGCCCGGTAAGAGCAGATTGAATCGCCATTTCAGCTGTTTCCAGATCGCGAATTTCACCAATCATGATGATGTCCGGGTCCTGCCGCATCAGCGCGCGCACCCCCTCAGGAAAGCCTAGGTCAATCTGGTTTTGCACCTGCATTTGATTAAACGCGGGCTCGACCATTTCAATCGGATCTTCAATCGTACAAACATTGACCTCCGGCGTGGCAAGCATTTTGAGGGTGGAATAGAGCGTAGTGGTTTTACCTGAGCCGGTCGGCCCGGTGACCAGCACAATGCCGCCCGGGTGGCCGATTAAGCCTTTCCATTTTTCAAAATCATCCGTTGAAAAACCCAGCTCGGAAAAGTCCCGCACCAGCACATCAGGATCAAATATACGCATCACCAGCTTTTCACCGTGCGCGGTCGGCAAGGTCGACAGACGCAATTCAATTTCTTCGCCATCGGGCATACGGGTTTTAATACGGCCATCTTGCGGCCGACGTTTTTCCACCACATCCATACGGCTCAAGATTTTGATGCGCGAAGTCATCGCCACAGCAACGGTGGCCGGCACCTGATAAACCTGATGCAATACACCGTCGATGCGGAAACGGATAGTGGCCACTTCCCGGCGCGGCTCAACATGAATATCACTGGCGCGCTGATCAAATGCGTATTGCCACAGCCAATCAACCAGATGCACGATATGGTGATCATTTGCATCCAGCGTGCGGCCAGCCTTGCCCAGCTCGACGAGCTGCTCAAAATTGCTGATACTGCTGGTCACGCCCTCTTCTTTTTTGCCGCGCTTGACGGAACGTGCGAGGTTATAAAACTCACCCACATAGCGCGCAATATCGAGCGGATTGGCCACCACCATTTGAATGTTGAGGCGCAGCATATCGCCCAGATCACGCTGCCAGCTTGTGACAAACGGCTCGCAGGTGGCAATAATCGCATCACGACCGTTGATCTCAACCGGCAGAATATTACGCTTGGCCGCGTAATCGGACGACACCACTTCCGTGACCGCACCCATATCTATTTTTAGCGGATCGATATGGTAGTAAGGCAACTGCACGCGGCCCGCCAGCCATTCGGTGAGCTTTTCAATATCGAGCGCACGGTTAGGCGGCTTTAATGATTTGATGCGCGCCTTGGTCACAATGACAAGCGGATGATCATCGGTCGGCGTGGTGCGTTGATCATGGGCCAGCTTGTCGGCAACATCTTGCAGGATCAGACCATCTTCAACCAAGGCCTCCAGCGTCTCGCGCAAGGTCACATAGCGGTCGGACTTGGTGCCTTTCACCAGCGGCACCAACTTGGGCATAGCAATGACTGAGACGGGAGTGGCCATATGAGTTTTTAGTATTTGGTTTTTTGCGTTTTGCGTTTAAGGGGAGTAGGGAAAGTAGGGAGAGCAAGGAAAGCAGAAATAGCGGGGTGCAGCGCCATTACTTTAGCTATATTACTGCTATGTGGTTGCTGCCGTGCACAGCCAGATGCACTGCTACACACCAAGCTACACGCCAAGCTATACAACAAACAACACACCGCTCTATGGTAGCGCGATGGTTGCAACCATGCCATACAATGCAAAAAACCGCTTTTTAGTATCCACTTCAACGTGCATCACCCAGGCATACCCGTGAACTGTGGTGATATTTTTTATCGATCAATGATCATCATTTTATTCGCCGCAAAATGACTTCTCCCAACCTGATTACGCCATGACATTATCAGCGCCCCTTACCACATTGCCTGAACAGCGCTGGCTACGCACAACCGTCGGCATGCTGTTGGCACTATCGCTGGGCACAGGCTGCTCAACACTCTCATTATCGGAGCGGCCAGCCCTGCCGTTGTTCGTTGTAGCAGCACCGCTGCCAACCACCGGGTTACAGGCCAACCTGCTGCCGCCCATCGAAAGCTGCCTTGAATGGTATGCAAAAATAGATACTGCCATAGACGCCGCCAGCGTACGGGATGCCAGCGCACACCGGCTTAAAGATTTCCCGCATTTACGGCTGGATCGCTTCGCCGCCTCTTTTCGCGACCAGGCCCGGCATTCGCCGAAGATAATGGCGACGCTGTTGTGGTATGCCCGAGACCTTGATTTGGCCACCCGCGAAAAAGAATTGGCCAATTTACCCATCGCCTGGCGCGGTGCGCTAATGCTTAATGATTTATGGGCAGTTCATGACGCCCTTGAACGCTGCTCCCAGACACTCGTCCGCCACGATCTGGCGACACCTTCCCGCCTGGAAACGCTACTCAATCAGTGGCAAGTGCCTGATCACTATGCCCTCTGGAAACGTGCGTTGGGTCTGTATCCGCTGACTTCTATTCCATTTTTTCAGGGCGTGAGTGCCTGGCAGCGCTCAACCGAAAAAAATTTCTCTGACCCTCTAATTTATAACGCCCATCAGCCTGATTTGATTCGCTATGCACCCGCTACACAAGACGCCGCTGCGGTTGAGCTTGGCCCTCAATTCGCTGCCAGCCTGCGCAATACTCTGGGGATACCGAAGTTATCCGAAGCCGATTGGACCGCGCTGCTAAATCGTTACGCACCCATATTCGATATTGAAACAAAAGGTGAGTTTGATCGCATTGGCCAACTGCAATTTAATCCGCAGGGGCAGCTTGCGATCAATGCTTCGGCGCCTGCTAGCTATCAACGTATCGGCTTTACACGCATTAGCGGCAGCACCCATGTGCAACTCATTTACAGCGTCTGGTTTTCTGCGCGGCCATCGCAAAAACACTTAGACCTGCTGGCAGGCAGCCTTGATGGAGTGACGATCAGAATCACGCTTGATCATAATGGCGCACCACTATTGGTGGATAGCATTCACGCCTGCGGTTGTTATCACCTGTTTTTTCCAACGCCGCGTCTGTTGCCGCGCCCGCAGCCAAGCTCCCAAATAGAATGGGCCTTCATTCCCAAGACCTTGCCCGTCCTTGCGTTTGGGCAGCGGGTTGTGGTCAGGCTGGCGTCGGGCACGCATTATTTAACCGATATTCGCCCCCTCGAAACCAACACCATCGATACCGCCCAGATTCGCTATCAACTACGCCAAGATCATGAGCTGCAGTCGATGCCGTTTAACGATTTGCAGCAGCCGCAAGAGCGGAAAAGCGCTTTCTCTCCAGATGGCCTGATCGTGGGGTCTGAGCGGGGTGAGCGTTTTCTGTTTTGGCCGATGGGTATCAGTAGCCCCGGCGCGATGCGGCAGTGGGGCACGCATGCGACAGCGTTTGTCGGTATTCGGCATTTTGACGACGCGGATCTGATCGATAAACGATTCAGTGTTATCCACCAACCTGCAACGCAAAGCGCACCAGAAAAATAGCTTGCTTGTCCGTCAACCGCGAACAGGCTCGTCCGTTTTTCGTCCTGAAGCATGTGCTTCATTTCTAAACCGGAGCAACTCATGAAAAAAATTATACTCACTTCTATTGCCGCAGCCGCTTTGATGACCAGTGCTATCGCATTTGCTCAAGCGCCTGCACCTGTTAACACTCCGGCACCCGCCAGTGTTTCGGCTCCTGCTAAATCAGCAACTGCCGGACCAAGCGCTTCAGCCGAAACCAAGGCGAAGCCGCACAAAAGCAAAAAAGGTCACAGAAAACACAAAGGCAAAAAAGCAAAAGCGGTCTAAATCAAGATTGCTGATTGAGCAATAAAAGGGGCGGTCATGTTTCATGGTGACCGCCTTTTTTTCTTTCCATTTTCACCAATTTAGTGAAGCTGATATGCTCAAAGTGCCCGACTGGCGCGGCTTTTGAGGCATTTACCCTCGTGATTTGTCAGGCCACGATGCTTGGAATATAAGAATTTTAAAATCGATCCAACAAATGCAGAATGGAGTCCAGCGAATCGGCGTCTTCAATTTTTTTATCCGTCCGCATCCGCAGCATGCGGGGAAATCTTACCGCCGCCCCCGACTTATGCCGATTGGAGCGCTGAATGCCTTCAAAACCTAATTCAAAAACAAGCTCAGCTTTTACGGTACGAACTGGCCCAAATTTTTCCAGCGTATTTTTGCGGATGAACGCATCTACTGTCGCAATCTCTTCATTGCTGAGGCCCGAATAAGCTTTAGCGAATGGCACCAGTTCCCTTTTCTCACCAATGGTTTTCCAGATGGCGAAGGTGTAATCCGAATAGAGACTGGCACGCTTGCCGTGGCCTCGCTGCGCATACACCAGCACCGCATCAACCGTCATCGGCGCCACTTTCCATTTCCACCAGCCGCCTTTAGCCTTGACGCGACCAACGCCGTAGATAGAATCGCGCCGCTTCAACATCAAGCCTTCGGTGCCGCGTTGCCTCGATTCTTCACGCGCGATAGCGAGCGTCGCCCACGATGGCGCGCGCACTATATCGGAAAGCTGCAGCACCGTATTGTTCGGTATGGAATAGATGAGCTGATGCAAGATGGCGCGTCGCTCAACCAGCGGCAGATCACGCAGATCTGTTCCGGCAGATTCCAGCACGTCATAGGCTAAAAAAATAACGGGTGTATCAGCAAGTATTTTCTTTCCCGGATTTTTTCGGCCCAGGCGTTTTTGTAACGCTGCAAACGGCATGACCGCGCTGTCTTTATGCGGCAGGATTTCGCCGTCGAGCACACAATCTGCAAGCGACACAGCCGCCGTCAACAGCTCCGGAAACTGTGGCGATACCAGCTCATCACCACGCGACCACAAGAACACCTCACCCTCGCGTTTTACCAACTGAGCACGAATCCCGTCCCACTTCCACTCGGCTTGCCAGTCGCCAATATCGCCCAGCGCCTCAGGCCCGCCTTCAAGGGGATGCGCCAAAAAAAACGGATACGGTTTGGAAATATCGAAGCTGGCCGTTGCCCTCGAAACCAGGGTCGCGTAATTTTCCGCAGTGGGCTGCCAATCACCGGCCAGGCGATGCGAAATCACTTTGGCATCAACACCAGAAATCTGCGCCAGCGCGCGTACCACCAGGAGCTGTGACACGCCGACCCGAAAGCCGCCAGTGATCAGCTTGTTAAACACTAATCTTTCGCCAGGATTGAGCTCATTCCAGTAGCTAAAAACGGCTTGCTTTTTTTGCGTGTCGTCTAGCTGGCGCAGTGGCAGCAGTCGCCCCGCAATCCAGTCGTGAAGCGGCAAACATGAAACCTCGACGGGCGGCGGCAATATCAGCGCAATGGTTTCCGCCAAATCGCCTACCGCGTCATAGCTCTCCTCAAATAACCATGGCGGCAACCCCGCGGCCTCCGCTGCATATTCATGGAGTTTGCGCGACGGCACGGCTTGCCTTGGACGATTACCGATCAGAAAATATACCGCCCAGCATGCATCTTCGGCTTGAGCTGCGGAAAAATAATCAACCAACGCGGCCACCTTGTCATTGGTGCGTGTGGATGAATCGAGCGCTACGTAAAGATGAGCGAAAGCTTTCATGGGGACTCAAACAGTCGATGCAGAATCTTGTTCTGGAATGACGGCGGCGGCCGTGCTGCCGTCGTTTTCTGCACCGCCTTCGCCCTGGAACTCGGTTTCCAACGCATCTGCTTCAATCCCCTGCTCGCGCAAATAACGCACCATCACTGGCACCTGGCCGTGAGTGATCAACACCCGCTCTGCCTCAGAAGCATGTATCGCTTTTAGCAGGCTCGGCCAATCCGCATGATCCGACAGCACAAACCCTTGATCAACATTGCGCTGACGACGTGCGCCGCGTATCGCCATCCAGCCAGAAGCAAATGCGTCCGAATAATCACCAAAACGCTTCATCCACGGGGTCCCTTGAGCCGAGGGTGGGGCCACAATCAGGGCACGTGAATAATCAAATTTTCGGTCAACTTCGCTGACCATTTGCGTCTCCGGCAACACAACGCCCGCATCGCGGTAAGATCGATTCAATACCTCGACTGCGCCATGACAAAAGATCGGACCGATGGTGGGATCAACACTTTTGAGAATGCGCTGCGCTTTGCCAAACGCATAGCCAAACAGAACACTCGCGCGACCGGCGGCGGCATTGGCCGACCACCAATGATTGATCGCACCAAACAGGGCTTCGTGAGTCTGCCAACGATAAATGGGCAAACCGAAGGTGGATTCAGACACAAACGTATCGCAGCGAATAGATTCAAAAGCATCGCAGGTCGGATCATAGTCAAGCTTGTAATCGCCAGACACCACCCAAACTTCACCGCGATATTCAATTCGTACCTGTGCGCTGCCTAGTACATGACCGGCCGGATACAGGCTCACCGCAACACCATTGAGCTGCCGGGTCTCACCGTAGGCAACGGTATCGATATGGGCATGCGCGCCCAGGCGTGTTTTCAACACACCGATGGCAGGTGCTGAAGCCAAATACGCGGCATGCCCAGGCCGCGCATGATCCGCATGCGCATGGGTAATGACCGCGCGCGAAACCGGCCGCCAGGGATCAACATAAAAATCACCGGCAGCGCAATAAAGGCCGCGCGGGGTGTGTTCGAGTAACGCCATCAGATACAGATCAGGTCAAGGGGCGGATGAAAAATAGGGACGGAACAAAAGCGATGGAATTGAAACGTGCGTCTATAGCCGGTGCAATCGTTATAATTACACATCCTGATTAACTCGACGCTATCCCTCTCAACTTGGTTCCACACCACTACGCCTTTATTTAATGACTTCTCCTGCCACCACCCCCGCATGGAACACGCTGCTTGCATTAGCCAAATCCACCGCTGAAATCTCTAACAGCGCGATTGATTCTATCGAGATTACTGATTCGACAAGCGCCTTGTATGCAGATTTTTCGCGCCATTCGATTGATCAGCCACGCTTGACGGCACTGCTGGCGCTGGCTGAAAGTATGCAGCTGGCCAAACAGCGTGAGGCTCTATTTGCCGGCGGTATCGTCAACAAAACTGAGCAACGCCCTGCATTACACACCGCGTTACGATCAGATAGCACTACACCACTATGGGTTGGCGGCGTGGATGGCGTTAACAACGAGGACAGCGTTGGCAGCGTCGACATTCGCCCCTTGATTCGCGCACAACTTCAAAAAATGGAATCATTCAGCAACGCGATTCGCAGCGGTAAACGGCGCGGGATCAGTGGCCAGATTTTCACAGACATCGTCAACATCGGCATCGGCGGTTCATACCTCGGTCCTGCTTTTGTCTGCACGGCGTTGGCAGGGTCAGCCGAGGGTCCCCGCGTGCATTTCGTGGCCAATATTGATGGGGCCAATTTGGCGCAAACTCTGGCCACACTCAACCCGGCCACGACCCTGTTTACGGTTACCTCCAAAACCTTCACCACTGATGAAACCATGACCAACGCACGTTCAGCCGAAAATTGGCTGACTGCGTATCTGGGCGCCGATGCCGTGGCCGCGCATTTTGTAGCCATCACAGCCCATCCAGCGGCCGCACGAAAAAGCGGCTACACCGATGAAACCATCTTTGAGTTTTGGGATTGGGTGGGTGGACGTTATTCACTTTGGTCTGCCGTGGGCTTGCCGATCGCACTTGCTTACGGCTATGCACAATTTGCCGAGTTGCTGGCGGGTGCTCGCCACATGGACGAACATTTTTGTCATGCGCCGTTGGCGCAGAATCTGCCGGTGATGTTAGCCCTCACCGGCGTCTGGAGCCGAAATTTTTTAGAGCTGAATTCACATGCGGTATTACCTTATGCCGAACGCTTGGCGTTATTGCCGAACCACTTGCAGCAAGTAGAAATGGAGTCCACCGGAAAATCGGTTGATCTTGACGGCCAACCTGTCAGCTATGCAACCTGCCCCGTCATTTTTGGGGAGGTCGGCACTAACGGACAGCACTCATTTCATCAGTTGCTGCATCAGGGCAGCGAAGCGATCTCGTGTGACATTTTGATGGTGGCCGAGCCACAAAGCAGCCTCAAAGGGCACCATGAAAAACTATTGGCCAATGCCGTTGCCCAGGCCGATGCGCTGTGGCAAGGCAAATCGCAAGCCGCGGCTTATGCCGATCTTGCCACGCATAATTTGAGCGCTACCCAGCGAAATTTTTTAGCTGCACATCGCACTTATCCGGGCAAACGCCCCGTGACGGTCATGGTGCTGCCAAAAATCAACGCCTTTTATGTGGGCGCGATTGCGGCCCTGTACGAGCATAAAGTGTTCACCCAAGGCGTCATCTGGAATATAGACCCATTCGATCAATGGGGAGTGGAGTTAGGCAAAATGATTGCGACCTCGCTATTGCCCTTATTCAACACACCATCAAACTTGACGGCGGTACCTGCGCACCTAAAAGATTTGCTGCAGCATTTAAGTTCGCCGCAAGCAACGCTGAATGAAAGCTAAACCCGCGCTAAATCTCGTAAACTATTCATATGTCCCGCTACCAACAAATTATTACCGCACTAAATGAACCCGTTTTCGAGCTCAATATCGAAGGTCGTGTGGTTTATGCGACCAGTAGCACTGAAGTCTGGACGGGGCGTACCGGCGATTATTTGTTTGCCGATATTTTGGATGTGCGACAGCGCGCCCGTTTTGAACAGGCGTTCAAGCGCGTGGTGGACGGAAAAACCCGTGAAACCACGCTCGAAATTGAGCTGGTGAAAGGTGGCAGTGCAGGTGGCAGTGCAGGTGGTGAAAAAGACGACAGCATTGACACCATTTCAGTCGAATTGAAGCTCGCCGCTATCGCAAGCGAATCAGGCAAAGTATCCAGCGTGGCCGCATGGCTGCGCGACTTAAGCACCGAGAAAGCCAACGAGGTCGCCGCCACTGTGCAAGGCACGCACCTGCTGGATTTGGTTGAGCATATATCGGAAGCTTGCGTCATCGAAAGCCATGACGGCTTAGTCGAAATGGTGAATAACGCGTTTTGCAATTTATTCGACATCAAATCAGCGCCGCAATCACTGGTGGGCATGACGGTTGCAGCATTGTTTGAAGAGGCTTCTAAGGTTACTGAAAAACGCGTTGGGCCGACTTATTTTCCAATGGATTCGACGGATGCAGACGAGCTGCAATTCCCGCTCCAGTCGGGCATCGCGATTGCGCAACAAACGCGTCCTGTGGAGGTTGAAGGCGGCATTGCGGGCCGCATGCACCTGTTTCAACACAGCATCAAAAAAGAAAACAGCGACAGCAAAACAGTTTCCGCTACCACGGCGGTGCAAGTACAGTTAATTGAAAAAGTGGCGCGAGAACTGGCTACTACGGTTGAAGGAGCCAGCAGCGCCATTTATCGTGCTGAACAACTGGAGCTGCCGGGCCAATTGCTGGAACACTTCAAGCGCGTGGAGACGTCTGCGCAATCGGCATTTGGCGCTATTGCGGGTCTGATCGATTTCACGCGTCTGGAATCAAGTGAAATTATTCTGGAATCCAGCGAATTTCATTTGCGTGAAAGTATTGCGTCGCTTCTGGAACGCCTGGTGCCCATCGCGAGTGAACGCGGCATTCATCTCAAACTTCGCATCGAACAGGATGTGCCTGAACACCTGATCGGCGATGGCGCACGCCTGACCCTGGCGATACGGAATTTGATGGAGTGTGGCCTGCATGGGAGTGATCGAAACGCCGAGCTGGCCCTGACGATTGCGCCTGAATATGTGGCCGACAATGTGATTCATTTAAGTTTTAGCGTAGAGCATATTCAGCCCAAAGGTGAAGTACGCAGCAAAGGCCTGACTCCCACGGGCACGATGCAACTTGCCATGGCGCGCCAGATTATTCGCGCGATCGTCAGCAAAAATAATGATAAAAACAGCGACAAAAGCAATAGCCCGGGTAACGATAAAACAGGCGGCAAAATCGAGATTCGTGAACGCAAAGAATCCATCGGCTATCAGTTCACGGCCGCGTTTTCATTCCGCCAGGTAAAAGAAGCGCGCACCCGCCCTACCTTTGTAACCTTGACCGGCTTGCCGGTGCTGATCGTAAGCAACGATCTGGAAGAGCGCAAGCAATTGGCCGAGCTGGCGCGAAGCTGGCGCATGCATGTTCGCGAAGCCGATGATGCCGCCATGGCATTGCAATTACTGGCCCGCATGGTAAATGAAGAAACCGCGATTCCGCTGGTGATTACGGCCAATCAAATGCCGGTGCAAGATGGCTTCGTACTCGCATTTCGCATCAAGCATCAGACCAAATTAAAACAAACCGCCGTGATGATGCTTGCCAAAGGCGGCAAACCTGGCGATGCCATTCAGTGCCGTGAAAATGGCATCAGCGCCTATTTACGCCACCCTGTCAGCCCTGACCAACTTAACGACGCCATTGCAGCGGTCATGGGCACCGAAGAGGATGCTGAAAAAACCCAAACCCTGATCACCCGACACTCACTGCGCGAGGCAAAAGCCGGCACCGTGCTGCTGATTGATGCCAACCGCGAACACACCGCGATCGCCACTAAAGCGTTGCGTAAAAAAGATTATCGCGCGGTCGTCGTTGAAAGCGCTGAAGAAGCATTTGCCGCATTGCTGCAGGATATTTTTGATGTCGTAGTGGTTGATCCCGATACGCCGGGTTTTGATCCTGCACAAACTATTGCCGCGCAGTTGCGCTCGCATTTCGGCACGGGTCGGCAAATTCCATTGCTGCTGGCCGATAGCACCACCGCGAGCGCTGCCGTGCATCAAGATAATCGCGATTACGATGGCGTTATCATCAAGCCTTATCACAAAGAAACGCTGGCCGAAAAAATTGCCTCGCGGATGCCGGTTAAGGTTAACTGATTTTAATTCGTTAGCTGGTTCTGTCGCGATAAGGTCATGAGACCGAGCAGGTCGGCGCTTGATGCGATGATTAAAATGCGAGTGAGTAGAACTGGTTTGCAGCAGAC
>ENA-OFCI01000629-OFCI01000629.1-metagenomes-genome-assembly--contig:-NODE-629-length-20049-cov-4.745674_pt1 | contig 20049 bp, 18 predicted proteins | sample MGYA00153391_OFCI01 | MGnify analysis MGYA00153391
GTCGGCGGTGTGGGCGACGACGACGTCCAACGGGCCGATCCACACCGGGACGGAGTCGGTCAGCACCACCGGCACCGGGCACGAGGGCCCCAGCAGCGCGGCGAGCATCCCGGCGGCCGACACCGAGGCCCCCGGCCTGCGCAGCAGCACCAGCGCGCGGGGGCGGGTGCCCTCGAGGTCGGCGACGCCGGCCTCCAACGCGCCCTGCGCGGTGGACCGGACCTGTGCGCCCGCGGTGGCCGCCGCGCGCAGCGCCGCCTCGACCTGCCCGCCCTCGGCCAGGACGACATCCACATCGGGCAGCAGGGAGGTCAGCTCGCGCTGCAACTCGTCGGCGCGCCCGCCGGCGCCGGCCGAGGTGTTGACGACGACGACCAGTCCCTCGCCGGTCGGCAGGGCCGGGGCGGCAGCGACCACGGGTGGGCTGGCAGCCAGTCGCAGCGGCCGTACCGGCCAGGCCCGTCGTACCAGCAGGGCCGCGCCCACCCCGAGCGCCAGCCCCGCCACGACGTCACCGGGGTAGTGCACGCCGGTGTGCACGCGGCCGTACGCCACGCCCGCCGCGAGCAGCGCGACCGGAGCGCCGACCAGCGGCTGCTCCATCACCACGCCGGTCGCGAACGCGGCGGCCGACGCCGAGTGGCCGCTCGGGAAGGACCAGGTCGTGGGCTGGCGGCGCAGGTGGCGCACGAGCGGGACCGGGCGCAGCTCCGGGCGGGTTCGCCGGGCGCTGAGCTTGGCCGGGACGTTGGCAATCGCGCTGGCCATCGCCAGGCTCGCCACCCCGCGCAGCGCCGCCCGGCGCCGGCGACCGCCGGAGGCGGCGAGCAGGCCGGCCAGGCCGATCCAGAGCAGGCCGTGGTCCGCGCTCCTGGTCAGCGGCGGCAGGACGACGTCGAGCACAGGCGTACGCGCTGATGCTGCCTGCCGGTAGAGCGCAAGGTCCAGCGCGTCGAGGCGCTGCAGCAGCCTGGTGGGTGCGCCCCGTCCGGCGACACTCACGACACGCCGGCTGCGGGGTCGGGCCAGGACTGCATGCGCTCTCCCACGTCGACAGGTGCCAGGCCGTTCACGTGCCCGGGTACCTGCGCCGCAACCGTCGGCAACCGGGCCGCAGGGGCAGCGCCGCGCGTGCAGCCCGGCTGCCGCTTCGCGGCTGGCTCAGACGACCTGGTGCAGCCAGCTCACGCACGCGCCGTCACCGGCCTCGCGGTACGGCTCCGCCGAGATCAGCTGGCCAGGCCGCGCCGAGCAGCTGGTCCAGGCCGTGGCTCAGCTGCGGCCCCGACGCCGTGGCCAGCAGCGCCCGCAGCCGGTCCTCACCGACCAGCACGTCGCCGTTGGCGCTCATCGCGGCTCGGAACACGCCGAGGCCCGGGGTGACCGACCACCGCTCGCCGTCACACCCGGGGCTGGCCTGCTCGGTGACCTCGTACCTCAGCACCTGCCAGCCCCGTAGTGCCGCCGCCAACCGGCCCGCGGTCCCGGAACGGCCGTGCCAGCTGATCTCGGCGCGCAAGGTGCCGGGCGCCGCATCCTGGTCGGACCAGGACAGGCTGGTACGCACGCCGAGCTCGGCGCCGACGGCCCACTCGATGTGGGGCACGATCGCCGGCGGGCTGGAGTGGACGTACAGCACTCCGCTGGTGGCGGACACGGGGCCTCCTGATGTCGAGGTTCGCCTTCCCCAGCGGCCTCGTACGTCCCAGTCGTCCCGTACGCCACATCATGCCTTGCGACACGCCCGCTGACCAGCGACACCGCTGTCCCGGCGCCTGAAGTACCTACGAGGTGGTGAGCTGCAAAGATCCAGGTCCGCTCACGGCCGCTCTGGCGGCGCTCGGCGGACCTCGATCACCGCGCCTTCGGCCAGCCAGGCGTCGATGCCGGCGAGCAGCCGGGCGCGGATGTGGGCCGGGGCCGTCGAGCCCCGTACCGAGCACCGCGCGAGGTCGGCCAGCCCTTCATCGTCCAGCTGCCAGGCGGTGCGCGCGGTCTCGTACTGCGCGAGCAGCCCGGAGCGGAACAGCAGCGGGTCGTCGGCCCCCAGCGCCACCGGCACGCCGGCGGCCCGAAGCCGCCGGACGGGCACGGCTGCCGCCGACGGGAGTACGCCGAGCGCGACGTTGGACGCCGGGCAGACCTCGCAGACCACCTGCCGGTCAGCCATCAGCTCGAGCAGCGCAGGGTCCTCCACCGACCGCACGCCATGGCCCAGCCGGACGGCGCCGAGGTCTTCGACGGCAGCGCGCACCGACCGCGGCCCACGCAGCTCGCCGGCGTGCGGAACGGCGACCAGCCCGGCGTCACGGGCCAGCCGGAAGGCCTTCGCGAAGTCCTCCATCACCCCGACGGTCTCGTCGTTGGACAGGCCGAGGCCGACGACGCCGCGGCCTGCCCACCGCCGGGCCAGCCGGGCGAGGGTCTCGGCCTCGGCGGGGTGCCGGGTGCGGTTGGCGGCCAGCACGAGCGCAGTGCCGACCCCGGTGGCCTGGCTGCCGTCGGCGAGGGCGTCGAGCAGCAGCTCGACGGCTGCCGGCAGACCGCCGAGCCGGGTGGCGTACGAGCTGGGGTCGACCTGCAGCTCGAGCCAGCCGGTGCCCGCGGTCGCCTCGTCCTCGACGATCTCGCGGACGACCCGGCGCACCTCGACCGGCCCGACCAGCACCTCGCGGGCGGCGTCGTACAGCCGCTGGAAGCGCGGCCAGCCCCGGCGGACGGTCACGTCGACGCGGGCACCGAGCGGGTCGAGCAGCCCGGCTGGCAGCGCGCGGCCCTGGGCAGCAGCGAGCTCGATCAGGGTCCCGGGCCGCATCCCGCCGGTCAGGTGCAGGTGCAGGTGCGCCTTCGGCAGGGCTGTCAGGTCGCGCACCCGGCCAGCGTGCCGCACCGGCGGAGCAGCCCCACCGGCTGGCAGACTGCAGACACCCAGCAGTCCGGACGACAGGAGCCGTGTGACCCGCCCCGCACCGCTCGGTCCGCCCGCCACGAGCACGTACGACGCCCGCAGCCTGTCGGTGCTCGAGGGCCTGGAGGCCGTCCGCAAGCGCCCCGGGATGTATATCGGCTCGACCGACTCCAAGGGTCTCACCCACCTGGCGTACGAGATCATCGACAACGCCGTCGACGAGGCGCTGGCCGGGCACTGCGGCCACATCGAGGTCGTCCTGCACGAGGACGGCTCGCTCGAGGTCACCGACGACGGGCGTGGCATCCCGGTCGACGTCGAGCCCAGGAGCGGCCTGACCGGCGTGGAGCTGGTGCTCACCAAACTCCACGCGGGCGGCAAGTTCGGCGGCGCCGGATACAAGACCTCCGGTGGTCTGCACGGCGTCGGCGCCTCGGTCGTCAACGCGCTGTCGGCCCGGCTCGACGCTGTCGTACGCCGCGGCGGGCGGGTGCACACGATGAGCTTCCAGCGCGGGGTGCCGGGCACCTTCGCCGGCGACGGGCCGGGCGCCTTCACGCCGAGGGCCGGCCTGTCGGTAGCCGGAAAGGCACCGCGGGGGGCCACCGGCACGTCGGTGCGCTGGTGGCCCGATCTCCCGCTGTTCAGCAGCGGCTCCGGCGTCGACGTCGACCAGCTCCGCGCCCGCCTACGGCAGACGGCCTTCCTGGTGCCGGGCCTGGAGCTGACGGTCCGCGGCGCCGGGGCCTCCGACGAGACGTTCCGCTTCGACGGCGGCACGGTCGACTTCGCCCTGCACCTGGCGGCGGACGGAGCCGTCTGCGACCCGGTGCACCTGGTCGGTGAGGGCACCTTCCGCGAGACGGTGCCGGTGCTGGACGGGGACGGCCACCTGGCGTTGCGGGAGGTCGAGCGCACCTGCGAGGTCGACGTCGCGTTGCGCTGGGGCGTCGGCTACGACACGACGGTGCAGAGCTTCTGCAATGTCGTGGCGACCGGCCACGGCGGCACCCACCAGACCGGCTTCGAGCGGGCCCTGCTCAAGACCCTCAATGACGCCGCGAAGGCGGCCCGCGTCCTGCGGGTGAACGACGACAACCTCATCAGGGACGATGTCCTGGAGGGGCTCACCGCCGTCGTGACTGTGCGGCTGCCGGAGCCGCAGTACCTCGGGCAGACCAAGGACGAGCTCGGCACCCCCGGCGTGACGAAGATCGTCACCGAGGTGGTCAGCCGGGGGCTGCGTACCGCGTTCCTGGAGGACAGGAAGCGCAAGGCGCAGGTCCGTACGGTGCTGGAGAAGGTCGTCGCCGCCGCCAAGACCCGGCAGGCCGCCAAAGCGCACAAGGACGCCGCTCGTCGCAAGACCGCGCTGGAGTCCAGCACCCTGCCCGCCAAGCTCGCCGATTGCCGCTCGAGCGACGTCAGCCGCACCGAGCTGTGGCTGGTCGAGGGCGACAGCGCGCTCGGCACCGGAAAGCTCGCCCGCAACTCGGAGTTCCAGGCGCTGCTCCCCCTGCGCGGCAAGATCCTGAACGTCCAGAAGGCCGGCGTCTCGGAGATGCTCGCCAACGCCGAGTGCGCCGCGATCATCCAGGTGGTCGGCGCCGGCACCGGCCGGACGTTCGACCTGGAGCAGATGCGGTACGGCAAAGTCATCCTCATGATGGATGCCGACGTCGACGGCGCCCACATCCGCTGCCTGCTCATCACCTTGTTCGCGCGCTACATGCGGCCGGTCATCGAGCAGGGCAGGCTCTACGCCGCCGTGCCGCCGCTGCACCGGATCGAGGTCGCCGGCTCGAAGGCGCCCATCTACACCTACTCCGAGAAGCAGATGCAGGCCGAGCTGAAGAAGATCGCGGCCCGCGGCGCCCGGGTGAAGGGTCAGATCCAGCGCTACAAGGGGCTCGGCGAGATGGACCCCGACCAGCTGGCCGACACCACGATGCACCCGGCGAGCCGCACGCTGCGCCGGATCAGGGGCGGCGAGGTCGACGCGGCCGAGCGGGCGCTGGAGCTGCTGATGGGCAATGACGTCGCCCCGCGCCGCGACTTCATCGTCGCCAACGCCGCGCGGGTCGACCGCGACGCCCTCGACACCTGATGCCCCCGCGCCGGCGGCAGACCCGCAGCGACATCGCACCTTTCGAGGGCGAGGGCACGATCCTGGAGACCAGCCTGGTCCAGGAGATCGAGAGCTCCTACCTCGACTACTCCTACAGCGTCATCTACTCGCGCGCGCTGCCGGACGCCCGCGACGGCCTGAAACCGGTGCACCGCCGCATTCTTTATGCGATGGCGGAGGACGGGCTGCGCCCCGACCGGCCGTACGTCAAGAGCGCCCGGGTCGTCGGCAGCGTCATGGGCAAATATCACCCGCACGGCGACAGCGCCATCTACGACGCGATGGTGCGCCTCGCCCAGCCGTTCAGCCTGCGGGTGCCGCTGATCGACGGGCACGGCAACTGGGGCTCGCCGGACGCCGGCCCGGCGGCCTCGCGCTACACCGAGTGCCGCCTGACGGCTGCGGCGCTGCTGATGACCGACACCCTGGACGAGCAGACCGTCGACGTCGAGGACAACTACGACGGCAGCCTGACCCAGCCGACCGTGCTCCCCGCAGCCTTCCCCAACCTGCTCGTCAACGGCACCAGCGGCATCGCCGTCGGCATGGCAACGAACATGATCCCGCACAACCTCGTCGAAGTCGTCGACGCCGCAAGGCACCTGCTCGAGCAGCCGGCGGCCGACCTCGACGAGCTGATGCGGTACGTGCCGGGGCCTGACCTGCCGACCGGCGGGCAGCTGCTGGGGATGACCGAGGTGCGGTCGGCGTACGAGAGCGGGCGCGGGGTCGTCCGGATGCGGGCGACCGCCGAGATCGGCGCGCTGCCCCGCGGCAAGAGCTCGGTCACGGTCACCGAGCTGCCTTACGGCGTCGGGGCCGAAAGGGTCATCGCGAAGGTCAAGGAGCTGGTGCTCAGCAAGAAGCTGCTGGGCATCGCCGACCTGAAGGACCTCACCGACCGCTCCCTCGGCACCCAGCTGGTCATCGAGGTCAAAGCCGGCTTCAACCCGCAGGCCGTGTTGGCCGAGCTTTACCGGCTGACCCCGCTGGAGGAGAGCTTCGGGATCAACAACGTCGCCCTCGTCGACGGTCAGCCGCGGACGCTCGGGCTGAAGGCCCTGCTGCAGGTCTTCCTTGACCACCGGGTGGACGTCGTCACCCGCCGTACGCGGTTCCGGCTGCGCAAGGCGCAGGAGCGCGCGCACCTGGTCGAGGGGCTGCTGATCGCACTCGACGCGATCGATGAGGTCGTCCGAATCATCCGCGGTTCGCAGGACGCCGCGCAGGCGCGCGCCGGTCTGGTCGCGCAGATCGGTCTGACGGAGGTGCAGGCGACCTACGTGCTGGACATGCAGCTGCGCAGGTTGGTGGCCCTGGAGGTCGAACGGTTGCGCGCCGAATTGGCCGGGCTGCGCGCGACGATTGCCGATCTCGAGCGCATCCTCGCCGACCCGGTGGTACTGCGCGGCGTCGTTGCCCAGGAGCTGGCCGACGTCGCCCGCGAGCACGGCACCCCGCGGCGCACCGTCCTGGTCGGCGGCGACCTGAAGTCGCTGGTCACCGCGCGCAGCGCCGCGCTCGAGGTGGCCGACGACCCTGTCGACGTGCTGCTGTCGTCGGCAGGACTGCTGGCCTTCACCCCGGTCGTGCTCGAGGAGCCGCGGCCAAGCAGCCGGCGGCACCGCCACGACGTCATCGTCAGCGGGGTCCGTACGACCGCCCGCGGGCAGGTCGGGCTGGTGACCAGCGCCGGCCGGGTGCTGCGGGTCGGCGTCCTCGACCTGCCGGCGGTTCCCGGGGTCACGACCGGCGCGCTGTCGTTGCGCGGTGGCGCGCCCGCCAGCGAGTTCGTCGGCCTGGAGCGAGGAGAGCGGGTGCTGGCGCTGACGACGTACGACCCGGGCTCGACGGGGCTGGCGTTGGCGACGCGGCTCGGGACGGTGAAGCGGGTCGCCCCCGAGTGGCCGGCTCGCCTGGACGCCGTGGAGGTCATTGCCCTGCGTCCTGGCGATGAGGTCGTCGGTGCCGTCGAGTTGATTGACGGCACCGAAGAGCTGGTGCTGTTCACCTCCACCGCCGACCTGCTGCGCTTCCCCGCTTCGGCCGTCCGGCCGCAGGGGCGGCTGGCGACGGGCATCGCCGGTGTCAAGCTCGCGGCCGGCGCGGTGGTGGTCGGCTTCAGCGCGGTGCGGCTCGAGGGCGGCGACACGCTGTTCGAGGAGCCCGTCGTGGTGACCGGGGCTGGGCTGGCTGCGGTCGGCAAAGGGCCGAGCTCGGTCAGCAGCGTCAAGGTCACCCCGCTGTCGGAGTACCCCCGCAAGGGCCGGGCGACGGGTGGCGTACGCGTGCAGCGGCTGCTCTCGGGCGAGAGCCGACTCGTGTTCGGGTGGGCCGGCCCGGCCCCTGCCTGGGCCGCTGCCTCCGGTGGCGACCCGGTGGAGCTGCCGGTGGCCGGTGGGCGCCGGGATGGCTCGGGTACGCCGGTTGACCGGGCCCCGGTCGCTGTCGGCCGGGCGTACCTGCCGGGCGGCTGAGGCCCACTTGCCTACGGCCAACAGCACTCAGGCCCGGCCTCCGCGAGGAGTCCGGGCCTGAGTGCTGTGGATCAGCTAGAGCGGACGGACGTTCTCCGCCTGCGGGCCCTTCTGTCCCTGCGTGATGTCGAACTCGACGCGCTGGTTCTCGTCGAGCGACTTGTAGCCGTCGGTCTGGATGGCGCTGAAGTGGCAGAAGACGTCGGCGCCGCCGCCATCCTGCGCGATGAAGCCGAAGCCCTTCTCGGCGTTGAACCACTTCACGGTGCCCTGTGCCATGTGCTGTCTCCTATGAAGAACGAGGGACCCCGCACTGCACGGGACCCTGGTCACCACGCGGAGACCAAGATAGCCATCCGCGATCACACTCCGCGGGCGTCGATGACGTACGAGGGGGTGCACTTGCAACCACGGTAAACGTAGCAGGCCCGGGGCCCCGTGGGGATCCTGACCGCGAGTAGTTGCTGCGTGCCTGCCGGGGCGCCCGACTCGGGCTGACGTAGCTGGCCGAACTCCGGGATTGGCCCACGTAACGTCTTTGCGTGCCCTTCCGCCGCGCCGTCGCCCTGGCCTCGCTTGCCGTGGCCGCGGGGGCCCGCGCACGCTGGGCCGCGGCGGCCACCGCCGACCCGGCGGCGACCCGGCGCAAGGTGGCAATCGCCACCTGGCGCCCGTCGCGGGAGGGCCGGTTGATGACCCGGCTGGTCGTCGACGCGGATCCGGTGCTCGACTACGTGGCGGCTCGCCGCGCTGAGGGCGCCAAAGGCCTCACCTCGATGCATGTGCTCGGAGCAGCGGCCGCCAGGGCGCTGATCGACGTCCCGACGGCCAACGCGCGGGTGCTGGGCGGCCGGCTGGTGGCTTTTGATGGTGTGGCAGTGGGCTTTGCCGTCGACATCGGTCGCGGCACCGACCTCGCGCCGGTCAAGGTCGACGACGCGGAGACACTCACCCCGGCCCAGATCGCGACCGAGGTCTGGCGCGGCGTCAAGGCCCTCCGCGCCGGCACGGACGAGGGGTTTCAGCGTTCGGCGCGCATCGCGGCCGCTGTGCCGACCGCGCTGATGCGCCCCCTGATCGCCACCAGCTCGCTGGTTCTCGGCGGCCTCGGCCTGCCGCTGCTCGGCCAGCGGGGACACCCCCTCGGCGCGGTGTTCATCTCCAACGTCGCTGCGTTCGGCGTCGAGGAGGTCTTCCTCGCGCCGGTGCCGTTCGCCCGGGCGCACATCTACATCTCGCTCGGTGCCGTCAGTGAGCGGCCGGTCGTCCGCGATGGCGCGGTCGTGGCCGTACGCCAGTTCACGTTGTGCATGACCGGAGACCACCGCATCGTGGACGGTGTGCAGTGCGCCGTCTACTTCGCAGCGATGCTCGACCTGCTCGCCCACCCCGAGCGCCTCGACCGGCCGGCCGACGCGCACGCCCCGGCAGCCCGCACGTGAGTGAGCCGCACCTGACGGAGCCGCAGCTGACCATCACAGGCGAACTCCAGCGCGAGCAGGCGCACGTCGACCTCGCCGCCACCCGCCTGGAGGAACTGCGCGAACGCGCGCTGCGGCACGAGCGCGCGAGTCTCGGCCGCGACCTGGGCGAGAACCCGCAGTCGCTGTACGAGCGCGACGTGCAGGCGCTCGCGGCCGCGGCCCGGCGTTCCGACCTCGACCTGGCCGGCGAGGGCCTCGTCTTCGGCCGGCTCGACCTGGCCGATGGGACGGTCCACCACATCGGCCGGCTCGGCCTGCGTACCGAGGACCAGGACCCGATCGTGGTCGACTGGCGGGCCCCCGCCGCCGCGGCCTTCTACCGCGCCACGGCGGCCGACCCCCAGGGCGTCGTACGGCGGCGCACGATCACCACGCGCGGGACCACGGTCCGTGGCCTCGAGGACGAGCTGCTCGACCCGGCAGCCGCCGACGGCCTGCAGGGCAGCACCGTCGTCGGCGACGGCGCTTTCCTGGCAGCGATCAGCCGGGAGCGCGGCCCCCGGATGCGCGACATCGTTGCGACCATCCAGCGCGAGCAGGACGAGGCGGTCCGCGCCCCTGACGATGGAGCTCTGGTGGTCACCGGCGGCCCCGGCACCGGCAAGACGGCCGTCGCGCTGCACCGCGTCGCCTACCTGATGTACGCCCGGCGCGACTGGTACTCCCGCCGCGGTGTGCTCGTCGTCGGCCCCTCCCCCGTGTTCGTCGACTACATCGGTGCGGTGCTGCCGGCGCTCGGCGAGACCAGCGTGCGGCTGTCGAGCCTGGGCCGGCTGCCACAGCTGCCGACCGGCCTCTCCGTCACCGCCGACGACCCGCCGGTCGTGGCCGCCGTCAAGGGTTCGGCGCGGATGGTGCCGCTGCTGCGCCGGGTGGTGCGCGAGCTCGGCGGCAGCCGGCAGGTGCCCGACCTGGAGCTGGCCCGGTGGGGCACCGGCCTGGTGCTGCCGGGCGCGGACCTGGCCCGTCGGCGCGCCCTCGTCGCACGGGGCTCCCGCAGCCACAACGCGGGGCGGGCTGCGTACCTCACGACGGTTGCCGACACGGCGTGGCGGGCGTTCTCCCGGCGGCCGGGCGCCGCGAAGGAGGAGCCCGGCGACCGCGAGGACTTCGGCCGGTGGCTGCGCAGCGACCCCACGGTGCTGCGCTGGCTCGACAGCGTCTGGCCGCTGCTGCTGCCCGCCGAGGTGCTGACCGCGCTGCGCGGGCTGCCCCTCACCCGGCTGGCGCACGGCCTGTTCGAACCGGCGGAGGTCACGGCGCTCGCGGACTCCTGGCGGGAGGGCGCGCCGCTGACCGCGCTCGACGCCGCGGTGCTCGACGAGCTCGGCGAGATGCTCGGCGCGCCACCGGAGCCTGAGCCCGACCCGGACGCCTTCGACGAGCTGGCCGAGCTCGACGAACTGGCCCGGATGTCGGAGGTGACGACGTTCGCTGACCGCACCCGCCGGGTCACCCGCAACATCGCCGAGGAGCACGACTACCGGACGTACGCCCATGTCGTGGTCGACGAGGCGCAGGACGTGGCGCCGCTGCAATGGCGGATGCTCGCCCGTCGGGCCCGCGGCGCCACCTGGACCGTCGTCGGCGACTGGGTCCAGTCGGCCTGGCCCGACGTCGATGAGGTACGCAGCGCGATGGCCGCCTGCCTGGGAAAGGCCCGGCTGCGCGAGGTCCAGCTCACCACCAACTACCGCACCGGCACGGAGGTCGCCGCGCTAGCCGCGCGGGTGCTCGCCCGGATCGACCCCGATGCGGTCCCACCGGCAGCGGTGCGCTCGACCGGTGTCGAACCGCTGCTGCGACGCGGACCGCTCGCCGACGCCGTCGCCGGCCTGCTGGCCGATGTCGGCGGCACCGTCGGGCCGGCCTGCCCGCGGGCGCTGGTCGACGACGTACGCGCGACGCTGCCCGCCGACGACCGGCTGCAGGTGCTCGACACCTGGCAGGCGAAGGGGCTCGAGTTCGACGGCTGCGCCGTGCTCGCCCCCGAGCAGATCGTGGCCGAGGCCCCGACCCCGTCGGCCGGGCTCCGGACGCTGTACGTCGCCCTCACCCGCGCTACGCAGCGGCTGACAGTCGTGTCGGACGAGCCGCTGGACTGGCTTCGGGCTTGACCGGCGCGCTGCCGACACCTGAGAGGTCAGGCGCGCTGGTCGACCAGGAAGATCTGCAGCTCGCGCAGGCCGCGGGCGGCTTCCTGGGTCAGGAAGCGCTCACTCGGACTGAGTGGCCCGAGCCCGGCGGGCGGCCGGTGACCGGCCGGCAGCGTCGGCCGGGTGCGCTGCCGGGGCAGCCACCTGCGCACCGCGCGCGCCCGGCCGGGCTGATCGGCGGTACGGGCGACCTGCCAGGCCTTGATGCGGACGCAGAAGGCCGCCCACCCGACGATGACCCCGCCCACCACCATCAGTGCCACGTCGAAACGCATGCCGCGCCCCCTCTTCGTCATAGGACTCCTCGGTCGCTCGCAGGCGGCACCTGAGCCGACCGTACGACGGGAGTCCGGTGTCCGCAGCCATACCGACCTACGCTGCGGCGTGGCCGGGAGCAGCGCGCGGGTGCGGGTTCGGGTGGTGCAGGACTCGGTGGTCGTCGCCCGTGAGGACCACGTCGCCGTCGAGGAGCCGCTCGAGGTACGGGTCGAGGCGCCCGGCGGGGCGTTCCCGCTCGCGGTGACGATGCGTACGCCCGGAGCCGACCTCGAGCTGGCAGCGGGGTTCCTGCACAGCGAGGGACTGGTGCGTACCAGGGCGGACATCGTGATGTTGCGGCACTGCGTCCAGGTGCCGCGCGAGCAGCGCGACAACACCGTGACCGTACGGCTCACGCAGGCCCCGACCGTCGCCGCCGCCGCCCTGGCCCGTCGCTTCACTGTCTCGAGCGCGTGCGGCGTATGCGGGCTGGAGAGCCTGGACGCGTTGGCGGCCCGTGGGGTCGCCCCGGTGACATCCACCCCTGTCGACGCTGACCTGCTGCCCAAGCTGCCGGCCCGGTTGCGCGCCGCACAGGTGCTGTTCGAGACGACGGGCGGCCTGCATGCGAGTGGGCTGTTCGACCCGGCCGGCGGGCTGCTCTGCGTACGCGAGGACGTCGGCCGCCACAACGCCTTCGACAAGGTGGTCGGCTGGGCGCTGCTGGCGGACCGGCTACCGTTATCCGGCCACACCATGGTGGTCAGCGGGCGTACCAGCTACGAGTTGGTGCAGAAGGCCATCGTGGCCGGCATCGGCGTCCTTGCGGGGGTGTCGGCGCCCAGCAGCCTCGCGGTGCAGCTGGCCGACCGGTTCGGCCTGGCCCTGGTCGGTTTCCTGCGCGAACGCCGGTTCGTGCTGTACACCGGCGCGCTGGTCGTCTGACCCGCTACTCCCCCAGCGTGCCCGCCGAGCGCCGCAGCACGTGCTCGCGGTAGGCAAGCCAGGCGTCGTGGTCCTTGGCGTGCAGGCCGTCCACGAGCGCGAGGTTGCGGGCGACCTGGTCGGTGGCGCTCGGCCCGAACGCCGTCAGCAGGTCGAGGTGCGCCGACAGGTCGCGACGGACCTGCATCCACGCAGAGAGCAACCGGACGGCATCGAGGTCGAGCGGCTCCTCCATCGGCGCAGGATGGCCCACCGGGGACCGGGACGCAGCCCAACGCGCCAGATCCGGACTCCCGGGATGGGGCCCTGTCCGGGTATGTGCGCAGACAGCAACGCCTCGACCGGGTTGCGGGGGCGAGGCACGCCGGTCATCAGCGTGCATTCGTACGCCGGATGGCAGCTGCGCCTTCGCGATGCGCGTCGGACCGACCTGCGCGCCACGATCAGCCCGCGGCCGGGTTCAGCCGAACGCGTCCACTCCGGTCAGCTCAGCCGACAGCGCCCAGAGCTCTGCGGCTGCGTCCCGGTCAACGGCATGCGCGTCGACGCCGCGTACCCGCGCTGTCGAAGAACCGGGCACCGTCGGCTCGGCGACGTCGCAGTCCTCGCAGTAGACGCCACCGATGCCCTCCAACAACGGCGACGTGGCCGCCCACACGGTCGTCGCCGCGCCCTGCTCGGGTGACTTGAACCGTGCGTCGACGTTGCCGGCCTCGTCCATCCAGCCGCTCGCCACCATCTCCTCGCGCGGCAGATACCGTTGCAGCGGCGTCATGATTCCGCCCGGGTGCACCGCGAGCGCGCGGACCCCGGTGGCCTGCGCGAGCGCGTCCAGGTGCACCGCGAACAGGCTGTTGGCGGTCTTGGCCTGCCCGTACGCCAACCACTTGTCGTACCCGGTGGTGAACTGCGGGTCCTCGAAGCGGAACGGCGAGAGCTTGTGGCCGGTCGAGGACAGCGCCACGACCCGGCCGCCACCGGTCGCGACCGCAGGCCAGAGCAGGTTGGTGAGGGCGTAATGCCCGAGGTGGTTGGTCGCGAGCTGCGCCTCCCACCCGGGCCCGACCCGGGTTTCGGGGCAGGCCATCACGGCGGCGTTGTTGACCAGCAGGTCGATCTGTCGGCCGGTCGCGAGGAAGCGGGCCGCGAACTCCCGGACGCTGTCGAGGTCAGCGAGGTCAAGGGTGCCGACCTCGATCGCCCACGGCAGCTCGGCAAGTACCTGCTCGGCGTGCTCGCGGCGCCGCGCCGGTACGACGACCTGCGCGCCGGCCCCGGCGAGCGCCCGGACGGTCTCCAGTCCGAGCCCGGAGTAGCCGCCGGTGACCACTGCCAGGCGGCCGGACAGGTCGCGGCCCGCCAGCACCTCGGCGGCGGTCGAGCGGGCGCCGAAGCCGCTGCCGAGGCGGCGCTGAGAGGACGTCATCACGGCAGGCTATTTCAGGGTGTCGTCGTCGCCGGTGCGGGCGTCGTCGCCGGTGCGGGCGTCGTCGTCGGTGCGGACGTCGTCGGCGCCGTGGCCGAGGAAGGGGCAGGCGCAGTCGTGGGTACTGGGGTGACCGCCGGGGCGGGTGTTGTGGGCTCGACACCCGGCGTCGGCGTGAGTGGCGTGCGGCTCGGGGTCCTCGTCGCCTTGGGTGCCGTCGACGGAGCGGGTACGACCACCGCGGTGATCGGCACTACCGCAGGTACGGGCGGCCGTACGACGACGTATGTGGTCAGCGCGGCGAAGAAGATGGCCAGCAAAACGAAGGTGGACGTACGTACGCGGCTCATGCCGACGGCTCGGCGGTGTCGAGCAGGGGTGGTACGTGCAGACCCTCGGCGCGTAGCGCGGCAGCGGCGCGTGAGCGCAGCTCCCGGCCGACGTCGAACTGCATGCCGGGCAGGGTGCGGGCGACCAGGCGGATCACGAGCTGGTCGACCTGCAGGCTCTCCACCCCCATCACCGACGGGGTGTCCAGCAGAAGCGACGACAGGTCGGGGTCGGCCACCGCGTCCTCACCGACCTGCCTGAGCACAGCACTGACGCGGGTGACGTCGGCACCCGGGGGCACCGGGATGTCGAGCACGGCGCGGGCCCAGTCGCGGGACAGGTTGACGACCTGCAGGATCTGCCCGTTGGGCGTGATGACGACCTCGCCGTCGAGCGTGCGCATCTCTGTGACCCGCAGGGTGACATCCTCGACCGTCCCGGTCATCGGCGTCGATCCGCCCGCAATGGTCAATCGGACGACATCGCCGTAGCCGTACTGCCGCTCAGTGATCAGGAAGAAGCCGGCCAGCAGGTCCTGCACGATGCGCTGGGCGCCGAAGCCGAGGGCGACGCCGGCGACGGTCGCCGGGGCTACGAGCCCGGCGATCGGCACGCCGAGCCGCTGCAGGACCAGCACCGCCGTCACGCAGTAGATCGCTACCAGCGTGGCCCAGGTGGCAACCTGGGCCAGCGCGTGGCGGTGCTTGGACGCCTCCGAGCGCACCAGCGCGTCGCTCTCCTGCGCGTTGGCGTCGATCCGGTCGGTGATTCGCTGCCCGGACCAGGACGTCAGCCTGGACAGCAGAGCCGCCCCGCTGACGATGAGCACGATCTCCAGGCCGCGCCCCCGGGCATAGTTCGAGACGTCGGTCAGCGGCTCGATGGTGAGAAGCATGTGCACCATCCTGCCCGTCGCCGGCGTGGGCCCCGCCTTCGACGCGAGCACTCGTTGTTCCGCCGGAGGTCCTACGATCCTGCGCGGGGCGGTAGCTCAGCCGGTCAGAGCAGGGGACTCATAATCCCTCGGTCGTGGGTTCGAGCCCCACCCGCCCCACATAGCCTGATCTGCAGAAACAGGTTTCGGTGGCCATGATCGCGAAGGGCCGTGGTGCCATCTTGGTTGCTTTTGGCGCCAGCTCTCCGCTGCTGAGCGCGCGGGAGTGGAGCCGGAGGGGGAGGGACCGGGCCGTCGCCCGGCGGTCAGCGCCTGCCCGCCGATGACCAGCGGTGCCGCGCGAGGCACGGCCTCGCGCCGTGTCAGCTTCTGGCCGCGCTGGCACCCAGCGGTGCTCAGGCAGCGACGAGCGCGGTCACGCGACCGCCGTCGTCCAGCCGGGCAGAGCCGGTCCAGGCAGCAGAGGTGGCCGTAGCGACCACCAGGAAGTGGCGTTCGGCATTGTCGTGCGCCGGGCTCGGCTGTCAGGCGTTTTCGAGGAACCGGAGCACGCGGTACGTGAGCAGGGTCGCTGCCGGCTCGTCGTACGACGGCAGCGACGGGTCCGCGAACAGGTGCTGCGTGCCCGGGTAGAGAAACAATTCGGCCTGGTCGCAGGACGCGACTATTTCCCGGGCGGCGCCGAGATCGCCGTCCTCTTCGGCGAAGAACGGGTCGGCGTCCATCCCGTGCACCTGGACCGGTACTCCGTCGGGCCACCGGTCGCCGAACTCCGACACGGACGCGCAGGCATGGAACAGCAGCGCCCCGCCCGCGTCGGCACGGGTCTGCGCGAGTTGTTGTGCGGGCATCACGCCGAAGGAGAAGCCGGCGTAGACGACCCCGGCGGACGGCAACGCCTCGGCCGCGGCCACGCCGCGCTTGGCAAGGACCCCGAAGCCGATCTCGTGGCCGTACGCCATCCCGGCCTCGACCGAGGCGAAGGTCTGACCGTCGAAGAGGTCGGGCGTGTACACGGTGTGCCCTGCTCGGCGGAGCTGGTCGGCGAAGGATGCCACCCCCGCCGTCAGTCCCTGGACGTGGTGGTAGAGAACGACCTCTGCCATAGGACCCGCCATCGATCGGTGCTTGTGGAACGCTCGGAGACAGCAGTCTGTCGGCCTATGGCGAGCAACCCTCCACCTGGGTACGAGCTGGTGGACCGTCTCGCGCTCACGACCCGGTGCAGGTCCGCGCGATCAGCGACCAGCTCCGCACCACGATCCTGGGCCTGCTGCTCGAGAGGGAAGCCACGGTGAAGGAGCTGGCCGCCGCGCCGGTGAACCGCAGCCCGCGCCGTACGGCCTGGTCGCCGACTGTGTGGACGACCAGGGGACGGTCGAAGCTCAGGGCAGCTTCCTGGTCGTCGACGGGGATGCTGATGGCGCGGACGCCGGTGATGGACGTCGCGGTCGCGGTCACGTGGTGCTCCTTGGCTGGTTGGGTGGGATGCGTTCGTCGAGGTGCACGGTGACCGTGTCACCGGCCTGCTTGCCGATCCACGCACGCAGGTCAGCCGGGATGGCGAGTTTGTGTGTGCCGTCGCCGAGGGCCATGAACGAGCCGTGGAACGGCCGACCGTCGATCTGGCCGCGGATCTTCACCAGGCCGCGGGTGCCGAAATACTGCGCCGAGTCGGGCATGACGACGTAGGTCCAGCCGCCCTTGTTCGGGCTCTTCTGGAGGGTTGCGGTGAACGTCCGGTCCAACGTGATCATGCGGAGCCTCCGTACATCAGGGAACCCGGTGTGGTCAGTTCCGCACCGGTCTCGAGCCAGGTCTTCAGGCCGGACAGCATCATCGGCCAACCCCCGTACAGATGCGGGTCGGCGTCCTCGCGCAACTGGTCGTGGGTGACGGTGAGCCGGCAGGTGTCGCCCATCGGTTCGATCTCCCACGCCACGCGACTCGTACCTTCGGCGGCGATGGTGTCGTCCCACACCGCGTGATAGGTCTGCACCAGTCGGTGCGGCGGGTCGACCTCGAGGTTCTCGCCCTCGATCAGTGCGCCCGTGGCGCCGTCGTGCTGCACCTGGTAGATCGATCCGGACGCCCACGTCGACTCGATGCGTGCCCCGAACTGATACCGGGCGCGGACATCGGGATCGACGATCGCCTGCCACAGCCGCTCGGGGGTCGTACTGATGTAGATCTCGAACACCTTCTCCACGCCGGCCTCCAGGTCGCGTTTGAGATCGACGAGACCTGCCGCCCAGGCCCCGGTGTACTTGCTCACCCACCGGTCGTGGACGAGCCGGATGGGAACGGGATTCAGGTAGTGCAACTTCTCCCGACCGCGACGCCTCGAGACGACCAGGCCGGCGTCCTCCAGCAGACGCAGGTGCTTACCCACCGCGACGCGGGTCATTTCGAACCGGCCGGCCAGGCCCACCAGGGTCTGTCCGTCGTGCTGGAACAACTCGTCGAGCAGCGCACGACGAGTGGTGTCGGCGAGTGCCTTGAACACCGAGTCCATGACACCCACCATAGGAAACCTTTTGGTTTCTTGTCAAGAGGTTACTCGCCCGCTTACTCAATCCGTGGACAAACCTCGCAGATGGCTCGAGCGACGCTCGCCCACGCTCCAACTCGCGATCTTGGTCGTGTCAGAAGGAGATCGGCTACCGGACACCCTCCCGATAGTTCTTCGGCTACCGGGATGTCCCGGCTACCTGGCCGAGGTAGCGCGACCCGCGACGGCGTAGGCCCTCTCGTGCTGATGGTGTGCTCGATACACCTGCGTGAGTCTGCTCAGGGGAGGTCTCGCCGCATAACTAGGCGCGGCATCCTGCTCGCGACGGCATCAGTTGTCCCGACGACGGAACCCGGCTCGTACGAACATCGCCCTGGTGCCGACGAAGGCCATGGTCAGGTCCATCCGACCTGGAGGGTCGACCGGATACGCCCCTACCGCGGGCGCGCCGAACGAAGCGGCATAGGCAACCGCCCCCTTGAGCAGTGGTGCCGTCACGCCCTGTCGACGGTGCCCCGATCGGACCACAACGCACACGATGCTCCACACGGGCAGGTCGTCGACTGGCCGGATAAGACGCGAGATGGCCAACCGTGTTCACAACGCCCTGCACACCATCGCGCTCTGCGGACTCCGCTAAGACTCCCGCACGCACGCCTACGTCGCCAAGCGCACTAGGGACGGGCTGAGCAGCGTCGCGCGGATGTTGACCCGCCGGCCGGGCAGGTCGACGTCCTCCCGGGTCAGCGCGAGCAACTCGCCGAGCCGCAGGCCGGTCAGAGCGGTCGCGATCACGCACATCAACGTTGCGCGAACAGGTTGTTCGAACAGGGATAGCGGAGAGTTATCCACAGGCGGCGGCTTGTCTCGCCGTGAGTGGAGATGCCGTCGCGCTACAGGCGTGAGCACCCGCTGACGACGGCGCAGGCGAAGTGTGGACAACCTTCAGGGCGCGCCGGCGGAGAGCCTGGCCTCGGTCTGAGTCGGTGGCCAGCACCGCCGGTAACGGCACCTTCCGGTGGTTCGTCCTCACGGCTGTCAAGGACTGGCCTCCGACGCACCTCAACTGCAGCGGCGCTACGCGCATCAGATCGCCGGCGCCTGCAGGACTCCGCCGCTCGGCCGCAGCGCGACGGCCTCCGGTGACAGGCCCATGGCGTCAGCGCTCGGAGCTTTACCCTGGGTCGGGCTCGCCAGCTCCAGGAAGCAGTGCCGCTTCCAGCGCGTCGTTCAGCCAACTCTGGTACTGCCGCCGGGTCCACCCGCGCGTCTCCAGCAGCATGTGGTGCACCTCCGGGCTGGCGAGCGTCCACACGACGTCAGCTGCTGTCGCCTCGTCCAGGCCGGCACGCAGTGGGCCACGGGCGCGGACCCAGCTCACGACGGCCGTCATCGCGGCGTGCCTCTGGACGTCGTTCTGCTCGTGTCTGGCTGCGGCGACGTCGGGATCGGCCGCGGCAGCGCTGCGTAGCACGTCGTCGAGCGGCCGCATCCGCTCTAGCTCGCCAGCCATGCCGGAGGCGAACATGGCGATCTGCGTGCGCTGATCCTGCGCCGCCCGCATCCGCAGCGGCAGCTCCCGGTCGAGCACCGCAACCGGCTCGTCGTCGCCGCCGACGTTGACGTCCATCACGGCGGCGAGCAGTCCGCGCTTGCTCCCGAAGACGTCGTACACCGTGTCGACGGAGACGCCTGCACCGGCTGCCACCCTCGCCACTGTGGTGGAGGCGTAGCCGCACTGGAGGAACAGCGCGTATGCGGCGCGCAGGATGGCCAACCGGGTCTGCCGCGCCCGCTCACGCCGCACTGGGGACTCGTAGCGCCGGGTCTTGACAGGCTCGCTCATTTCGCTCCATGCTCACTAGGTCTAAATGCGAAAGCATAGCGACCCGAGCGGCACACCAGTGCTCCCGGCCGACCACACGCCAGGGAGCGGCCATGAGTGCCGGCTACGCGATCGCCTACCGGCTCGGTCTGACGCCGTGGGAGAAGGCCGGCCGAGACGCCGCCGTCCAGTTCAACGCGCTGCTCGACCGCGAGCAACAAGGCAGCCCGCCGTACGGCCGCGCCCTGGACATCGGCTGCGGCACCGGCGATCACGCCCTGAACCTTGCCCGCCGCGGGTGGGACGTCACCGCGGTCGACACCGTGCCCCGCGCGCTCGACACCGCACGCGCCAAGACAGCCGAAGCGGGCGTGTACGTGCAATACGTCAAGGCGGACGTCACCGACATGGCTGATGAGGTCGGCGGCGACTTCGCCCTGCTGCTCGACGTCGGCTGCTTCCACGGGCTCAAGCCGCAGCAGCGGCCGGCGTACGTGCAGCAGATCCAGACAGTCAGCCGGCCAGGGACGACGTTGCTGATGCTGGCCTCGATGAAGTTGGCCTGGCGGAACAGCACCGTGTCGGCCTTGATGCCTTGGGGCAGCGTGCGGCCCAGGTTGCCGAGCGCCGCCTCGATGGTGCGGGACAGCTTGACGGTGTCGGCGCCCGGCTGCTTCTGGATGGACAGGATGACGGCGGGCTTGC
>ENA-OFCI01000632-OFCI01000632.1-metagenomes-genome-assembly--contig:-NODE-632-length-19973-cov-5.858118_pt1 | contig 19973 bp, 18 predicted proteins | sample MGYA00153391_OFCI01 | MGnify analysis MGYA00153391
CACTACTATCATCGGCAGCAATGCGCCCCCAAGTTTGCAAAAATTTGCGGCCCATGACTTTGTTATCGCGGGATTCGTTGAAGATGTGACCGACCATTATCATCACGCCAAACTTTCCATCTCGCCATTGCGTTACGGCGCGGGGGTGAAAGGCAAAGTAAACCTATCCATGCAATATGGCGTTCCTGTTGTCGCCACATCTGTGTCAACGGAAGGCATGTATTTGAAAGATGGTGTTAACGTGCTGGTAGCAGATTCGCCTGAGGCTTTTGCAGATGCGGTGATTCGCTTGCATTCAGATGAAGTGGTTTGGAACAGGCTGAGAAATGCTGGTTTGGAAAATATTGAACGATATTTTTCCCGCGAACGGGCGCGAGCGGTACTCGCTTCCGTGCTGGAGTGCTGAAGCATTAGTTCGCAATTCATGGTGTTTTTTTGTAGCGATAAAATAGTGAAATGAAGAACGCCATTCGATGGCCATCTTCGAGCAAAAAGCGCTCGAACTGCGCGCCATTGCTAGTGTTTCAATAGCGAGTACTTGGTAGCGTATTACCAACGGGCGGCATAGCGGGAAACCGCGATGGCTCGCCCTGCAACCCATCCGCGACCCGCGCCCAAACGGTTTCGACACCAATATCCGCCATGGTGCCCGCATCTGCGCCACTGCCTGCCGCCACTTTCCCCGCCAGCGGATGATCCACCACATAAAGCGCTGGATGATCCCATGGTGCATAGAGCGCGCTCGGCAAACTTGAGTGATACATAGCGACCATCGGTTTGCCAAGCGCGCCGTAGAGATGGGTGGGGCCGGTATCGACGCCGACGTATAAGTCAATTTCATTCATTACCGCGACGGTTTCGCGCAGCGAGAGCGCGCCCGCATAGACAATCGTATTATCTGGCAATGCGTCGCGGAATGGTGCGATGCGAGCGATATCATCGGGGCCGCCAAACATGACGAATTTCGCTTTTGGAAACGCAGCAACGATTCGCCTCGCCAGCGCAATAAAATGCGTGATCGGCCAATCGCGATATGCTTTGGTGGGGAAGCTCGCGACCTGTAGGCCGATCAACGGCTTTGCATCTCCTGCTTCTTTGGCGAGACGTTGCTTCGCGTCTTGCGATTCGCTGTCGGTCACCACATAGTCCAGCTTGAAATTGTGGGTATCAATGCCCACGGATCGCGGCAGATGAAGCTGCATCGCGACGCCATGCAGGGTGTACAGCGCGGGGGCAGTCGCCGCGTGAATAAACTGGCTATTAAGCGTGTCATCTTGCTGGCGGTAGGCCACGACTTGCGTAGCCACGCGCAATGCATAGCGATGCAACGCCATGTCGTCGCCCCATACAAACGCCCAGTCGTATGATTTTCCGGTCAACACGCCGATTCGCCCGCGCCACATGGCGGATTTTTTATCAATCTTGTCGACGGTGGCAAGGTAGGGCAGATTTTGTAATACTTCAACGCGTTTAGCGTGCCCCAAACAAGTGATGCCCGCATTCGGAAATTTGGTGGCGATCGCGCGAATGGTGGGTGTGTTGAGCAAGGTGTCGCCGATGCGTGTGACGTTAACGATGAGAATACTTTTTGCGGCGCGCTCTTCTTCGTCACTAATCATATGCGGCGTGCTTTTTGGTTTCAGCACATTGGTAAAAAATTTCTTCCATTTTGTCGAGCATCACATCGAGTCCGAAGTTCGCACGCGCGTAAACGAGACCTGCGGCTGCCATTTGCTGCCGCAGCGTATCGTTACCCATCAGCCTGGCCAGCGCCGTCGCCAGCGTGGCGGGATCTCGAGGCGGCACCATCAAGCCCGTCTCATCGTGTTGCACGGCCTCATTGATTGCGCCGACCGTGGTTGAAACCACCGCCAGTCCGCATGCCATACCCTGCATTATTCCCTGCGGTACGCCCTCCGCGCCATACGACGGCAGCGTGAGTAAATCGAGCGCGGATAACCATTCCGGTACATTCTCTTGATTACCCACCATTCGAACCACATTCTGCAAATCAAGTTCGGCAATGCGCGTATTAAGGCGCTCACGTTCCGGGCCGTCACCAATAATGAGGAGTCGCCAATCGGGGAAGTTCGCACGCAGAATCGCGAACGCATCCAGCAGATCGCGATGACCCTTCCAGTCGCGCAATGTTGCCAGCACGCCCAAGGTAGGGCGGTCGTCAAGGCCGAGTTTCAAGCGCATCTCGGCGTGATTGTGCGGCGTGTAATAGTTCAAATCAATGCCGGTTCTCACCGAGGTCATGCTGTCGAGCCGATAACCATTGTCGCGGTGCAATTGCTGGCGTAACGCTTCACCCGTGGTCACGATATGGGCGGTGGCTTGGGTGTAAAGCCAGCGCGTAGAAAAATGATTGTTGACCGGGGTCGAAACATGGCGCGTGCGCACCATCGGCGGCATTTTGCTCAGCGTGGCGCAGGCGACCGCCGATAGCCAGCTATCCGTCGAGCTGTGACTATTGATGACGTCGTATTCGCCACCATGCGCCGATAGCCAGCCGCGTAAATTTAATAACGAGCCGATACGTTTTTTTTCCATACCAATTGACGTCACCGGTATGCCCATCTTTTTCGCGGCGGGCAAAATTTCCGCGCTCGCGGGGGTCAGCAACATTACTTGATGGCCGCGATCCAGCATGCCGCGGGCCTCCGTCAAAATACGAATTTCCTGCCCACCCCAGCCGGTAGAGTTTTCAGTGTGAAGTATTGAAAGCTTTTTTTTCATAACGAAAAATTGGGCTCATGATGTTGAAACCAAAGCTCCAAAACCGTCAGCGCCCATAATCGTCCCGCGTGATTGCTGCGTCCTGCACGATGTTCAGCCAATAACGTTGTCAGCGCGCCGTCGCGAAACAGCCCGCGCTTATCAAGCCCATCCGGGCCGAGTGCGTTCTCAACATGCTTCTTTAGTCCACCCTCAAGCCACGGCGATAGCGGCATCACAAAGCCCTGCTTGCCGCGATGGACGATTTCATGTGGCAAATACTTTTCCGCCAATTTCTTCAATAAATATTTCGTGATTTTGCCATTTTGCTTTAACGTGGGCGAAAGTTGTGCCACAAATTCAACAAACTTGTGATCCAGATACGGCACCCGCGCCTCCAGTGAATACGCCATGGTGGCGCGATCCACCTTGGTCAGTAGATCATCGGGCAACCACAAACGCATATCGACATACATTATTTTTTCAAGATAATCTTCTGCATCGCACTGTCGGAATTGGGCTGCGGCATAGTCGGCAATATGGGTTTTTTGCGCGGCCAATAAAGCGTCCGAAAACAACGCGCGATGGCTGGATTGGTCAAAAATATTCGGGATGGTGGTGTAACGTTTCTCGAGGGGCTGGCCAATGGCTTTCATCACCCGATCTTTGGCGATTGCCGAGGGTAAATGCGCTACCAGCCTAGCAAGCGGCATAGCACCCAACACACTCGTGAACCGCTCCTCGCTTACGCGCTTTCGGTAATTACTATAGCCCGCGAAAAGCTCATCTGCGCCCTCGCCGGTCAGCGCCACCGTGACGTGCTGACGAGTGAGTTTGGATAGCAGCATCGTGGGTAACGCAGCCTGATCGCCGAATGGCTCGTCAAATACATCGACCCAGCTATCGAAAGCTGCCAGCACATCGCCGGGCGAGACCATCAGCGCATGATGTTTTGCGCCAATGTGCGCCGCCACGCGCGCCGCTTGGGCATGCTCGCTTTGCGTGGCGTCACTTACCCTGTCGTTACTCTGAAAGCCCAAATTGAACGTTTCGATTGGCTTGCCGGTAATGTCGGTCATCAATGCTGCAATCAAACTTGAATCAATGCCGCCGCTTAAAAATGCGCCCAGCGGCACATCCGCAACCAGCATGGATTCGACTGAGCGGCGCAGCTCGGTATCGAGTTTGGCCAACGATTCCTCTTCCGTCCAGTCCGGTTTGTTAAGGTAGCTCGGATTCCAGTATTGCCATTCGTGCAGCTTGCCGTTTGCAAGCTTCAGCGCATGGCCTGCAGCGAGTTTGCGAATGCCTTTGTAGATCGTCAGCGGCGTTGGGATATATTGGCATTCCAAAAACAATCCCATTGCATCCAGATCAATTTCCCGCGTCACTTGCGGGTGTTCCAGCAACGCCTTTAACTCGGATGCAAACGCAAATAATTGTCCATCCCAAAAATAATACAGCGGCTTCACACCGAGATGATCGCGCGCACAGAACAATGTTTGCGCGACGGTATCCCACGCGGCAAACGCAAACATGCCTTCAAATTTTTGGAGTGAGGCTTCGCCCCAGTGCGCGATTGCCTGCAGCACTACTTCGGTGTCGCCGGCGGTGCGAAATACCCGTCCAGCAGTTTCCATTTCAAGGCGAAGTTTTTTGAAGTTATAGACCTCGCCGTTAAATACCAATGTGTGACGTTCATCCGCGGTCGTCATCGGCTGGATGCTGGCGGCAATATCGATTACCGACAAGCGGCGATGGCCTAAATGCGCGGGCCCGAATTCAAAGTAACCTTCCGCATCCGGCCCGCGATGGGCGAGGCGACGATTCATGCGCCGCAGCACGTCGGTGCGATTGTAAGCATGTGTCGAGCTGCCGACGACGTAACCGCTCAGGCCGCACATGATTGTTTTTGTTTGCGCTGGAGGATTAAAAGCATAACAAGCTTATTCTAAAAGATGACGTTACTTGATTCGACGTGCTGGCCAAAACACTTGCCCCAACGCCAGTATGGGCGCGGCTCTGCAGAGGGCGTTAGCTATGCGCCCATATTTAATTCGCCACCACGTTCGTTTGCGCGGTGAAAGGCAGGTCGTGCTTTGAGAGTCGCCAGATATTTCATCAAATGAGGACGCGATGCGTCCAGACCGCCGCGCGCGGTCGCCGCAATAATCGGAAAACTCATTTGAATATCCGCCGCTGAAAACTTCTCGCCTGCAAAGTATGGCTTTTTTGCCAGCTCGGTTTCCATGTAGTCAAGCTGCTCGCCGATCTGTTTATTCACGCGCGCAAGTAAAGGCGGGGGTGTTGTCGGCAGGCGTGAAAAATAAAGTTTTAAAACCAACTGCGTCATCGCGCTAGCTTCAGCGAAATGCAACCAGTAAAGATAGTTCGCATGGGCGGGTGTGCCGATGGTGGGTGACAACAAGCCGTTTGCATATTTCCCCACCAAATATTCAACAATCGCGCCTGACTCGGCCATCACTAACTCATCATCCTTTATCACTGGCGATTTTCCAAGCGGATGTATTTTATAAAGTTCAGGCGGTGCCAGCATTGTCGTTGGGTTGCGCTGATATGAAATGACCTCGTAGGGCAGACCAATTTCTTCCAGCAGCCACAAGATGCGATGTGAGCGGGAATTGTTGAGGTGGTGAATTTCAATCATGGGATGTTTTCGCTAAAATAGGATAGTTCCAAATAATAGCCTGCCTGATGGTCGCTTTTTTATAATCATCTTGTGGCAATTGCGCGTACGCATAAATGGACGGTTACATTGTTGTCAGTCCTGCGATAATACAAGCATGTTTATTGACTCTCATTGCCATCTCGACTTCCCTGATTTACAGGCCGATCAAAGCAGCGTTTTCGATCTGATGCGCGAGAACGCGGTCACGCATGCGCTGACCATTTCAACCACACTTGAAACTTTTCCAGCGGTTCGCGCGGTAGCGGAGGCGAATGCCAATATCTGGTGTTCTGCGGGTGTACATCCTGATGAGCAGGTGGATGATCATGAGCCGACCGTAGAAGAGCTGCTTGGCCTAGCGGCACATCCCAAAGTGGTTGCGATTGGTGAAACCGGCCTTGATTATTTCCGTCTTAAAGAGCCGTTGGATTGGCAGCGCGAGCGCTTTCGCATCCACATTCGCGCGGCAAAGGCGTGCGCAAAGCCCCTAGTGATTCACACTCGCAATGCCCACGCGGACACGCTACGCCTCATGCGCGAGGAGGGTGCGAGCGAGCCGGGTGGTGTGATGCATTGTTTTACTGAAACCAAAGCCGTGGCGGACGCCGCCATGGACATGAATTTCTATATTTCGTTTTCGGGCATCGTCACGTTCAAAAGCGCGAAAGAGTTAAAAGAAGTGGCGAGATACGTGCCGCTGAACCGTATGTTGATCGAGACCGATTCCCCCTATCTGGCACCGATGCCCTATCGCGGCAAAATGAATCAACCGGGTTACGTAAAACATGTGGCCGAGCATATTGCGGAACTTCGTGGGATTAGCGTTGAAGAGGTGGCGGAAGCGACGACAGCGAATTTTTTCAACCTGTTTAAAAATGTCAAACCCTAATATTGGCGACGAGTTTGGAGCATAAATGCTTCGAAACTGCCGTGGATAATAGGGTTTGTTGGCTAACCAGAAGCGCTGCTTGCAGTGTTCCACTAAATATTTTTCCATCCCCAACCTCCGCTAAACTCGTGTCACAAAAATGACTCGGGGGGATTTTGCATGTCGGATGTCGTTCGCAGTTTGGTGGGCATTGGGATTCTGGTGCTGATTGGTTTTTTGTTTTCATATAACCGCAGCGCGATTCGCTGGCGTACCGTACTGGCGGCACTGGCAGTGCAAATGGCGATAGGCGCATTTGTGCTGTTTGTGCCGGCCGGCAAAGTGATTCTTGGCAGCATTGCCAACGCGGTGACGAATGTGCTCGCCTATGGCAATGAAGGTACAAAATTTCTGTTTGCCGGGCTGGTCTCCGACAAGATGTTTGCGTTGTTTCCAGATGGCGGCTTTGTGTTTGCGCTGCGTGTGCTGCCCGCGATTATTTTTGTCACGGCACTGATTGCGGTGCTTTATCACTTGGGCATCATGCGCTGGATTATTGTCATCCTCGGCACGATTTTCCAGAAGCTGCTGGGTGTCTCTAAGATAGAATCTTTCTGTGCGGTAACAACGATTTTCCTCGGTCAAAATGAAATGGGGGCCGCCGCCAAACCGTTCATCGGTCAACTTAAAAAACAGGAGCTGTTCGCTATCATGACCAGTGGCATGGCGAGTGTCGCGGGTGCCGCACTGGCGGGCTACGCCGGGCTGGGCGTAAAGGTGGAATATCTGATCGCGGCTTCATTTATGGCAATTCCAGGTGGGCTGTTGTTCGCCAAGTTGATTTATCCCAGCACTGAAGCCAGCCAGATTCGCTTTGATAAATTTGAATTTGAGGAAAAGCGTCCGGCTAATTTGATCGAGGCGGCGGCCAGCGGTGCGGCGCTCGGTTTGAAAATTGCGGTCAGTGTCGGTGCGATGTTGCTGGCTTTCATCGGCCTGATAGCGCTGCTGAACGGCATGGTGGGCGGCGTTGCCCAATGGATGGGCTTTCAGGGCGTCAACATGGAATCGCTCATCGGTAAAGTTTTTGCACCGTTGGCCTACATGCTCGGTGTCTCATGGGATCACGCGGCATTTGCCGGTAATCTGATTGGGCAAAAACTGATCTTGAATGAATTTGTCGCCTACGTGGGGCTGGCCCCCTATTTGCAGCCCGATGCTGTCGTGATCGCAGCGGGAAAAATGGTGCTGGACGCCAAGACCCAAGCCATTCTTTCGTTCGCGCTATGTGGTTTCGCAAACATCACTTCGATCGCGATTCTGGCCGGATCATTTGGCAGCATCGCGCCGCAATTACGAGGCGATGTTGCGCGGTTCGGTCTGCGCGTGGTCGCTGCGGCCACACTCTCGAATTTAATGAGTGCGACGATTGCGGGCATATTTTTAAGTCTGAACCCACTCGGGCTTTCATGAGCGTTTTTTTGCCACAGGAAATCATTCGCAAAAAGCGCGATGGCGGTGAGCTCACGACAGCAGAAATATCTGCATTTATCAACGGCATCGCTGGTACTGACGCTAGGGCTCGGGTCAGTGAGGGCCAAATTGCCGCATTTGCGATGGCGATCTATTTCCAGGGCATGAGCGCCACCGAAGGTGTGGCGCTGACCTGCGCGATGCGTGATTCAGGTCGCGTATTGAACTGGAAAAATTTCAATCTAAGCGGCCCGGTGGTGGACAAACATTCGACCGGCGGCGTGGGTGATGTGGTGTCGCTCATGCTCGGTCCGATGGTGGCGGCATGCGGCGGCTTCGTGCCGATGATTTCGGGGCGCGGCCTCGGTCATACGGGAGGAACGCTCGATAAGCTGGATGCCATCCCCGGCTATCAAACCAATGTCAGCAACGAGAAGTTTCAAATCACGGTGCGCGATGTCGGGGTGGCGATCATCGGCCAGACGGCTGATTTAGCGCCTGCTGACAAACGCATGTACGCAACGCGAGACGTGACTGCAACCGTTGAATCGATTCCACTAATTACGGCTTCGATTTTGTCGAAAAAATTAGCCGCCGGACTCGATGCGCTGGTAATGGATGTAAAAGCGGGTAGCGGTGCATTTATGCCCACCCTGCCCAAATCGAATGAACTGGCAAAAAATATCGAGCGGGTGGGCAACGGCGCGGGCTTGAAAACATCCGCGCTGATTACCGATATGAATGAACCGCTTGCAACGTGCGCGGGGAACGCGATTGAAGTGCAATGTGCGGTCGACTATTTAACCGGCAAATCGCGACCGCAACGGTTGCATCAAGTGACCATGGCGTTGGCCACCGAATTACTGGTTTTATCGGGCTTGGCGACCAACGAATCGGCTGGAGCGCAAGCATTGGCGAGGTGTTTGGCCGACGGCCGCGCGGCGGAAGTATTTGCGAAGATGGTGGGTGCGCTCGGCGGACCGAATGATTTTATTGAAAAGGCTGACCAATATTTATTGCCAGCGCCAGTACGCGTTTTGGTGCCTGCCGCCGCGGACGGCATCATTTCTAAAATTGACACCCGTGCGTTGGGGTTGGCGGTGGTGAGCCTGGGTGGAGGTCGTCGGCGCGCAAGTGATGTGATTGATTTCGCCGTGGGGCTAAGTGATTTTGCGGCGCTAGGGGCGACGGTGAAGGTGGGTGAAACGATGGCAGTGGTGCACGGGCGGACGGAGGCAGCGGCGAACGCGGCAGCTGTGACGGTTCAACGCGCCTTCACCATTTCGGCTGCTGCGCCGATTTCGCATGCGATCATATGCAGGTTGCTGCCTTAAATTACAAATTGTTTGTCAAGTCGCGAGCGGGCATTAAATATTGGTGCCGACAACGCGCGTCATAAAAACGAAACCCAACCTCAGCTAGAATATTGCAGTCTTGTTACTGCTTTGCCAAACTAAATAGTCATAACAGCGCGAAAACATAAAAGCACAAGCCGCTAAATTTTGAGTTCCATTTCGAGGAGAACGTTATGTTGAAAAAAATCACGCTCGGCGCGTTGTTGGCGACTGCTGCCGTGTCGGCGCAAGCCCAAACCGAGGTTCAGTTCTGGCATTCGATGGCGGGCGCACTCGGCGAGCGGGTAAACGACCTCGCGACGAAATTCAACGCCACCCAAAAAGATTACAAAGTGGTGCCAGTCTACAAAGGCCAATATGCGGAATCGATGACTGCCGCGATAGCCGCCTATCGCTCCGGAAACGCGCCGCATATCTTGCAGGTTTTTGAAGTCGGCACGGCGACCATGATGGCGGCGAAGGGCGCGATTGTGCCGGTGGCAAAGTTGATGAAAGACGCCGATGAGCCATTTGATAAAAATGCCTATTTGCCGACGGTGGCTGGCTATTATTCGGATAATAAGGGCGATATGCTTTCGTTTCCCTTCAACAGTTCGACCATTGTTTATTACATCAACAAAACTGCGTTCAAAAAAGCTGGGCTCGATCCTAATAAAGCGCCAAAGACATGGAAAGAAGTGAACGCGGCGGCAGACAAATTAAAAGCCGCGGGCGAAGCCTGCCCATACACCACCGGCTGGCCATCGTGGATGAATATTGAAAATTTCAGCGCGTGGCATAACGTGCCGATGGGCACCAAAGAGAACGGCATGGCGGGCACCGATACTCAATATCAATTCAATACCCCGCTGCATGTGCGGCAATTGACGATGCTGGGCGAGATGTCCAAAAAAGGCACTTTCATTTATGCGGGCCGCACCAATCAGGCAGAGGCGAAGTTCTACACCGGCGAATGCGCAATGCTGACGTCCAGCACCGGGGCGCAGGCGAATATCCGCAAGAACGCGAAATTTGATTGGTCTGTCAATTTCATCCCGTATCACGATGATGTGGCCGGCGCACCGCAAAATTCCATCATTGGTGGCGCATCGCTGTGGGTAATGGGGGGCAAAACTAACAACGCCTACAAGGGGGTTGCGAAGTTTTTTGCCTACCTGTCAAAACCTGAAGTACAAATGGAATGGCATACCACTACCGGCTATGTGCCGATCACGATGGCCGCCTATGAAATGACCCGTAAATCTGGTTTCTACGACAAGAATCCCGGCGCCGATATTGCGGTTAAACAACTCACCAACAAACCACCGACTGCAAATTCCAAAGGCATCCGCTTTGGTAATTTTGTGCAAGGTCGTGAGGTCATTGAAGAGGAAATGGAAGCGGTATTCTCCGGGAAGAAAGAACCCAAAGCTGCGCTGGATGATGCCGTGCGGAGAGGAAATGAGATTTTGCGGAAGTTTGAGGCAGCGAATAAGGGGAGTTAGATATTGCGCGCGGTAGATAAGAAAACGACAGAGCAGGTTTTAGCTGAATTGGTATCGATATTTCCAAGTTTTCATGACTGTGCGTTGGACGATGGCGATGAAACGCCGAGCGATACATTGACGGTTCATCGTGTGATGTATTTGTTTACTGAATTTTTCTCTAGCGCACACACTACATGCTCACATCGCCAACTCACCAAACTCGGTTCTTGGATAAGTGAGTCCGTTCAAGTGAATGACGAACTTGAAAATGCTGTTGCAACTTGCTTTCTTGAGCATACGGGACAAATTGGCGTGGCTAAGCTACTGCGGCCGCACTTGTCGAAATTAGCGAAGCAAAAAAGTCGCGCATGACATGGAAAATAAGTATTCTAAGATGTGTGGAACATAGTGATACTGATATCCATTTCTGGATGCACAAATGATGGATATTGTTGCGCTCCACCCGCCTTGCGGTGGCTGCGCGATTTATTCTAAACGCCAAATATAAAATGGAAAAACGCGTCGTCTTCCGCAGTAAGTGGTTGCCGTATCTGCTGGTTGCGCCGCAGATCATCATCACGGTGGTATTCTTTTTCTGGCCCGCGTTTCAGGCGGTGTATCAGTCAACGTTATTGCAGGACGCATTCGGTCTCAATACGCAGTTTGTCGGCCTTGATAATTTCAAAGCGTTATTCGCCGATGAAAATTATTTGATCTCGTTTCGCACCACTGCGATTTTCAGTGTGTTGGTCGCGAGTTTGGGGCTGTCATTTTCGTTGTTGTTGGCGGTGGCGGCGGACCGGATTGTGCGCGGTGCATTTGCGTATAAAACACTTTTGATCTGGCCTTATGCTGTCGCTCCCGCGATTGCGGGCGTGTTGTGGGGATTCCTGTTTGCGCCCTCGATTGGCATTTTGGGTTATGTGTTGAAGCAATGGAATATCCCGTGGAATTTCTTGCTGAATGACAATCACGCGATGATTTTGGTGGTGATCGCGGCGGTGTGGAAGCAGGTGAGTTACAACTTCTTATTTTTCTTGGCCGGCCTGCAATCCATTCCTCGCTCACTCATGGAAGCCGCCGCGATTGATGGTGCCAGCCCCGCGCGGCGATTCTGGACGATTGTATTTCCGCTATTGTCGCCCACCACGTTTTTTTTGTTGGTGGTGAATATTGTTTACGCGTTTTTTGATACCTTCGGTGTGATCGACGCGACCACGCAAGGCGGCCCGGCGCAGGCCACGCAGATTCTGGTTTACAAAGTTTATGCCGATGGTTTCAAGGGCGGCGATCTCGGCGGCTCGTCGGCGCAATCGGTGATTTTGATGATTATCGTGATTGCGTTATCGGTGATTCAATTCCGCTACGTTGAGCGCAAGGTGCAATATTAATGGTGGAAAATCGGCCATGGATGACCGCATTTTATTACGTCGTGTTAACCCTCGGCGTGCTGGTTGTCGCCTTCCCGCTTTACATCACGTTTATCGCCTCCACACTGACGATGGAGCAGGTGCTGCAAGCGCCGATGCCGCTATTGCCTGGCGACCAATTCATTAACAACTACGCACGCGTTTTGACGGCAGGCTCGACCCGCGCTTCCGCCGCGCCGGTAGGTCAGATGATGTTGAACTCATTCGTGATGGCAATGGTGATTGCAGTCGGCAAAATTGCGATCTCGATTATTTCTGCATTCGCGATTATTTATTTCCGCTTCCCGCTGAAGAATTTCTTCTTCTGGATGATTTTTATTACGTTGATGTTGCCGGTGGAAGTACGCATTTTGCCGACGTACAAAGTGGTATCGGACTTGGGCATGCTGAATTCATACGTGGGTTTAACACTGCCGTTGATCGCCTCCGCCACCGCTACATTTTTATTCCGCCAATTTTTTATGACGATCCCGGATGAGCTTGCCGAAGCTGCACGCATTGATGGTGCCGGGCCGATGCGATTCTTTTTTGATGTGGTGTTGCCGCTTTCCAAAACCAGTATCGCCGCGCTGTTTGTGATCCAGTTTATTTATGGGTGGAATCAATACTTGTGGCCGCTGTTGGTGACCACCGATGAATCGATGTACACGACCGTGATTGGGATAAAGCGCATGATCGCGGGTGGGGACTCCGCGACGGAATGGAATCTGGTCATGGCGACCGCGATCCTGGCGATGTTGCCACCGGCGCTGGTGGTGATATTGATGCAGCGGTGGTTTGTTAAGGGTCTCGTGGAGACGGAGAAGTGATGAATTTGCCCCAACAAGCTACTGCGCGCCCTTGCCGTACGAAAGGTACTGTCTGCGAGCGCGCGCCTTCCAGATCGGGCGCTCGTTACGCTTGTTGGTACGGCATCGCTCATGCGTGAAAAAACAACGACGATAAGCTCGCGCACTATTGGTCGCGATGGGATGATATTTTTATGTGGAGTATGTTGTTGCCGGGTATTTTTTTGTGATCGCTGGATTGGCGCTTCCGTTCGTCGAAGAGAGGATCAGAGCACTAAGGGCAATGGGCATGTTTTCATGGTTCAGTGCCATTGCTTATCTTCGTTACGCCGTCTGGTTAGAAGCTGTGATTTTTGTTTTGGTTGGATGCACAGCAATTCGTGCTTTCTTTTCAATAAGACGAAAGCACAAATCGTATAGAAAAATATTGAAACCCTAGCATTGACGGGTGTTCCAGAGCATTTATTGCCCAAGATGCTCGCCAGTAAATGGGTTTGCTAAATTAGAGATGTACCTGCGGGCTTTGTCATTTCAATCGAGCGTCTATTAAAGAACATGGCCAACATCACCCTAAAAAACGTCAAAAAATCCTACGGTAACATCGCCGTCGTTCACGGTGTTGATGCCGAGATCGCCGATGGTGAATTTATCGTCATCGTGGGGCCGTCAGGCTGTGGAAAGTCGACGTTGCTGCGGATGATTGCGGGTTTGGAAATAATCTCTGATGGAGAAGTCTCCATCGGTGGGCGTGTGGTCAATAATCTGGAACCAAAAGATCGCGATATCGCGATGGTGTTTCAAAATTACGCCTTGTATCCGCACATGAGCGTATACAACAACATGGCTTATGGCCTGCGGATTCGTAAGCTATCGGATGCGGATATTGAAACCCGCGTACAAAAAGCGGCCAAGATTCTGGAGCTAGGCGATTTGCTTCAGCGCAAGCCACGCGAGCTGTCGGGCGGACAGCGGCAGCGGGTGGCGATGGGGCGCGCGATTGTGCGCGAACCGGCGGCGTTTTTGTTTGACGAGCCCTTATCGAACCTGGATGCGAAGCTGCGCGTGCAGATGCGGCTGGAGATTCAAAAGCTGTCGCGTGAATTAAAGACCACCAGTATTTTTGTGACCCATGATCAGGTCGAGGCGATGACTTTGGCACATCGCATGATCGTGATGAACGCGGGGCGAGTCGAGCAGATTGGCGCGCCAATGGAAGTCTACGATAACCCAGCGAGCGTGTTTGTGGCGGGATTTATTGGCTCGCCTGCGATGAATTTTATGCCGGGAAAAATAATCCAATCCGGTATTGATATTGGCGACGATATTCAATTGGCGTTGCCACCCGCGCAGCGCGAGAAATTCGCCATTGGGCAGGCTGTCACCCTCGGCGTGCGCCCAGAGCATTTCACTATCAGCGATTTGGGGTTGCCAACAGGAGTATCCGGATTACCATTGCGCGTCGAAAGCGCCGAAGCTCTCGGCGCGGATTCATTGATCCATGCGCGGATTGCAGGTCACGGCGTGGTGGTTCGCGTAGATGGCCACGCGCGTCACGCGAATGGCGAAATGCTGCACGTGATTCCGTCGTCAGATAAGCTTTATTTCTTCGACACGGCAAGCGGAAAGCGGCTTTGATCAATGCCTGCTGATAGGTCACGTTTTAAACGGCTGGTGCTCGCTTAATTCATCTACATAACTTTCAATTCCGCCGGTTTCACGCCGAAGAAAATCTTCTACTGCTTGCGCAAATCGCGGTTCTTTTAGCCAATGCGCGGAGTGACACTTTACGGGCATGAAGCCGCGGGCGAGTTTGTGTTCGCCTTGCGCGCCGCCTTCAAAAATCTGGATGCCTCGCTCGATACAAAATTCAAGTGTTTGGTAATAGCATGTTTCGAAATGCAGGCCAGACTGAAATTCAGTGGTGCCCCAGTAACGCCCGAACAGGGTGGCTTGATTAAATAGGTTTAGAGATGCGGCAATAGGTCTGCCGTCACGTATGGCGATGACCAGCAAAATGTTTTCGGGCATTTTGGCGCCAATCAGGCCGAAAAATTGTCGATTCAAATAGGGCGTGGAATGGTGCTCGCGATAGGTGCCGTTGTAGCAGCGCGTAAAAAAATCCCAATCGGCGCTGGTGATTTCAGCGCCGGTTTTGCGTTCAAAAGTTACGCCTGCCTCGGTTACTTTTTTACGTTCCTGTTTGATCTTTTTGCGTTTGTCGTGGCTCATGGTGGCGAGGAACGCATCAAACGTGGCGTAGCCTGCGTTTTGCCAATGAAACTGCACTGAAGTACGCGGCATAAATCCCGCCGTTATCAAGGCGGCATGGTCTGCTTCAGTGGGAAACAACACATGCACCGATGACACTTCGCTTTGTGCCGTAATCTCCAGCAGACCCTGGATGAGCAATTGCCTGTCGCCGTCCGTGGCAGCGATCATGCGCGCGCCCGAGCAAGGGGTGAATGGAACGGCTGCGAGCAGTTTTGGGTAATATTGAAGTCCGGCACGATGATAAGCCTCGGCCCATGCCCAATCGAATACATATTCGCCGTACGAATGGCCTTTCATGTAAAGCGGCACCGCACCTGCGAGGACGACGTGGCCGGCAATGTCACGCCATAGCGTAATAAATTGCGGCAGCCAGCCTGTTTTTGCCGTGGTACACCCAGCGTCAATCATTGATTGCAAAAACGCATGCTTTAACGTGGGGTTGTCATCGGCTAGCTTGTCCCATTCAAGCGGGGAAACCTCGCTCAGGTCGTCGACAACTTTGATCTCATATTCACGCATTTCGGCTATTCATTGGTTTGTGCAATCGTGCAACTGAAGTGTTGAAGTGAAGCAGGACGTTTTGGCAGGCGGATAGTTGTGAGTTCTTTTGAAGGCGATCGTCGAAACCGTCGCGTATCGTCGCCTATAATCGTGGTTGAAATCATGTTATCCATAAAAGAATATTTCGCCTATGAAAATTGCCGTTGCTCAACTCAATCCATTCTTGGGTGACCTTGCGGGCAATGTTGAGCGCATGCTGTCGGAAGCACGCAGGGCGGCTGATGAAGGCGGCTCATTGCTGGTAACACCCGAACTATCCATATGTGGTTACCCGCCCGAAGATTTATTGTTTCGTCATGATTTCCGCCGCGCATGCGCTGAGGCGCTAACCGCCATGGCTTCAAAGGTCTCGGGCATCAGTATTTTGGTGGGGCACCCCCAGGTGGTCGAAGGCCAGCTTTACAACGCCGTTTCGCTGCTCGAAAACGGGCAAATCACAGGCACATACTTCAAACAAAAGCTACCAAACTATCAGGTGTTTGATGAAGCCCGCTATTTTTCGACGGGCCATCAGCCGTTCGTGTTCCAGCATCATGGCCTTAAAATCGGCGTGTTGATTTGTGAAGACGTCTGGTTTTCCGAGCCAGTGGCGGTGACTAAAGCCGCAGGTGCCGACCTTATAGTGGTGCCAAATGCGTCGCCCTATGACTTCCAAAAATTACATGTGCGTTATGACGTGGTGCGTGCGCGGGTTGCTGAATCGGGCTTGCCAATTCTCTACGCGCATATGACCGGTGGCCAGGACGAGTTGTTGTTCGACGGTGCATCATTTGCGATTAGCGATGATGGTAGCGTGGGTTATCAGGAGCGTGAGTTTGAAGAAGCGCTCGGGTTTGTGGATTTTGCGGATGGCAAATTCAGCGGCGCAATTCACGCGTCGCTGTCACTTGAGGCCAGTGTGTATCGTGCGCTGGTGGTTGCGTTGCGCGATTACGTTAACAAAAACAATTTCCCTGGCGTGCTGCTGGGTTTATCAGGTGGGGTAGATTCAGCCATCGTATTGGCGATTGCGGTAGATGCGTTAGGGGCTGATCGCGTGCAGGCGGTGATGATGCCGTATGAATACACATCCCAAATTTCGCTCGACGATGCGCGTGAAATGGCCGGTATTCAGGGCGTAAAATATAGCGAAATGAGCATCAAGCCAATGGTCGATGCTTATGCTGCATCGCTTTCCGAGTCATTCAAGGGTCGCGAGCGGGATGCCGCCGAAGAGAATATCCAGGCAAGAGTACGTGGCACGCTGCTGATGGCACTGTCAAACAAATTTGGCTCGATGGTCGTGACCACGGGTAATAAATCCGAGATGGCAGTGGGCTATTCGACGCTCTATGGCGATATGGCAGGTGGCTATGCCATTTTGAAAGACGTCGCGAAAACGCTGGTCTACAAGCTATGTCAATGGCGAAATCAGCAATCGCGGGTGATTCCTGACCGGGTAATCACGCGGCCACCGAGCGCTGAGCTGCGACCTGACCAGAAGGATCAGGATTCACTGCCGGATTACGCGATACTGGATCAAATCGTTGAGCTGTTCATGGAGCAAGACCGCTCACCAGCCGAGATTGTGGCACTCGGCTTTTTGCATGCTGATGTAACGCGCGTCACTAAATTACTAAAAATTAATGAGTACAAACGCCGACAATCTCCTGTGGGTGCCAAAATTACCCGGCGCGGATTTGGTAAAGACTGGCGTTACCCGATAACATCCAAATACAATCCAATCTAGGCAGAAATATGAAAAAAATTGAAGCGATTATCAAACCATTCAAGGTTGACGAGGTTCGCGAGGCGCTGATGGAGTTGGGCGCGTCTGGATTGACGGCGACAGAAGTAAAAGGCTTTGGCCGACAAAAAGGCCACACCGAGCTTTATCGTGGCGCTGAATATACGGTTGATTTCCTGCCCAAAATTAAAATTGAAGTTATTCTTAACGATGAGATGGTCGATAAAGCAATAGACGTGATCATTAAGGCAGCGCGTACCGGCAAGATTGGCGATGGCAAAATCTTTGTGACCGATGTGGGGCGCGTAGTGCGTATTCGCACTGGTGAGACTGATCAAGAAGCGGTCTAATAAGTTGATGCTAATGTAAGCCACCGTGTCCGATGTGGTAGTGTATTTCGAGTATTGGTTGGACGGCACTCCTGCCTGGCAGGCGCTGGTTCAGGTGAATCACGACATTTAGAACATAAAAGCTTGAAAAGGGGGAAGTGATGTTATTAGGTCTTTTTTACATACTCGCAATTGCTTGCATCATTTTGTATTACACAGGTCACCTCAAGCGATGGCGGGCGGAGTGGGTGCTGATCGTGCTGGCGGTGGCAGTGTTTCCAGCAGTGTATTTTTTATAAGCACGCGGGCGCAAACCGAGGCTGTCCCGAATTTTGTGTAAATCGATTTTACTGGGCGGGGTTAAAACGGTCTTCAAATCGAATCATAAGCTGGCTGATGGCTTGTTTCCAATTCTGTATTGGCATCGTCCAACGTTTCGCGATATTGCGTAATCCCAGATAGAGCAGTTTTATCGTCGCATCCCCCATGGGTCAATTTGGCGTCGGCGACAAGAGCCACAGTTTAGAACCTGTGGGATTCGCCAGCAGATATAGATCTTTTTCGTCGGAAAGCTTCGCGGGCTTGATACCCGGCTTGGCTTTCTTGATTTCAGTATCGGTTGGCGGCATTGGTAAGCGTCCTAAACCCGTCATTTTTCGGGATAGCCCCAGCGCTATATCCCCATACCCCCAAACATATCCCCGAATAGTCGTGGATTGCAACAAACCACTTCGGACGTTAAAAAACAAAAAAGCCCCGATTTACGGGACTAATTCGATTTTTACAGTAACTTTATTGAACGCTATTGGACGGTAAAAATATGATCTTTGGCGGAGGAGGCGTCATGCCAAACCGGAAATTACATGCAACGCCGATAGATGAGACGCTTCTAGTTGACGACGTTGCAGCGAGAGTGGAAAAAGTTCTCGCCCTCAAATATCAGGAAGCGCTAGAAACGCAACGGGTTTTTTTAGTCGGACAACAGACTAAGCTTGGGCCAATTTGTGCTCGAGTGAAAGCTGGTGACCGGCAGTCAATGCTCGACTTGATTGAACTTACATCAGACACTCTTTGCGCGTTTGATACATTGCCTGAAGAATTGAGAGTCACGCTTGCCGACGGATTGAAAACTGTGGCGGTAAGTTTGTCTAGGTCTCCCGATTTTCCTAGCGGTAAATTATCAGCTTTGAAAAGGCGCAAAGAGAAAGACGCTGCTTTCTTTACAGCGTTAAAAGTGGAGCATGAGCGGTATTTGACCGGGTCGACTCTTGAAAACGCAAGGGCTAGCGCTGCCGACGAACTCCAAATTGGCGAAAGTTTAGTATCCAAGCGCTGGAAATTGGGGCATAAAGACGCAAAGGATGTCATCAAAATGCTTCAGTGCATTGACGAGATTACTGGCCGCCTGCCAACCCTACGAAATAAAAAAGTACGGTAACGCGCACGTACCGTGCCCTGACACGCATATATTCTCCGAATATTCTGGAGCCATGATTCGCAAACATTCATTACGTTGCGGGCATGGTCGAAGTGGCGCAGCGAATCTGACGACCGTGCTCGCTGGAGATTTGCATGGTTCAAAATATACGACGGCTCATCAAACTGCCGGAAGTTAAACACCAAGTGGCGTTGGGTCGTTCTGCGATTTATCAAAAAGTTCGGTCAGGCGAGTTTCCGGCTCCAATAAAGCTCGGCGCACGGGCCGTGGCTTGGGATTCTGACGCGGTAAACGCTTGGGTAGAGTCACGCATTGGTGCGGGCGGTGTGAAGTGAGTCGCCTCGGGAATTACATTTGGCGTTGCACATACGCGGTTGAAAAAAAGAGAGATAGGCACGCGTTGTCGCGTAACTTGTGGAGACAAGCGATGTGTTTTATCGCCTTAGTCTTGCCGCGTATGATTGGGACTGAATAATGGCAAATGTTATTATTCAATTCGGCGATGCAATCCGAGCGGCAGGACTGAATCCCCCCAATATCATCGAGCCCGAAAAACTCTACCGTTTCCCCGGTGCAGATAAACGCAGCGGCAACACGGCAGGATGGTGCAAGCTGTTTGCTGATGGCTTAGGCGGTGTCTATGGGGATTTTTCTCAAGACCTTTCCGCAAGCTGGCAAGCTACACGATCCACGCCGTTCAGCTCTGCGCAACGAGCGAACTTTAATCGGCAAATTGCTGAAACGAAAACGACCGCAGACGGAAAAAAAGCGGCTAGTCAATTGCAAGCAGCAACGAAAGCCGCTTCCATTTGGCAAAAAGCGCGACCAGCGACTAACGATCACGCCTACCTCATTCGC
>ENA-OFCI01000633-OFCI01000633.1-metagenomes-genome-assembly--contig:-NODE-633-length-19943-cov-3.798723_pt1 | contig 19943 bp, 24 predicted proteins | sample MGYA00153391_OFCI01 | MGnify analysis MGYA00153391
CCTAGGCTTTAATAAACAGTTGACAGTTAACAGTTGACAGTTGACAGCGAGGTTTTTAGGATAGAGATTTAAATCCCAAGCGGGACAACCCAATTATCAATTATCAATTATCAATTATCAATTATCAATTATCAACTATCAATTAATTACCTTGTTGGTTGCACACATCGATCGGTACAATCATTAGAAATGGTGCCGCCAGTAGAAACGACTACAGATTCTGCTGGGGGTGGTTCTGCACAGACTCTAAGTGCTGTGGGTAAAATAGCGAAAGCAGCAATTAGTCCATAGCTCAAAAACTGGCGCATAGTTACAAAGAGAAAATCGGGGTGTCTTCATAATTTAACTAATAAATTTCTCAGCTTCTGTGAACGAAATCACAACTAGTAATATCTATTGTCTCGATACAAGCGTAAGCCAAATTCACCCGCTGGGGTGGCTCGACAGTTGCGGATATCGATTTGCATTCGATCGGGTAGTAACTCTAGTGGAGGAGGCGGGGTGTGATGTTCTGGTGGCTGTAAGATCGGTGCGGCTAGTGCGGCAAAAGTGATATCGATCGCCGAAAATCGATCGCCTAATAAGTATTTACGCCCATCTGCTAGAGTTTGACTGACTCGATCGAATACACGTGTGATTTCTTGATAAGATTCGGCTGCTGATGTCTCGGTAATATCAAAACTCTCACGCACGATCGATCCTACCTTGGGAAAGATAACTGGAAATAATAACTTTTCCCAAAATGGCACACCCAAAGTCCAGCGCGGATATAGTAGTTTGGGCGTGAGGATATAAGAATATCCCCAGCGACGGTTATGTACGCCTAGTGTAAGATTGAATAAGTTTTCTAGCTCCAAACTCTGCAACTGTAATTCTGGATCGGTAGGATATAATTTCTCAGGATATAGTCTGTCCAAGTAGCGCAATATATCTGTAGAATCAGTCGCAACACCCGTATCTGTAACCAAGACAGGAACGCTAGTACCGCCATATTTTTTAGTAGCCCCACGATGGAATGGTGGCATATGTGCCAATTCTCGAAATGGAACTTTTAAGTAATCTAGTGCCCACCGTGCTTTCTCACTATAATGGCTAACCGGAATGGTAATTAGTCGAAAGTTAGTTGGCATTGATATTGTCATACTTACAGTTATAAGTGTTGATTTTGACTAGCTATCTCTAGATTTCAGTATATAAATCTGTGAGACTTTGAGCAACCCATAGTCCAACTTGCAGTCCATCTCGTAAATTCAATCCGATTACGATCTAATGTGACTAAGTTTTAATAAAAAAGTGCAATAGAGGCTATACTACGTGTGTGGTAGAAGGCGTTGGGATAGATGCTCCTGCTATTATTGGTAGTCTCAGAATTTTTTAAAGAGGTAGAAAAGTGAAAAAATATTTTGTCTGTTTATTGCTAATTAATAGTTCGATCTCAATGGTAATACCAACGGTAGCCATCGCCAAGCCACAACAGGTAGACGCCAAGGGAGCATCCCACTTTTTATTCGATCGAGAGAGGTAAATCTTATGTACTAGTACAAGGATTGAGTAATTTGTCTCCAAAGGGAAGCAGATAGACGATGATTTTGAGATAATAAAATCAAGTCAAATAACTGAAGGTAATGTGATGAGTCCAGAAGAAAGACAAGAAATTGCAGTATACACTCAGGCTATAGCTAAAATCCTATATAAAAACACGCCACCAGAGCAATTAACTAGCTTGGGGAGAATAGAAGAAGTGGTGCGAGATAGAATGCAAGAATATGTAATGCCGGAAGTAGGAATTTTTTTATCAAAAATGTCACCGGAGAAAGCGGTGGATACGAAAGACATATTAAAAGCATAATCGGAGAGTTAGTGATTACAAGTAATCAGGCTAACAAACTGGAAGTAAAAAGTCATTCGCAAATTAGTCCATACTTAGAAGCATGTTGTTTGAGAATAAGTGCTTCAGTTTCTTATGAAAAGACGACTGAAGAAGTCAGGTATTTAACGGGGATAGAAATATCAAAAAGTGCTCAACAGAGATTAATTCATCGACAAGAGTTTCAATTACCACAACCTGAATCAATCGTAGCAGAATTAAGTGTAGATGGCGGCAATATACGAGTCCGAACACCAAAGGGAGAGATATCTAGCTGGAAAGGATACAAGGCAACAGTACTACATGAACACCAAGCAATTGCAGCTTCATTTCAAGAAAATGAGGTGATTATTAGCTGGGTAAATAGTCAAGAGTTAGCCCCAATTGTTACTTGCTTGGGTGATGGACACGATGGGGTGTGGAATGTTATTCAAGAATTTGCACCCACTGGAGAAAGAAGAGAAATCCTTGATTGGTTTCATTTAATGGAAAATCTGCATAAAATTGGTGGTTCTAATCAAAGATTATTTGCGGCCAGAAGCTTGCTCTGGTATGGAAAAGTTGATGAGACTATCTTATTGTTTAGTGATTGTAATCTCAAGCAAGCTGAAAATTTCTGTGCTTATTTAGAGAAACATCGTCACCGGATAATTAACTATTATTATTTCGCACCAGAACAAATTTGTTCAATTGGTTCTGGTGCGATTGAATCTACTATTAAGCAGATCGATCGCCGCACAAAAATCTCTGGGGCGCAGTGGAAGATTGAAAACGTTCCTCAAGTACTAGCCCATCGCTGCGCTTATCTTAATGGGTTAATTTGCGACCGCTAAATAAAAAGTGGGATGCTCCCATTAAGTCAATGGCACAATCGGCGATTGTATTTAGCGATTGATACAACGGTGTTGTGGGATAAATACTGCATGATTCATGTGTCCGTAGTCTGTTGTGGAAGAGCAATCCCGTTACTATGGGATGTTCTGGAGCATGAAAGTGCCACAGTTGCTTTCTTGGAGTACATCCCACTGCTACGGAAAGCGAGATGGTTGTTACGAAAGTACCCAGATGTGATGTTATTAGCGGATAGAGCATTTGCCTGTCATGATTTGATGGCATGGCTGGAGTCCACAGATTGGCATTATGCACTCAGGCTCAAGTGTGATGTGTTTGTGCATGGTGTTAACCGTCATCCCATTGAGGTAGGAAAGCTTTATCCACCAGTCAATCAGGCTATCCTTTAAAGATGTGTCAGGCAGTCAGGCCAGCTAGTACGATCGGTCTTACTAGCTTGACGTATTTAGATATAGATGGAAATCCGATCGCCGATCTGTCAATTCTCCAAGCTTTGCCAAACTTAGAAAGAGTTAGATTTATGGAAGTGGATCTACCTCGTCGTTATTGGACTAAGTTGAGCGAATGGAAAGCTGAGTGGTTATTAACTGAGGATAATGCTGAAGTCAGACGTGTTTTAATCGAGTAATTAGGGTGTGAAAAAGTATCTGAAGAATTAGAAACAATTAGTCTCGATACTTGGCGAGAATATACGCTACTGGAAATCGATAAAGTAGTGGAAGAAACTTATGATGAAGATGGCGATCCTGGTGGTAGTGAGCCGATGGTATTACTCAAGATGACTTGTCCATCGACTGGGCATATTCATATCCTCCGAGTACCACCAGAGATGACGAGTGCTGAAGCAGCGATTACTTGGGTGAATCATGGTATTCATCCAGACAAATTTGCAGTGCAAACTTGAGAGAGTTCTACTTAACAAACCAGTTTAGCAAAGTTGACACGATCGACAGCACGATCGAGCCAGCGATGGCGGGGACGATGCCAGCAATATAAAATCCAGGCACAAACCGCGATACAAATACCAAACACAGGACATTTATCGCGAGTGAGGATAGTCCTAATGTGAGGATTGTCAAAGGGAAGGTTAGTAACTGGAGGATCGGACGTACGGTACTATTTATCAAACCTAGCAATAGAGCCGCAATCAATGCCGTTGTAATATCACGAAGATGAAATTGCCCTGGCAAAAAGTGGTCGATAATCCGCTGTGTGATTAAGAACGCGATCGCATTTAGAACCCAGTTAATCAGTAATTTGAACATAGTGGCTAGTAACTATTAGCAGCAGAATCTTTTAGACGTATAGCCAGTAAATAATCCTCAAAACTTAATGCTTCTTCATCTAAGCAACTGGCAATCGTCATTTCGATCGTGGCTTCAAGAGCTTGTGGTTGGATGGAGTCGGAACAGTGGATTTGACCGATCTTACCTCGATCGACCGATTTTAACGTCAGTTCTAGATCGCCCGTCCGATTTTTGCGATAAACTGTGCATGTTAAGGATCGTAAGAGTCTGGCACCCAATGCCGAAATTCAATCCTCCCTACTTGCGTTCGCACAGCGTCGGCTTTGCCGAATCGCTGCTCACTGTTTGCCAGAAAATATGCCTACTATTATCGCTTTAATCTTTGCTTCGATCTTAATCTTCTTTCCCAGCCATGCGATCGCGGCGGGGGGAACTTCCCAATACAAGCCAATGCTCTCCTATGATAATGCCGAACTAAACGGTCAAGATTTTTCTGGCAAAAACTTACAGACAGCAGTATTTACCACTGCCAAGCTAGATGATACCAATTTTTCTGGCGCAGACCTCACAGGCGTAGTGATCAGTTCCTCAACCCTAAACCGGACAAATCTCCACGGTGCAAATCTCACTCAAGGTTTACTAGATCAAGTTCGGTTTGTTGGTGCCGATTTGAGTGATGCTGTTTTCACTGAGGCGATGATGCTACGATCGACATTCACAGATGTCAATATTGCTGGAGCCGATTTTACCGACGCGATCTTAGGTAAGCTACAACAGAAGGAACTCTGCAAGATTGCAACTGGTGTGAATCCTAAAACGGGTATCGCGACACGCGACTCTCTCGCCTGCAAATAAGTATTATCATCTGCTTGAGCGGAGATGGTGTTACCCCCCAACCCCCCCTTATCAAGGTGGAGGCTCTAACTCCCTCCCCTTGATAAGGGGAGGGTTGGGGTGGGGTAAAGATCTCCGCAGCAACCTGCATAACGGTTAAGTCGATAGAATTGAAATGAAACGAATTGGTGTCATCGGCGGCGGACAACTAGCATGGATGATGGCTAGTGCCGCCCAGGAATTAGGGATAGAATTAGTCATCCAGACTCCCCATCCTAGTGATGTGGCTGTCGGATTGGCAGTAGAAACAGTATTGGCTGAAGTAGATGATGTCGCAGCTACAGCCACTCTAGCGACTAAATGCGACGTAATTACTTTTGAAAACGAGTTTGTCGATTTAGACGGATTGGGAAAAATCGGTGCAGTATTTCTTCCCCCCTTAAAAGCCTTGGCTCCGCTGCTAGATAAATACACTCAACGCTGCTACCTGCGAGATTTGGGTTTACCAGTGCCAAAATTTGCCGTGCTAGCACAGCCAGAATTACCGCCTGGGTTTGCATTTCCCATCGTTGTCAAAGCCCGCCGCAATGGTTATGACGGACAGGGGACATTTATTCTCAAAAATCAATCTGCGCTAGTAGACCTCTACCATTGCTACCCAGACACACCATTTCTGATTGAAGAATTTGTCGAATTCGATCGCGAGTTGGCAGTCATCGCCGCTAGAGGTGTCAATGGTGAAGTTGTTACCTATCCCATCCTGGAAACTCAACAGGAAGACCAAGTGTGTCAGCGGGTATTTACACTCCAGGATTTGCCTGAGGAGATCGTCCAAACTTGCAACTCGATCGCATCCAAACTACTAACTAGTCTAAGCGCAGTTGGTGTATTTGGGATTGAATTATTTCTCACCGCCGATGGCAAAATATCTGTCAACGAAATCGCCCCCCGTACCCATAATTCTGGACATCTCACCATCGAAGCCTGTGTTACATCTCAGTTTAGCCAACTAATTCGGGCGGTTGCTGGTTTACCATTGGGAAGTCCCGCACTCACCTGTGGCGGTGCGGTGATGGTGAACTTATTGGGCTACGAAGATACTCACAACGATTATCTAGCTAAACGCCAGCAGATCTCATCTATCCCCAATGCCCACGTTCACTGGTACCAGAAGGAGTCGAGGATCGGACGCAAACTCGGTCATGTGACGATTGTCATCGGCATCGATAACGAGCATCAAAATTACCTGTTATCAGCCCAAGCCCTAGCACGACAGGTCGAAAAAATCTGGTATCCATAAGTAATCTGGGGAGCAGAAGATCGAAAGTTTACGAAACTTGATGTACCGCCTCAGAAAGGAGAAACTTACTTATAATGCAAGAATAACTCAACCAAATAATAACTTTTACCAAGTTTTAGTCCGCATGGCTCGTTATCGACGATGAATGCTGGAGATCTAGATCTAACGATCGTGTCATCTACCGATCGGGTCTAAACTATTTCGCTCAACCTAAATATAATCAAACTTAACGATCGAAATATTGGAGCACTTACATCATCTATGAGCATGGAGACGCTAGAGTTTATCATCTACCCAGATGGACGAGTGCATGAAAAGGTCACTGGTGTAGTGGGTCAGTCTTGCACCGTTGTTACCGCAGCGATCGAATCCGAACTAGGTGATGTGGTCAGTCAATCACAAACTGCGGAATATTTCAACCAAATCGAACTAAGTGCTGCTGCAACTACTCAAGCGACTTGGTAAGTCAGCAGCAGATATTTATTAATTACCACTTACTCATTCATCACCACCAACATCCACATGTCACACTTTAGCAAGATCAAGACCAAGATTCGCAATGTAGAATCTCTCACCGCAGCACTCACAGATTTAGGGATCGAGTGGAAAACTGGTTCGCAGCCAGTCCGTGGCTACAAAGGTGATACTCGTACCGCAGCGGTAATTATCGAGCAGGAAAATGGCTACGATATCGGCTTTAGCAGCAATGGTAATAATGAGTACGAACTAGTTGCTGACTTACAATTCTGGCAACAAAATTGGTCTGTCGATCGCTTTATCAGTCAAGTCACTCAACGTTATGCTTATCATACCGTTGTCACAGAAGCAACCAAACAAGGCTTTCAAGTCGCCGAAGAACGCAATCAAAACGATGGTTCGATTAAGCTCGTAGTCCAACGCTGGAGTGCTTAGATCGTGAGTGATTTTACCCCACCATTGAACGGCAACCAATCGGGATTCGAGCCAGAGCTAGGCGGCTTCTTGCGCGATGCGGAAGATCGATCGGGTTTGGAGCCAGAACTTGGCGGGGTATGGCGACAAAAGGGCGTATATGTGGATGAGATGACGTGTATCGGTTGTCTCCACTGCGCTCATACGGCGCGGAATACGTTTTTTATCGAGCCAGAACATGGTAGAGCGAGGGTAGTTCGTCAAGACGGCGATATCGAAGATACGATCCAAGAAGCGATCGATACTTGTCCGGTTAATTGCATCCAATGGGTAGATTATACCGAATTAAAGAAATTAGAAATAGAGCGTCAATATCAAGAAATCCCGATGGCTGGCTTTCCTGTCGATCGTGCTACGATTGCTGCCAGAGTCCGCCGCCGTAAACTGAATAAGGGAAAATAGTCGCAGTAGAGGGTAGAAAAAACCCTTTCCATAATATTATAAAGCAGTAAATTGATGACAACAGACTTAACCACATCACCCCACAATCGGCAGAATATTTTAAATAATCCTTATGCTCTGAGTAAGGTTGAAGAATATTTAGACTTGGGGGGGATTTTATTCGAGGATGAAGTGCTATTTACGAAGCAGCAAGTAGCACAACTATTTGACATTAGCGATAGTACGATCGAAAAGTATATAGCGACTCATGCTAGCGAACTAAAAAATAATGGCTATAAAGTTCTAAAAGGGCAGAAACTTAGACAGTTCAAGGCTTTGGGTGATGTCTCCGTAATCAATTACGGAGACAAAAGTCCAGCTTTAGGGGTTTTTACTTTTCGTGCTACTTTAAATATAGCAATGCTACTTACAGAGAGCGATCGCGCTAAGATGATTCGATCGCGTATTCTAGATATTGTCATCGATGTGATGGCAGAGAGATCGAGCGGACATACCAAATATATTAATCAGCGAGATCCGGATTATCTCCCCGCAGCATACCAAGAGTCTAACTACCGAGAGGTTTTCACTACGGCACTCACTAACTTTTTGGATATGGGAAAAGGAAAATATGGTTTATATACTGATGCCGTATACAAGCTAGTTTTCAAAGAAAATACAAAAGAGTATAAAAAAATACTAAACCTAGCTAAAAACGATCCAGCTCGCAGCACAATGTATGCAGAAGTACTAACAGCCGTTGCGGGGATTGAAAATGGACTGGCGGAAGCAATGAAGATTAAGTCTGAGCAACTAGGGCGCAAGCTTAAGCGTAACGAATTAGATGAAATTATTCGTGATACAGAATCCAACCCTTTTCTGAAGCCCATTATTGAGGATGCTCGTACGAAAATGGCTAGTCGGGATCTTGGATTCAGAGCTGCGTTGCATCATAAATTAGATACTTATGTTCAAAGTATTCCCGCTAAAGATTTTGAGCGATTTTTGGGTGAAACTAGTCGCTCTTTACAGGAGCAATTAGCAGATCCAGAAATTATAGCTGTTTTTAAGCGGTTAAAAGATCGTTAGGATATGTCGATCGAAACTTTATATTTTGATGTTTATCATGAGATCGAAGTTCATGATTGGATTATCGAGCAGTCTGGGGGTATGTCTGGCATTAATAGTAAAGGACAATTAGAAAGTTCTTTAACTCATATCCAAAATGACCTTTATTATCCAGAATTTACTGATAAGCTCACCCATCTAGTTTTTGCAATTATTCAATTTCATGTTTTCAGTGATGGCAATAAAAGATCGAGTGTTGCTTTAGGTGCTTATTTCTTGGATCTCAATGGCTATGACATCACAGCAAAATTTGTCAGAGAGATGGAAAATATTGTGGTGTGGATAGCTGAAGGCAAGATTGACAAAAATCTGCTTCGATCTTTAATTGAGTCATTAATTTATGAAGATGACTATGATGAGGAGCTAAAACTGAGATTATTCTCAGCAATAAGTGCGGGTGAATAGCCTAAAATCCTAAATCCATTTGTGCTGCTTTCGCCGCTACCAATATCTCTTCATCCGACTTCGTACCCCAATCAGGATCGCCGATTTCCTCGTAGAATTTCTGGTCGTAAGGACGAGTGCGGACTACCACGGGCATCGGTACGGCATGTCCTAATACTAATGCTTGTTGTTTGGAATCTAACTTAGCTAACACAGACTTCAATCCCTGTGCGCCGGATACGCCTGTAAAGATCGCATCGATGTCTTTTTCATCGTTAATTAACGCTGTAATTCGCGTCCCAATTTGAGACATAATCTCATTATCGATACCCGATGGACGTTGATCGACGATTAGTAATGTCACGAAAAACTTCCGCATTTCCCTCGCGATCGTGCCGAAGATGGTACTCTTGGCAATAGCCGGATCTAAGAATCGATGGGCTTCCTCGATCGTGATAATCAATGGATATGGTCGATCGCTTTCTTGCTTACTCTGGAGATATTGTTCGGCTTTATTGACGTACAGTTTATGAATCCGGCGGGTGAGCATATTTGTCACCAACATATAAGATAATAAATCGGATTGATTGCCAAATTCAATTACGATATTTTTACCCGCGCTCAGAGCTTGGATCAAACTCTTGAGATTATCCTGACGGCTGATTGGACGTAGATATTTCAGCTTTTCCAATCGCATTAATTTGCGTTGCAGAGAAGAGATCGATCCTTTATGCCCTTTCCCCGATTCGCAGAAGATGGTGATATCTTCATTTGTCATTTCCAGTAAGCGACTAATCCAAGTATTTCCATATTCACTGGCTAGAATATTGGCATTGTCTAAGGCTGCGTCTGATAACCCCAGTTCGCGCGATACTAATTGTAAGTCTTCAATATCGATCATCTCATAGGTGAGATAAAGATCCTGTGCGTCGCGAATGCCCCTGGCGCGACTGGATTCGGGATCGAGAGTGTAGACGACTACCTCATTGGGAAATAATTGCCGCAAACCTTTAACCGTGCGGACATTTTTGCCTTCTTGCACGGCTTCCCAACCGTATTCCGAGTGCATATCAAAGATCAGATTGACGGCAACTTTTTTGCGAATTACGCCAGCGAGTAGGAGGCGCGTCAGGAATGATTTTCCCGTCCCTGATTTCCCAAATACCCCATTACTCCGCTCAACAAATTTCTTGAGATCCAAGCATACAGGGACATCCATATCCAATGGTTGCCCGATCGAGAAATTCTTGCGCGTCGGATCGTCTTCCCAACCAAATACCGATCGAAAGTCGTTCTCATTTGCGTCAAATACTTGGCTGAAGTGGCTGGGAACTGTCTTAACGGGCAGAAGCTCCCATTCCATATTTGTCTGCGCTTCAAAGGATGCTAGAGCGGCTTTACCATTTTCAGCTTTAGCTTTTTTGCCTTTACCGTTACCATTTAGACTCGCGCCGCCATTTAGTGATGGTGGAATTTGACTAAATTTATTGAGCATCAACATCGGCGAAAGATTTACCGTTCCGTAGGTACCACTTCCCGACAAAACATCGAGCAAAAAGTCATCTTCTGGATGAGGCGGATTGACTAAAATTCGATCGCTCGATGTCCCCAAACAGACATCTGTTAACAAGCAAAAGAAGTCATATTGTCGTCCTCGCACCACCAAAAATTTGCCCACCCGCATATCTTCGACGGAAATATCTGGATGCAGTCGCACTTCCAATCCACCAGTGAGCGAACCTTCAATTACTGAGCCGAGGGGTTTATTGATCATATGGTAGATACTAAATGCGGATGCGCCCAAACCCTCACCGTCTAAAAAATTACGGATTGGATGTGATTTTTAATAGTGATAGCACAAATTTACCATATTTAGATTGTGAATGTTGTTATTTTAGCGGCTAGGCTTGGAAGATTTAACGATCGTCGCTCGTTGGGTGCTAAATTCTGCCATTGCTCGCTCGATCTCAGTGGGGATCGAGCAGCATAAATATCTTTGCCAACTGAATACTTCCAAATATGACGATCGCTAGGCATGTCCGAAAGCTAGCCCAGCAACTAACATTCCTAAGACTAGAAAAGGTTGGGCACTAGCTTGATATTTGACATCATTTTCTAAAGGATTACGGAGAAAATACATGTCTTGGAAGGTAATCTGTGGGATGATTAGTAACAACAGAATTGCTGCATAGAGATTTTGGTGAATGGTAATCAGATAGATGCCGATTCCAGCTTGGAAGATATCGATCATCAGTACACAAATCCAAGCAGATGTAGTAATTCCGAACATGACTGGGAGAGACTTTAATCCAAACTGCTTATCGCCTTCGACACTTTTAAAATCATTGACGATCGCGATGCCTAGCCCTGCTAAACTATAAAATAGTGTCATCACAACTATAGTCCAATTTAGGGTGCCAAATAAAGCATGACCAGCCCACCAAGGCAAGGCAATATAACTTGCACCTAAAGCGTAAGTACCCAACCAGCCGTTTTGTTTTAGCTTCAATGGTGGAGCTGAATAAATATAAGCAACAATCGCACCACCGATCGCCAAACAAGTCATAATTGGAAAGTCATGATTTGTGGCTCGATCGAGAATATAAGCAACCCCAATCCCACCAAATAATAAGACGAAAATTTGGACGACTACTTGAGATCCCGAAATTGCCCCCGAAGGAATCGGACGATAAGGCTCATTGACTGCATCGATCTCGCGATCGTACCACTCATTTACTACCTGAGTATAACCAGTCAATAATGGCCCAGACATCAACATACATAATGCCGCTTTGAGGACATTCTCGATCGACCAAGTATACGCACCCGAAGACGCTGCACCACAGACAACTCCCCACATCAGCGGAATCCAAGTAATCGGTTTCATCAATTGCAACCGAATCTTCCAAATTGAAGCCGCCTCAGTCGAAGCACCCTTCATCCCTAACATTTGTCGTGTCTTGGCACCTTTATTCTCGGAAACTGGTAGATCGCTCATAATAAATTCAGGGAATGCTATTTTAGTCTAGGCTCAAGTAGTAAGCCCTAACCTAAAGTGTATAACTACCAAAGGGGTCAGTCAAATTCTAGGCTTTAGGTTTTAGGCTTTAGGGAAGAAGGGTAAAGGCAATATTAAATACCCAGTCACCCAGTCCCCCCATCACCCAGTCCCCCGTCCCCCGTCCCCCATGCCCACAGTTCGCCAATTGTTGCAGTACAAACCGAATGGAAAACAGATCGTCGCGCTGACAGCGTGGGATTTTGCGATCGCCCAAATCTTAGATGCAGCGGGAGTAGATCTGATCCTCGTCGGTGATTCTCTAGCAATGGTGGCGTTGGGATATGAAAATACTCTACCCCTAACTCTCACTGAAATCATTCACCATGCTAAAGCAGTAAAGCGCGGGGTGAAAAATGCGCTGATTGTAGTCGATTTGCCATTCCTAAGCTATCAAACTAGTGTTGAGGACGCGATCGCATCAGCCGGAAGAATCCTCAAGGAGACAGGCTCACAGGCAGTTAAACTCGAAGGCGGGTATCCAGCGATGGTAGAGACGGTATCCAGGCTGGTTGATATCGGTATCCCCGTGATGGGACATATCGGCTTGACACCTCAATCGGTGCATCAATTAGGCTATCGTCAACAAGGACACTCAGAAAGCGATCGAGAACGCCTGCTCTCAGCCGCAATTGCCTTAGAACGAGTAGGCGCATTTTCGATCGTCTTAGAACATATCCCCGCCGATTTAGCCAAACTAATCTCCCAAAAACTCTCGATTCCGACGATCGGCATTGGTGCAGGAACAGACTGTGATGGACAAATTTTAGTAACAGCAGATCTACTAGGTTTAACGCAGCGTCAGCCACCTTTTGCGAAGGCTTATGTCGATTTACGATCGACGATCGCTCAAGCGGTGCAAGACTACAGCACCGATGTCAAATCAGTCGAGAGTTAGGATCTGTAGGGGCGGATTGATACTATCCCTGATAACAAAATTTAATTTACAACCCACAGGATGGAGAATTAACCCTTACAAAACGCTTTGATAATTGGTAATTGATGATGCACAGCTACGGGGAAGATTGGCTAAAGTTTGTCAGACAACAGCGGGTAATCGCGGTAATTCGAGCGAGCGATCTACGCGTAGGCAAAAAGATGGCGCAGGCGGTGGCGGCTGGGGGGATTAAATTAATTGAAATCACCGCCAATAGCGATCGACCGTGGGAATTGATTGAGTTACTACGGGCAGAATTACCGGATTGCTCGATCGGTACGGGGACAGTCTTGAGTCTAGCGGATGTCTGCAATGCGAGATCTTGTGGTGCTGAATATATTTTTACGCCACATCTCGATCTGAGTCTGATTCAAGCTGCAACTACCGCCGCAATTCCGATCGTCCCTGGAGCCTTGACACCAACAGAAATTATCAGCGCGTGGCAATCGGGAGCAACAGCGGTAAAAGTATTTCCCATTCAGGCGGTGGGTGGGGTTAATTATTTACAGGTACTACAGGGGCCGATCGGTCAAATTCCCCTGATTCTCACTGGTGGAGTAACGGTAATTAATGCTGCCGATTTTTTGGCGGCTGGGGCGGTGGCGGTGGGATTAGCTGGCTCTTTATTTCCCCAATCTGAGATCGTGCGGGAAGATTGGCAGAGTATGCGCGATCGAGCCAGTAATTTAATTATGAGAATAAAAATCTCACCTAGATCAGATCGAATCGGTGACAGATGACGGCGAATGCTGTAGAGATAGCAGTAATCGCGATCGCCATCGCGGGGTGCTGTCCTTGGGAAATTGCCAGTGATGTTACTACTCCAGAGCCAAGTGCAGCGGGCATAGCTACATCAAACAAGGAGTGACCCAACCTATTTTTGTACATGATTTTCTACAATAATAAAGATCGTAAGTACTATCAGCAGCGATCGGATAGTTTCTTGCAGCTTATCATTCGATTCGATCGTTGCCATCGCAATTATGAGACTTCGCAACTAATGTTCATGATTAGATATGGTTCTTCATACTAAGCCGGAATCACTGGCTCCAGATCCTCATCGCACAGATCGCCTAGTTTTGAGGCTATTGCTGGAGTACAGTACACTAAAATCATCGCCTGACCATTATCGAGTGCGTAAAACTGACAGCCATCGTGCTGAAGCTCTTCCATCACATAGGAGAGCGTCAACATATCTGCCCAATCATCGTTAATATCTACCGTCCAATGCTGCCTTTTGCCCCGAATAGTATATTCCAGCCAGCACTCACCCGCTGCTAGATCGATATAGTCCACGATATCTGTCAGAGCATCTGGCAATCCAGTCAGTAGACACAGGTTTTGGACGATTTTTACATAGTCACCTGTAGAGACGATGCACTCCGTGTCAAAATTCCAGACTCGATTACAAATTCGTCTTCCCCACGGTTCCCGCTCTACTTCGTTCCCAAAGGAGAACAGTAGCAGCTCAAACGGCTTTTCTTCCAAATCGTGACGCTCGACAGCGTAAATGATATCCTCGATCGTGATGTCAGGATTGAGGATTAGTCCTAATTCTGCTAGTTTAGCTAACTGTGTTTCTAGTTTCACGTTACTCCATTGGTGACAATTTCAACAGTTGACAGTTGCGCGTCACGGAGGTTCCCTCCAGGTCGAGCAGGTCAAATTCCACGAACCATTCACGATCGATTTTCTGACTACCCTGTCTCTGCTACAGATTTGATATAATCAAAATAGTAAATATTATAACAGTACGAGATTAATTCCATCGAATGTTAGAACTAAAACTACAGCAACTTCGCCATCTATTTGTAGAAATGGGGCAAGCTTTAATTGCTTATTCGGGAGGGATTGATAGTACCTTAGTTGCTAAAATTGCCTATGATGTTTTGGGCGATCGAGCTTTGGCAGTCACGGCAAAATCACCATCTTTATTGCCTGAAGAATTAGAAGATGCGATCGAGCAAGCAAACTCGATCGGGATCGCTCATCAGATTGTCGAAACTCACGAAATGGATGACATAAATTATTCATCTAACCCAGTTAATCGGTGCTATTTTTGTAAGAGCGAACTTCACGACACACTTAAGCCATTAGCATTAAAACTTGGATACTTATATGTGATTGATGGTGTCAATGCTGACGATTTACAAGACTACCGCCCAGGGATTCAAGCAGCTAAAGAACGGGGTGCTAGATCGCCATTAGCCGAAATCGGGATCGCAAAACTAGAAGTTCGAGAGATTGCCAGATCGCTCGGTTTATCATGTTGGAATAAACCCGCCCAACCCTGTTTGAGTTCGCGGTTTCCATATGGTGAGGAAATTACGATTCCTAAATTAAATCGTGTGGGCAGAGCTGAGATTTATTTACGTCGTCTAGGTTATGAAAATGTCCGAGTTCGATCGACAGCAGACACTGCTAAAATTGAGTTGCCAGTAGAGCTGATCCAAAGATTTATTGCCAATACCGACTTATTAGAACTAACTGAAACCTTTCGAGCGTTTGGATTTGTCTATGTCACTCTAGATCTAGAAGGATATCGCAGTGGTAAGTTAAATCAAGTATTACCTCAACTTGCTAATCTATCGGACATTTAGTTAACTTCATCTAAAAAATCAGTACCGCATCCTCAGCTAAAATTAAATCTTGCTAGATTTGCAACACCAGCAATGATTTTAATCATTACTAGTGTCTTAACAGCTAGATTATTTTATCTTTCAGTTAACTTGGTTAACACCTGATTAGAACGCTCCACGAAAGTATTCATCCCGTCGGCATTTATCCCTTTCTGTGCCATTAAAGCCAGATCGTAGATGTGTTGACAGACAAGATTAACTAAAGCTTGATTTGGTGACGTTCCCTCAGATTGGACGATTGACGATCGATCGATATTAGCCAAGTTTTGAATCAGTGGATGAGCTGTATTTACCACTAGAACATGTTCTTCAGGAAATTCGGCTACTTGTTGCTGCATCATTGCCATCATGTCTCGCATTCGGCGCGTAGACTCAGGCAACAATACCATCGCAGGTGGTGTGGACTGAGAGTTATCACCTTTAAGTGATTCGGTGCGGATGGTGACTTTGGGTTTGTCGATTGCCGTAGTAAATATTTCTTGAATCTGTTCGCTGCGGGTTTTATTAGTGTTTGGATCGATGATTTCGGGAGTATCATCCGATCGAATCAGGCTACTATCTAGTTCTGCATCTACCCGCGAGAATTTTACATCAGTATGTTCGCGTTCGAGGAAGCTAACAAAGTGTGTATCGATAAAGGAATCGAGGAATAGCACTTCTAAGCCCTGACTTTTGTGGAGTTGGATATATGGTGATTGGCTGGCTTCATCTGTTGCATAGAAGACGCGATTTTCGTATGTGGCACCTTCTGTTGTCGCTGGCTCTGATTTGGCGTGACGCTCTTTATTCCGCTCCATGTACTCATTTAAAGTGGTGTAAGGCAAGCTCGGTTGGGTGGATTTCCAAGCATCATCATCACCTTCAGTTGTGCTTTCAGGTGCGGATGGAGGGCTGACGAAGGTGGTGCGATAGATGATAATGTCTTCAATTTGCTTTTTGAATTTATCATCGTTGAGACAACCAAATTTGATGAAAGTGCTGAGATCTTCCCAGCCTTTGGTATATGCTGCTCGATCGTCATGATAGAGTTCTTTGAGCCTGTCCCCAACTTTTTTGGAGATATAATCAGAGATGCGACGGACGGTGCGATCGCTAGTCAAAGCACTTCGAGAAACATTGAGGGGAATATCGGTACTGTCGATGACTCCACGCAATGGTAGCAAGAATTTGGGAATCACTTCATCACAGCGATCGCTCACAAATACCTGATTGCAAAATAGTTTAGCTTGTCCCTTGGTCAGATCCAAATCTGGACGAAGTTTGGGGAAGTACAGAATTCCATTCAGAGCGAAGGGATAATCAGTATTTAGATGTACCCACAGTAATGGATCTTCTTCAAAAGGATAAAGATAACGATAGAATTCGAGATAGTCTTCTTTAGTTAGATTTTGGGGTGATTCTTTCCAGGGTGCTTTTTGTTTGTTAATGACTTCACCATCGAGCGAGATGGGAACAGGCATAAAGTCACAATAAGTTTTTACTAATTGTTTGATTCTGGCTGGTTCTAAATATTCGGCTTCCTCTTCTTGGAGCGTCAGGGTAATAGTTGTGCCGCGCTCAGTCCGACTCGATTCGCTAATTTCAAAGCTAGGCGAACCATCGCAAGACCAGTGTACGGGAGTCGAGCCATCCCGACAAGAGAGGGTATCAATCTCGACGAGACTAGCAACCATGAAAGAGGAATAGAAACCTAAACCAAAATGTCCGATAATCTGTTGGTCGCTATTTTTCTGATATTTCTCGATGAACTCTTCGGCACTCGAAAAAGCAACTTGATTGATGTATTTTTTGACTTCATCTAAACTCATCCCAATCCCATTATCAGAGATCGAGAGCGTTTTCTTGTCCTTATCGATCGAGATCCGCACGGCGGGTTCGCCGATTTCGCCGCTAAATTCGCCAGCGAAGGAAACCATTTTGAGTTTACCAATGGCATCGACGGAGTTAGAAATCAGTTCGCGCAAGAAAATTTCATGATCTGTATACAGAGATTTCTTAATGATCGGAAAGATATTCTCGGTATGGATGGTAATGTTACCTTGTTCTAGCACTGTCATAAGGCTATGCGATCGCGGTGATGTTTGTTTACCAGCATTGTATGTCGTCTGGTGGTGTGGTACCTTTCGGGATTTCCGTACCTACTCCTTGCTCAGTATCGAATTAGAAATCTAGGGTAGTGAATGGTGGATGGCTTGCACTGAGCGAAGCCGAAGTGTGGATCGCTGTTGTCGCTAGACGGGGTGGTTCGGGAGTAATTCAAGGGTTGTGTTAGTAATTAACCCAAGTTGCTACCCATAACCTCAGCGATTGAAATCGTAGGCACTCCAGTAGGTAGCAACTTGGATTAATTAGATAGCTGCATAGGTGCAAGATTCGAGCAAAGCTTGTATCGGCACCCAGCATCAAGGTAAATTAGAGCTAATTGGTACTGTTTTCTCGATCGCGTCGGCATCAGCCCATCAATCGATCGCCGTGTGGGCTTCCAATCGACTTGTCCGTAATGGCACAAATCCTCTCACCTAGCTGGAAATCCCTATGGTAAATGCAGTATTAGAATCTTCAAGCCCGATCGATCGTCGAGTATCAACAGATCCGATTATCGCCGCGATCGATATTGGCACTAACTCAGTTCACATGGTCATAGTGCGAATTGTCACGAGTCTACCAGCGTTCACTATTATCGCCCGTGAGAAGGAAACAGTGCGTTTGGGCGATCGAGACCCCCAGACAGGTAATCTCACTCCTGAGGCGATTAATCGTGCCATTGGTGCCCTCAAACGGTGTCAGGAAGTTGCCAAAAGTTTGAATGCTCACCAAATATTGGCAGTGGCTACCAGCGCGGTACGCGAAGCTCCCAATGGTCATGAATTCGTCAGATCGATCGAGACTGAATTAGGGTTAGCAGTTAATATCATCTCTGGACAAGAGGAAGCGCGGCGGATTTACCTGGGGGTATTATCAGGAGTCGAGTTTAACAATACACCACATCTAATTATCGATATCGGCGGCGGTTCGACCGAACTGATCCTCGGCGATAGTGACGAACCCCGCACTCTCAGCAGCACCAAAATCGGCGCAGTGCGGCTTACTGCTGAGTTTGTCCCCAAGAATCCGGTGAGCGATCGCGAATTAATCTATCTCCAAGCCTTTGTGCGGGGACAATTGGAACGCGCCACTGATGAGATTAAAGCCAATCTGCGATCGGGGGAAACTCCCAAACTGGTGGGGACTTCAGGCACGATCGAAACCCTCGCCGCGATCCTGAATACGGATAAAAGTGGTCAAATCCCCGATCGAATTCATGGTTTTGAGATTCGTCTTCCTGAACTCCGCAATCTGATCCATCGGCTGCGGCGGATGACAGTCGCCGAGCGCACGACAATTGAAGGAATGTCCGAGCGGCGATCGGAAATCATCATCGCAGGTGCAGTCATCCTCCAAGAGGCGATGGTGATGCTGGGAATGCAATCGCTCTCAGTCTGCGAACGCAGTTTGCGCGAGGGAGTGATCGTAGACTGGATGCTGACGCAGGGATTGATTGAAGATCGGCTCAAGTATCAAGGTTCGATTCGCGAACGCAGTACCCTCAAAATCGCTGGTAAATACGGCGTAGATATCCCTCACTCCGAGCGAGTCGCGGAACTTGCTTTGAGTCTATTTGACCAAACTTACGAACAGTTACATACCTGGGATAAGTCAGTTAGACAGTTACTCTGGAGTGCGGCAATCCTACACAATAGCGGTCACTTTGTCAGTCACGATGCCCACCACAAACATTCCTACTACTTGATTCGGTACGGGGAGCTACTAGGATATACAGAAGCAGAAATCGATACGATCGCCAATATCGCCCGCTACCATCGCAAAAGTGCCCCAAAAAAGAAACATCAAAATCTCCAAAATCTCTCGAAAGAGCAAAAATCGATCGTCTCCCAACTGAGTGCGCTCCTACGTGTAGCCGTCGCCCTCGACAGGCGTAGAATCGGCGCGATCTCAAATGTCAGTCTCAATTGCGATCTAACTACCCGTGAGTGTCATCTGACGTTTTTCCCCACCGATCCTACTGATGCTTGCGTACTCGAATGTTGGAGCTTGGATTACAAGAAGCCCGTTTTTGAAACTGAGTTCAATCTCAAACTATCCACCACCAGAGGCTGAGGATAACAGCAGTTAGTGTAGGGTGTGTTAGGCACCAGCCGTAACTCACCAAGATCGATCCCATCAGAGCTGATTTAAAGATTGCTATAGATCTCTAATTTGACACTGTGAAGAGAGTATTTACTTTAAAAATAGACATGTACTCGAATAGCCTGTGAATCGTAAATTAGGATAATTACTAGCGTACTTAGGACTATAATAATCACA
>ENA-OFCI01000634-OFCI01000634.1-metagenomes-genome-assembly--contig:-NODE-634-length-19851-cov-9.698626_pt1 | contig 19851 bp, 18 predicted proteins | sample MGYA00153391_OFCI01 | MGnify analysis MGYA00153391
CAGTGATTTTGATAGACATATCATCCTCAAATCCTGAAAGTACTAAGATGCTGTCATTTACCTTAAATATACTGATAATAACTGATGGATAAACCAACCAATGGAGAGAATGTTTAGTTAATCTAAAGCTTTTAGGCTGCGCAGATCGGCTACGGAGACATATTTTACTTCAATGGCAATGAAGATAAGGTGTATTGTGCAAAATATACTCTTTTAATTCTTATAATTATGACTTCAAACACTGTTAAAAGTATTGAGTTTGTCCTCACAGTGAATAACAAGCCCAATACTTTTGGATTAGCGCCTAGGTTGGCTAAGCGATTAATTTATTTGTCGCAGTTGACTTTTGGACAATCAGGGGTAGGGGTTGAGCAAGTTGCCGCAATGGCTCCTCCCGCAACTGTAGCTGTCAGGTCAACTACGGCGATCGAAACCAATGCGATTTTCTTGATTGAGGGTAACGTTTTCATGTTTTTGTCTTTTAAAGTAGTGAGTTGAGAGTGTTTCCTGGGAAACTATGCTCAATCTAAACCTTAAAGTCTACTTTAGAGTCAATCAGTAAATCCACTGATTTGACAAAAATATGTTCAATAATTACAACCTGGTTGACTCTAAAGTAGACTTAAGACTTTATGCTGGTTTAACCGACAAAAAATATGCTAAGTCTAAAGTGACTGGAGCGCCAACTAATGACAGTGCTGTTTAAAATTGGTGAACTTGCCTCACAATCTAATGTGGCAGTTGCAACCATTCGCTACTATGAATCGCTACAACTGATTAAACCCGTTAAGAAAACCTCAAGTGACTATCGCTACTATGACCAAACCGCAATTAAACGAGTGAAATTCATCAAGCAGGCACAGGCACTTCAGTTTTCTCTGGCGGATATTCGCCAAGTATTAAGCATGCGACAGCAGGGACAACCCACCTGTTCACTGGTCAAAGACTTACTTGACCGTAAAATTATCGAACTTGAGGATAATATTCATCAGGCTACGCTGCTCAAAGCGGAACTAGAAATCTATCGCACCAATTGGCAAACCCGGCCACTTGATGATCTCGCTAAGGTTGAGGTTTGTAGCTTGATTGAGGGAGTGACGATCGGGAGCCTGTAACTCGTTACTTTCATTTGGTCACCGCTGTAACTCTCTGAGGTGTTGGCTGATTAACCGGAACATCCAGCAAGCGTTCTAGCACCTTAGGAATAGCTACCGTCAAAAATCTTGCCATCATCATGGACACGAATACAGGTACTTGTATTTTTAGCGATCGTTGTAAGGTTTTCATAGTGATGGAAACTGATATATTGCAGGGAGGCAAGGAGTCACGAAAGTCTAATTGTTACTGTCCTCACTTACTGAGATATGGACATTCAAGATAAAATCAGGCATGAGACTGAACCCACTATTGTTCTACTCACACTGATGATATTTAATACATAATACAAGTATTATTCAGTATGCTGCTCCCTGCGAGTAGGTTAAAGCCAATGAAACACAATTTACCAACCGTCATCCAACAGTATAAGCAAGATCCCGAGTCCGTATACCATACGTGGTTTATCAACAATGAGGATCGACTGAAAGCATTTCGATCGATTCGACGGGGTGTGATGGATGTAATCCAAGATATCAAGGCTGGCAAATTTGGCAATGACTTCAAGGGGTCATCCTTGGAATTTGTGTTGAGTTGCATCACTGATGCAAAAGCAGATGTTTGAAGGCGCGGCGCATCCATTTTACTGGAAGCCAAAGTTGCGAATTCCCGATATTTACGAAGACGAGGCGAATAAGATTGCCTTTGGTCAATTCCTAGAAACCTGCTTGAATGCCACAAAGGAAGAGCAGCTCGTCAAAGAAATTATCCGCTTGTCATCTCGAAATATTAAAGGTTTAGGGCCTTCGGTCGCCAATATTCTCTATTTCTTACATCCAACCTTGATTCCTCCCTTCAATACCGCGATTCTTAATGGATTTAATGCACTTTTCAATGAGAAACAAAAATTAGGGTCGTGGGAAAGCTACTTGAAAATGCGAGAAGTCATGTTGCACACAAATATGCAGCATCGCAACGAGTTATCAACTGATTTAGGTGCCGTAGCTGGTCTGCTGTTTGAGATTGGCACGAAAAAGCTGCTCATCGACGGCAGCGCACATCTTGATGATGTTCAAAGGGATAAAGTCGAGAAATTGCTTAAAAAGCGCCATGCCGAAGTTTTGTTTGAACAGAAAGAGGAAGACCTGCATACAGAAATGCAGTATCTCTTGCTTAAAATTGGACATGCCTTAGGATACGATGTGGTTCCCGCAAGCAACGATCGGTCTAGAGCCTATCAGGATCAGAAATTCTCATTTCTATGCCTTTCCTGTCTGCCAGCCATGGCAGTAAATAAGGATACGTTTAGCACGATCGGTCTAATTGATGTGCTATGGCTTAGAAAAGGAAGCAATCAAGTTGTTAGCGCTTTTGAAGTTGAAAAAAGCACATCAATTTATTCTGGTATTTTACGATTGAGCGATCTTGCTGCCTCCTTCCCAAAGGATTTGAGGACACTATTTTTAGTCGTACCGAATAAGCGAGAGAAAGAAGCACTGCTCCAGCTCAAACGGCCCTCAATCAAACAGCAAGATGTGACGATTCATTACATATTGTTTTCTGATCTTCGTCAACACTGTGATTCAATCTGTAAAATTGGGACTGACCACCTAGTAATGACTAAAATTGCAAAGACGGTGTGAGCGATCAGATGAACTAGCGATAACCCGGTGAAAGCCGAACGGTTTGGAGTGGAATATCTTCCTTGATACTCCCTAGCTTACCGCTAGTTTCTAGTTCCCGAATGCGACTATTGTCCCTTGTCCTCACATCATTCAGGTCGATGCTTAACTTGCTATCCAAAGCGACAGGCTGGGCAAATGTGACGGTTGCAACTTGACCTTGCAAGGCGATTGTTGCCGCGACTTTTTGTCCATTTTGATCCATGATGTCGATCGATCGGCTGAGCTGCATTCCTACGGGTGCCGTGAATTTTAACTCAGACAGCGTATAGCCTGTAACGTGGAATCGGAAGCTGTAACGGGCGGGAGAAAATCGTCCCGCTAAGCGTGTCTGTGTGCCGCCTTCAGGATGGGGAACTTTTGCTTGGTAAGCGGCCTGGGCTGGGAGGCTGGTGCCTACGATCGTAAGGAAAATTGCGGCTAATAGTGTTTTCAGGGTTGCACCTTAAGTAGAAATTCATTTGCTGTTATTCCTAACTTAAATGCTCTAGATGAATTCTCGATGAAATATGCAATAGTATTGATTATTACAATACTATTGCAATAATTTTTTTTACTATTTTCGCGTAATTTTGTGCAGCCACAAATAGTCTGCGCCTTCAGGCAAACATTTACTCTGGATTAATTGGTTGGAATAAAACAGATTTTCACCCGATCGATCGTTGCGATAGCCAGATTCAAACCACTCGCCATAGGGATCGTTGACGTAAAATCCATTGTCGTCATAGCCTCGAACGACCATAATGTGCCCAAAACTAGTGAAATAGCCGTGAATAATACAGCCATAGCCTTCTGAAATTGCCTTACGTAAATCTCTAAGAGTGGCACGCGAATTAAAATCAACTTTCAGCCCATAGGAACGGCCCATTTGTGCTAGATCTTCCGGATCCCAACGCGATAGTCCTTTATCTTCCATCCATTGATACAGTTCGTCTTCGAGTTGACCCTCGTTACTCTGCCTCGGTATTTGAAGATATTGCATGACCATCGCATAAGATGTGACATTACAAGCACCGCGAGGGTTTAGCACATTATCTAACTGACTCTTGTACGGAATATTTAATTGCTTTGTCTTTGGCAACCACCCCAGGCCAGAGGGCAGTTGAAGATTAGGTTTTCCAGGTGGCGGAACGGTTCGACCTTGACTATTAATCAACCCAATGTCTGGCTGATAGACATACCAAGTGTTACGCGGCGGGTTCCCTAAGAATTGGTCAGATAGTGCGACTTTTAAATGATTTTTACCGATCGCTTTCCAAGAGTGGATTTCAAAGACCTGTCCAGATTGAACGACCACCTTGTCTTGAGGTGGCAACGTAGAAGAATCCGCAGAGGATTGCTTAAAGAAAGTATTTTTAGAGACTTTTAGTTGCATTGATGATTACCTACAAATGTTGGACGATCGATCATCAAGGCCGACATATTGGTCAAAGATGTCGGCCTTGACGATCGCTTTACTGTTTGAAACTAGAATAAGTGTTCACTTTTTCACCCGCAATATCATTAAAACGAGTAACCATTAACCTCTTAGGCACAAGCACCCATCCAAACTGGGCATACAGCGCCGGAATTACGACCAATGTCAGCGCTGTCGATGTGAACAGTCCACCTAAAACCACGGTCGATAATGGCTGAAGCAATTCCTTCCCTGGGCCACCTTCAAACACCAAGGGCGCTAACCCTAAGGCTGACGTTAGTGCTGTCATCAAAATTGCATTTAGTCGTTCCATCGCTCCCGTCACAATCACGTCCTTGAATGGCATTCCAGCAGCAAATTTAGTGTTGTAGTTATCGACTAGCAGTAGGCCATTCCGCGTCGCAACACCCAGCAGAGTTACAAACCCCACAAGCGAAGGAATCGAAATCACGCCACCTGTTAGAGCTACGGCAACAATACCACCGACTAGTCCGATCGGTAAGTTAATCATAATCATCATGGTCGAAGGAATCGACTTAACCGCAAAGTACATCAACACCGTAATAATCACGAAAGCCAGCACACTAAATAGGAAAATGTTTTGCGAGGCCCGCTGTTCGGCTTCAAACTGCCCTCCGTATTCGATTGTGTAACCCGATGGTAAAGTCACCTGCTGATTGACTTGTGACTGGATTTGATTCACGACCGATCGTAAATCACTGCCTTTAACATTCGCCGATACAACCAGTAAGCGCGATACATTCTCCCGGTTAATTGTATTCGGGCCAGTGCCATTCACCACACTCGCTACTTGAGCCAACGGAATCTTGCCGCCCGTAGGCGTATCCACAAGCAAATTCTGAATAGCCGTCAAATCCTTGCGAGCATCTAGCTTCAGCCACACGAGGAGATCAAAGGTTTGTTGACCTTCTAGGACCTGCGTGACCACCCGCCCATTCAATCCGGTTTCAATGACTTCAGCGAGATCGCCAATTTTTAGCCCATAGCGACCTGCCGCCCGCCGATCGAACTGCACTTGAATCTGGGGAATTGGAATTTGCGGTTCGAGTTGAAGATCAACAATGCCTGCTACGGTTTTCATTTGAGCTTCGACTTGGGTGCCGATTGTCCGCAATTGGTCAAGATCAGGGCCAAAAATCTTTACCGCTAACTGACTGCGGACACCGGATAGAACTTCATCCATGCGGTGGGAAATAAATCCGCCCACATTCGGAGCCACTCCCGGCAGCTTGGCAAATTCGGCCCGCAATGCCGCAAGGGTTTGCGATCGTTCCTGCATCCCAACGGCACTAATGCCAATATCAATATGGGCTAAATTCACGCCTGCCGCATCTCCATCGCCCGGTGCGCGGCCCGATCGGACTTGTACATAATCAAAGCGGGGATCTTGTTTGAGCACATCTTCAATAGCGAAGGCGGCACTATTAGTGGTATCCAGCGAAACACCCGGATAGAGCAACACTGTATTCACCAAGGTTTGCTCCTGAAATTCAGGAAGAAATGCCCGCCCAAAGGTAGGCAATAGCGCAAATGACAACACCATCGCTACCGTAGTCAAACTCAAAATCACCGCAGAATATCGCTGCGCCACCTGCAAAACGCCACGGTACAGACGCTTAGTCATACGCGGTAGCCATGGCTCGGTCGCGCTCATTCGCTTTGGGGGTAAAATTAGCGCACATAACGCGGGCGACACCAGCAGCGATTCCAAACTCGAAACTACCACCACTACCAAATAGGTAATCCCCATCGGCGCAAAGATTCGCCCCTCCACACCGGGCAATGTAAAAATCGGCAAGAACACCACAATGCCAATCACCGTCGCACCGATCAGCGAGTCCCGGACTTCATTACTGCCGTCATACACCACATCCAATACATCACGAGGCTCCGGCAGCGCCTGATTTTCCCGCAGGTTGCGATAGGTATTTTCGGCATAAACGATCGCATCATCGATCGCCGTTCCGATTGCTACCGATAATCCGCCCAAGGTCATCGTATTCAACCCTAGGCCAAACCAATGCATACACAATAAACCAAACAACCAAGTCAATAAAAAATCGAGAATAACAACGGTTAAGGTTCTCCAATTCATTAAAAAGGGCACTAGAATCAGCGCCACAATCACACTGCCTTCAACCAACGCTGATTTGACATTTTCCACCGACGCATCAATGTACTCTTCTTGGCGAAAAGTGGTCTTTACTTTGACATCGGGGGGCAAGGATTTTTTTAGGTCTTGCATTGCTGCTTCCACCGATCGGGTGACGCTGGGCGTATCGGCATTAGGCTGGCGGTTGACCATGACGATGACGGCTTTTTGACCATTTAAGCTGCCGTCGCCGCGTTTGACCGCTGCACCAATTTGGACATCGGCGACATCCCCAACGGAAATGGGTGTACCGCGCCGCGAAGTGATGGCCGAATACTTCAAGTCATCAATTCCAGTAATCCGGCCCACCCCACGCACCAATGTTTCCCGATCGGGGGTCGTGAGATAACCACCCGGCGCATTGGAATTAGCCCCGCGCACGGCATCGGTGACATTCGCTAGCGACACATCTAGAGCTTGCAGTTTATTCGGGTCAACCAGCACTTGAAACTGCCGCAGGTCGCCCCCATAGGCAATCACCTGCGCCACACCGGGCACCGCTAACAGCCGATTAGTGACTTGCCAATCGACCAATCGCCGCACGTCCATCAGCGAGGTCGTCTCAGCAGTAAAGGCATAGGCCAGAACGGTGCCGATCGGAGAAGTCGTGGGCGAAAGCTGCGGCGGTGCCACCCCGGTGGGCAGCTTACTACTGGCCTGCTGCAAACGTTCGGTAACAAGCTGCCGCGCTCGATAAATATCGGTTTCCCAATTAAAGATTACTTTGACGACCGAGATACCCACCGCCGAAGACGATCGCACTGCCGTTACTCCCGGCGTCCCGTTAATCGCACTTTCGATCGGCAATGTCACCAACGATTCGATTTCTTCCGGCGCGAGTCCAGGGGCTTCCGTTTGAATTTCCACTTGGGGCGGGGCAAAGGCTGGAAACACATCCAACTTCATTTGCGGAATCGTATACATGGTCCAAAAGGTAACAAAGATTGTTGCCATAACAACGAGCCAGCGGCGATTGATCACCCATTTGAGAATCGTACTTAGAAACATGGCGATCGGAGATGTAGAATTTTAGGACTAAGGCAATATATTTAAACCAAATTAACGATGTATCGGTAAGGTCAACCCATTTATTAAATAGGTCAGCCTTACCGATCGCTTTACTGTTTGAAATTAAAACGAGCGTTCACTTTTTCACCCGCAATTTCAGCTTGAGCCGTCACCTTATATTCACCCGCTGCAACACTCGCAACTTTCCCGGCATAGTGCTTTTCAGGCGCGTCATAGATCATATTAATAGACTGCTGGCTACCATCCGGTAACTGAACTTGCGCCGTCACTTTGGCATTAGGAATCGCCTCATGGTTATCCCCTTTCTGCACCAACAAATCAAGATGCGTATTACTACCCTCTTTTCCTGGCATCAATTCCAGATGATATGGGCCTGATTCCACCACCATGCCACCTTGCTTGCTACTTTGCTTTTCAGTCGCGACGGGGCTAGTGGTCGGGGAGGCGATCGGCTGACTGGTCGAAGATCCAGTGGGCTGAGACGCAGGTGCAGTGGCTGTAGGACTACCCCCACTACAAGCACCTAAGAACAACAAACTAGCACTACTAGCCATCAGCAAAAGCGATTTAATCATGGTCATTGTAAACTCCTGAATGAGTTGAAGATTCGGTAACGTTAAGTGAGGGAGCGCTCCCGGCATTGGCTGCGACCAGAGTCGGTTGTTTGGGCAGCATAAACTTGCCAAACATTGAATACAGCGCTGGAAGAACGAGCAGGGTTAAGGCGGTCGATGTAAATAATCCACCCAAAACAACAACCGCTAAGGGTTGCAGAATTTCCTTCCCGGCTCCCGCGCCAATCACCAACGGCACCATGCCCAAAGCGGACGCTAATGCCGTAAGCAGAATGGCTACGAGGCGCTCCATTGAGCCTTCGACAATCACCTGTTTGAGGGGAATGCCTTGAGCCAATTGATGATTATAGTTATCCACTAGCAGCAATCCATTTCGGGTTGCGACGCCGAATAGCGTAATGAAACCTACCATGGAAGCCACAGAAACGATTCCGCCACTGAGTGCCACGGAAATCACCCCACCAATCAAGGCTAGGGGTAAGTTAATCATAATCATCATTGTGGCGGGAATAGACCTCACGGCAAAGTAAAGAATGATGGCAATCACTACAAATGCCGCAAGTCCAGCCGTGATTAAGGTTTGAGTCGCTTTTTCCTGAGCTTGGAACTGTCCACCAAATTCGACGTAGTAGCCGCTGGGTAGTTTGACTTGTTTCACCCGATCGCGCACTTCTTTAATCACTGAACCCAAATCTCGTCCCGCTACATTGGAGGCGACGACGATTAGGCGTGACACATTTTCACGATTAATCGTACTGGGTCCTTCACCGTATTCAACTTTTGCGACTTGGGATAAGGGGATTTTTTGATTACTGGGTGTGTCGATTAGCAGATTACCAATGACTTCAAAGTTGTTGCGGTATTGCTCCTGTAGCCACACCACTAGATTAAACGTTTGTTGTTTTTCGAGTACTTGCGAGACTGTCCGACCATTCAGTCCAGTTTCTACAGTTTCCGCCAGATCTCCGATCGTCAAACCATATCGGGCGGCGGCTTCTCGATCGAACTGAATCTGCACCTGTTTTACGGGGACTTGGGGTTCGAGCTGAAGATCAACCAAACCGGGAACCTCCTTCATCGCCGCTTGAACTTGCTGGCCGACGGTGCGGAGTTCATCTAGGTCAGTGCCGTAGATTTTGACGGCGATTGCACTTCTCACGCCCGACAAGATTTCGTCCATCCGGTGGGAGATAAAACCACCACTGTTAATCACCACGCCAGGTATTTTATTGGCTTCTTGGCGCAAATCTTCAATCACTTTTTCACGATCTTTCGCCCCTTCTTCGCTAATTTCTACATCAAGTTCCCCAAAGTTCACTCCGGCAACATCTGGATCGCCTTGGGCAAAGCCCGATCGAAACTGAATGGATTCAATCCGCTTATCGTCTTTAAAAACCTCCTGCAAATCAAGCGCCGCCTGATTCGTAGATTCGAGCGATTGGCCCGGAAACAAAATCACCGCATTGACAAGCTGCCGATCTTGAAATTCAGGTAAGAATACATTACCTAAGCCGCTCAGAATAATCAGCGAGGCAACAAATCCAGCGATCGCCACACTCAAAATTACGATCGGTCGCCGCATAGCAAACCCCAACGCCGGACGATAGACCTGATGGGCTTTTCGTTCCAACCAAGTTTCGGTGCTGGGTAATTGTCGATTTGCTAGCAGCAGCGCACATAGTGCCGGAGTCAGCGTTAGGGCAACTAGTGTAGAAGCCAGGATAGATAGCAAATAAGCGAGTCCCATCGGCGCAAAAATCCGACCTTCAACGCCGGATAATGCAAAGATCGGCGCAAAGATGACAACAATAATAATCGTCGCAAATAGCACACTGGTTCGTACTTCGATCGAGCCATCAAATACAACTTGCAAATCAGGTTTAGGGTTGCCTGCTAGTTGATTCTCTCGCAACCGCCGATAGACATTTTCCATATCGACAATGGCATCATCAACCACTGATCCAATTGCCACAACCAACCCGCCCAAAGTCATCGTATTAATCCCCTGACCCGTCCAGTTCAGCACAATCATCCCCGCCAATAAGGACAACGGCAACGCGCTTAGGCTAATCACCACCGTGCGCCAGTTCATCAAAAATGCGACCAAAACCAATGAAACAATAATGACGCCATCTCGCAGCGCATCTTTCACGTTGTCGATCGAGAGTTGGATAAATAGATTTTGGTCGAAGGTCTTAAAGAATTTTACATCCGGTGGCAATCCGGATTGCAAATCCGCCATAGCCGCATCCACGGCCTTTACTACGGTAGGTGTATCGGAATTGGGCTGCTTCGTCACGGTTAGAATGACCGATCGTTTGCCTCGAAACAAACCATCACCGCGCCTTAGTCCAGCCCCAATTTTTACCTCGGCAACTTGTTCGAGCAAGATGGGTGTACCATTCACTGATTTGATCACCGATCGTTTTAGTGGCGCGATCGATTCAATCCGGCCAATCCCCCGTACCAATAGTTCTCGATCGGGCGTAATCACAAACCCGCCAGGGACATTCACATTCGCATTCTTCGCTGCATTAACAACTTCATTCACCGTCACATTAAAAGCTTTGAGCTTGTTGGGGTCAATCAACACTTGATACTGTCGCTCATCCCCACCGTAAATAAATACATTACTCACCCCCGGCACGGCGAGTAAGCGATTCTTAATATCCCAACCCGCTAACCGCGAAACTTCCATCAGCGAAGTATTTTCAGACGTAAACGCATACTTGACGGTCCAGCCCAATGGCGAACTAACGGGCAAAATTTCCGGCTGCCGAACTCCCTGCGGTAATACGCTCTGCACCCGACTCAAACGCTCAGTCACAAGCTGCCGCGCTCGATACACATCCGTATCCCAACCAAAAACAGCCTTAACAGAAGAAATCCCCACCGCTGAGGCCGATCGGAGTGAAGCCAGTCCCGGTGTACCATTAATCGCACTCTCGATCGGACGCGTCACCAAGGATTCCACTTCCTCCGGAGCCAAGCCCGCCGCATCGGTTTGAATCTCGACCTGCGGCGGCGCAAAGGCCGGAAATACATCCAGTGGCATTTGCGTAATTACCTGCAAACCCCACAGGGAGATGAGTAGTGAAGCCAACACCACAAGCCAACGTTGCGCGATCGACCATCTAACAATTGTGTTCAACATAAATTCATATCGGTCAATCCACTAGAAGCAAAAAAGTATCGCGATCGCTAATTTTGATGCGGCGGATAACGATCCTCTAACGTTGTTTGCGATACGGGATAGCGGGGTTCTAAATGGACTTCCGTTTCATAATGTGGCATCAAATCCGCATTGACAGGTTTAAGCCGATTCCGACGAGACGACCACACCGTACCCGCCCAAAAAGTCCCAGAAACGATCGCCCCGCCCGCCATTAATGACGCCCACCACGGCAATGCCAAAACATTGAATCCCTGAGCAGTAGCCGCCGCCTCTGGCTTTCCAGCAGTCTCCGGCTTGGTGTCACCCCGCAGCGATTGCGTATACAGTTGCGGAGCACGTTGGGTCACAATTCGATCGCCATCTAGTAGGCCATTAGTGACTTCAATCATCTCCCCCGATTCTCGACCTAATGTTATGTCAGTAGATTGGAATGATTTTCCATTCTGAACAAATACGATTTTCTTTTTATCATTCGTTTCAACGATCGCAGATTTAGGTACGGCTAACACCGCAACAGGTGTACGATCCGTGAGTACTTCAATCTCAGCAAACATTCCCGGCTTCAGCGCCCCATCCCCATTTTCTAATTCCACCTTGATAGGCACAACCCGAGTCTCACTACTAACCGTCGTCCCAATCACACTAATACGACCACTGAAGGTTCGACCAGACAACCCATTTACCTTCACCCGCACGGACTGATCCACTTTGATTTGGCTTAGGTCTTTCTCAAACACATTGCCGGACGCTTGAACTCCAGCACCGTTAACGATCGTCATAATTTTCTTACCGGGGTCTTTGGTTGATTCACCCGTGGTGGTTTCCCGATCGGTAACAGTCCCCGCAATCGGCGCAACGATCGTCAGTGTCCCATCCGCATTCGCATTCGCACCCAACTGCTTTAGGCGTGCGGTATAAGATTGACTACTTAAATAAACTCTTGATTCAGCCGCATCCAAGGCTGATTGAGCGCGTTTAACCTGGGCGTTCGCTTCGGCAATGGGCAATCGACTCGCAACCTTAGTCAATGTCGCTCGGGCCGCCACTAGTTTCGTTTTCGATTCAAGGGCCACCCGCTTTGGGAGCGCACCTGCATCAGCTAGCGTTTGATCTTTGGTATAACTTTCCTGAACAAAATCAAACGCCGACTGCGCTTCCTTTACCTCTTGCTCTACGATCGTTCCCTGACGCTCCAAATTCTCCTGAGCTAACTGCAAATCGGCAGTGGCGGTTTGCACCGCAGCGGTCGCCTCCGCCCTGCGATCCATCGCCGTACCCCGTAAATCAGTCAAATCTGGACTATTCATGATTGCAACAGCTTGCCCTTGGTCAACCCGATCGCCCGGTTTGACCAACAGCCGTAGCACTGTCCCACCCACGGGTGTCGTCACTTCAACCTGACGATTGGGCAAGGTTTCAAGTTGTCCTGTGGTTTTTACCCCAAAGGTTAACCGCTCTCGTTTCACAGGTTCAACCTTAAATCCCAATCGCGCTGCCATAGCGGGATCAACTTCAACGCTACCAGACGATTGTGCCGCGCCCCCTTTGAACTCATCGCCATGTCCGCCATGAGCACTCACCACTATGGGCCTTCCCACAAGCAATCCACCGACCAACAGCACAGCGGCATAGCGGTACAGGTTCTTCGATCGAATCGTAGGACTCATGGGACTTGGCATGATGACATTTCCTGATGAAGTTGGGTCGGGTCGGTTGATGCAGAAGGAAAATTAAGTGACAAGGACTATTTCTTGTACCAAGACTTCTGCCACTGCTGCATTTGGTCAATTTCAATCTGCTGGGAAACAATAATTTCTTTCGATAACTTTTGCAGTTCTGGGCGTTTTGTCTTCTGAGCCATATCTTGCGCCATCACGACAGCCGCCTGATGATGAGGCACCATTGCTTGCATAAAGCGCAGATCATACTCGGCATCGGCTTTGCCTAAATCCATGTCCATGCGCATTGACTTCATCTGGTCCAGTGACATCGCCATCGAATGATTCATTTCAGCGTGCCAAGCCATCGGCGTATTGGGCGCTTTGGGATACCAGTTTTTACGCCACTGCTTCATCTGAGCAATCTCTTGGGTTTGGGCGCTGATGATGTCCTTAGCGAGTTTCTGGAGTTCGGGACGTTTAGTTTTTTGGGCCAAATCCTGCGCCATCACCAACGCACCTTCATGATGCGGGATCATCGCATCAATAAAGCGGAGGTCGTAGTCTGCGTCGGCAGGACCTAAGTCCATGTTGTGGTTCATACCCCCATTTTTCATTGCACCATGATCCATACCTCCATTTTTCATTGCCCCGTGATTCATGGTAGCGGCAGGTGTAGCAGCAACGATCGGCGTGGCAGCAGGCTCCATCGCACTTTTTGAGCTAGAATTGCAGGCCGAAACTCCTGTACTAAGCGCGATCGAGCCGATTACCAATGTCAAAAACTGAGCGGTGTGGCGAAAAATCATAGGATCTATCTTTCTGTTTTTAGTAGATTGTGAAACAGTGGGTTAACTTTTAGCAAAACACTCTTACACTCTAAAATCTCACACCAAAATGAAATTGCGATGAAATTAGTGATTCACTTCGTCATCTATTGCTGATCCAGCGACCGCCGCCTCAGCAAACAATCGCTAAAGCCGAGAAACACCGAAATTATACGATCGCTTCAACTACTCATATTTTGCAGATTAGTTTTCAGCCATCCAAGCCAACAATCCCAAAATCTGTGCGACGGGTGGGAGTGGATAATCATTCAAATCGACCGTCAGAACCTTTGCCTGCAATTGCATAAATCGCCACTGGGTTCCATTACTTACACAACCATAAACTGTTGAAATCGACTGACCTTTATTCAAATTAAATCGTTGCGCGGCCACCATCTCTGCGGCGCATTGCCCCAACCCAGACTTTAAATCTGCTTTCTTTGCCTCTACTAAGATAAAGACCGGAGCCTCAATATCAATCAACTCAGTTGACCGACTTAACAAGAAATCACAAGTGCCATTTAGCCCCACCGTCTCATCAACTGTAAAATCTTCTCCTGAAAAAAAGCTAATCCGCTGCTGTAAGATCTGTCGAACTTCCCTCAGAACGGGACTAATAATCAGCTCCGGTCGCGCCTTTTCACTCCCGGTTGCCAGTGCTACGGGGAGACTATATTCTAGAAAATTTCTCAGCGTTTCAGACGGTTCGATCGGGTCTACTTGAGGCAGAAAGCGCAACCCTCCTTTGTAACAAGCCCGAACGCCTCCTTCGCACTAGCAAGGGTTTTAAACTGACTGTAGGACATCGCACGTCACCTAAATCATGTAGCCACATCTATTATCTCCTCTTACACCCTTTACTGACGCTGTGAAATCACCAAAATTATCCAATCGACTAAAGATCTGTTGGTGTCACTATTTTCTCAGGGATTGCCATTACGACACATTGGGCGATCGAAAGCCTCCCTTTCCGATATGAATCCATCATGCGACCACAAGTTCATACTGCAACACAACAAACTGTTGTTCATCCAAAGTTGCCATCGCTTCTTCCTGTCCCTGGGCATTCGAGAATTCGACTAGGTATTTGAGCGGTTCTTTCTCATGCTGATGAATATAAACGATCGTCCCCACCAGACCGATCGGTAATTCGGAGACCAACCGATCTTCATTCTCTACCAATGCTAAGTGATCAGTAGAGACGTTGACCAAGAGCGCAATCGTGTCTAAAAGTTTAGGTTTCATAATTTCAGTTAATAAAAGCAGAAACAAGTTGAGGCTCGATCGAATGAAGTAAAACGATCCAAATCGCCCTGAGTGCGATTGAATCAGTCTCAGGTATTGACCCTATTTCTTAAACCCTATGGCTATAAACTCTGCAATCTCCATCCCATTTTATTCCGGTAAGGAGGTCATAGCCTGCCGATCGACCGTGGCTTCAATTATTTTCTGCACGGGTTCAGGGAGATTTCTAAAAAAATCATATCCCGTCAATTTTTCGACTTCATCAACAGAAGTTAAGTACTCTCTCCAGGGCTTTGACTTAACGCCTTGTTGATTTGGGACTACGATCGCGATCGTTCGGCTCGTGGCTACAGTGACATCCTTCGGCTGAGTTTCTGGCCGATCGAGCACTAAAACGACTTTCCAAAGAGTAGCGGGAACCACGACATTATTATTGAGCACGGACCGCTCACCATTGGACCCGATGCCACCAAACCCTGAAGACCCGGCAACGACATACAGCTCTTTACCCTGCTTGACCAGACTCCGACAAGCCGCTTCAAATTGGGGCCAAACGACCCGATTATTATCCGGTGCTTGAGGAACCATATTAGTCATCAGGAAAGTCGATGAATTATCAAGGTCCGATCGACCTCGATCTTCTGATGAAACAACATGCCCCTTATCAAAACCACTTTTTGTATAATCAGAGGGACGGACCCGATACCAACCTATGGGTAATGCTGGGTCTAGTCGAAAGTCATCTTGCCGCTTAGCTTCTCCTAGCCAACGGTCATTTAGTTGCCAACTGGCCCAATTGGGAATGTTTCGTTCGCGATTGTAGGACAGGGCGTATTGCGATTTGAGCATGAGATAGTTGCTAGGATTCTGGGTTGAATCGGTTGCAGAACTTGGATTGCCCATTAAGAGGTGAGCACTTCCATAGTTCAAGTCTGCGCCTCGGGCGATTAGACCGTAAAACGGAATGAAAAATGAGACGGATAGATTTAACGTCAGCCAGATTTTGCTTTTAGGTCGGATTTTCTGCATACTCGTAGATCCCTAAGTCATGTTGAACTCGATCGATTAATCGCTTAGGAAAATAATACCCTGCGATCACGGCTTAAGGTACAAACTGTACCTTCGTTACGAAGGGGTCCAGTTATTTCGTCCACGCCTTCATCATTTCAAGTGAAGGGGCGATCTCATGCTATTTGACGGGAATTAAAATCGACATATCCTGCTCCGTTACCCGATCAGTCGCCTTTTATTGATATTTGTAATCTAGGATTATTTCTCTTCAGCTCACATCCAAACCTAATCTGGAGGATGAAGCTTGAGCTGCTGTAACGCCCCGCGCAGACTAACCAAATTTTCACGGTTTGTTTGTAATAATTCCACCGTGGCCCGTCCGGTCGGGCTGATTCCAATCATGTATAGGGTGTCATCACTCCATCTAAAGTGGTCGTCCCATTTCATCTGACGAGGATGGAAAATCTGCACCTTCTGCTCTGTCACCGGATCAATGGCCTCAATCTTGATGGCTTTGTGGAGATTACATTGAGGACAAGCCAAGGTCAGGTTTTCGGTTCTGCTGCTCCCACCGAGACTCACTGGGATGTAATGCTCAACATGAAAGCTGTTGGGAGAGTACCGCAATTGAGCACGACAAAACTCGCAACAGCCCTTCGCGCGCGCGATTACCTGATTCTTCAGTTCGGTCAATACTTTAACTCGTGACATACTTATTCAAACGGTAGCTATTGACGATCGGCCCAAGAAAGATGCAACGTTGAAGCCGTTCTAACGGACACCTGGACTTTGAATCCCTAAATCATCCATGAGTTTTGGGAGGGACACCTGGCGAAAAGTTGCTAATTTTGCTAGTGCCTCAATTCGCTTCACCCCAAAGCTTTCAATTTGACTACTGAGGTCTAAGAGTTCTCTATAATCAGCTTCAGTAAGGGTTTCGTCGTCACGTTTTTCCAGCAAAACCTCATATCGGTCGTGAACTTGCGCTGGAACTCCTTGGTTGATTTCCAAAAGCAAGTCTGTTTCTGCTGCCGTCAGAACATTTGTTTTGCGCCTTGCTCGCACAAATAAGGCGCGCTTGACCAGATTATCGAGATCAGGCTCACTTAAACTATCGACCGCTTTGAGAAGTTCATCGACGCTCATCTTCGTTTACCGAAAGGGTAGGTCTATCAGACCCTATAGTAGCCCTTTTAAACAACATATCGAACATTGGAAGCCTCTCCCTCTTTCCCATCCCCTCATCCAAGACCCGTCCTGAGTCTCACTTTCCCCTTTCCCCCTCCTCCCTTTTCTCCTTTCTTGTCACATCAGTATCATATTCTAGATAACCTTACTTATTTAGAGTAAAAGATTATCGATATTGGAAGAATATTCAGGGCAAGAGGAGGGCGATCGACCATAGACCACTTTGGAGGGGGCGATCGACCGGACGCTAAACACCAAATTAGGCAACCCCATAAGCGCACAAATGTTCGGTTTACAACGTTCTCAAGCAATCACCGCGTTTCTCTTTTTGAAGCAAGAGGTCTCTCTCCCAATCTAACTTTTAGACTGTAGAGACCACCCATCCTGAAACCCCATGCGCTATTCTCTTGCTGCACTCTGCTGTCTTACGAGCGCCACTGCTTGCATTTCCAACAGCACCAGCTTGCAACTCCCAACAGCAACCCAAGCCTTTCAGCCAAGAATGGACTCATCCTGCCACGAGCCATTACCAATCGTGGGCGGGGGCATTGTTTATTAAATCTACTTCCAAAATATTGAAAACTCACTCAAAGCTCCGCTCTTGTGGTCGTCGGAGCGTATGCTGATGGATGATCTGCCACCATGTAGATTCTCAACGAGATCAAACATTCCCTACCTGACAATCACCTTGCAAGAGGCAATTCTAGAATGAACGAGGCAGTAGAGCCAACCATATTCCCAGTATCTGAAACACAACTTACGACTGAGGAGCGACTCAATCAGACCATTGAGGATCCCTACGTCATAACCTTAAGTGCCGTGGTTGATCTGATGGCAGCGGCACGGCACGCGGCTTCGAGATCCGTCAATGCCATCATGACCGCGACCTACTGGGAAATTGGTCGCCAAATTGTACAGCTTGAGCAAAAAGGCGATTCCCGCGCTGAGTATGGAAAACAAATTATTGCTCGATTAGCGAAGGATTTAGGCGATCGCTTTGGGCGGGGATTCCAAAAAAGTAACCTATTCCAGATGCGGGCTTTCTACCTCAATTATGCCCATCTGAGAGCAGAGGCTCTGGACACGAACGACCCTGAGATTTTCCAGACACTGTCTGGAAAATTCCCGCTGCCTTGGTCCCATTACGTCAAATTGCTCTCACTCAAATCTGCTGAGGCACGAACCTTCTACGAGACTGAAGCGCTCCAAGGAGGCTGGTCGGTTCGTCAACTCAGCCGACAGATTGATACTCAATATTATGAACGAATCTTACTGTCGCGGAATAAAGCCGCCATGCTGAAGCAGGGGAATACACCCAAGAATACAGATGCAATGTCCGCAGAGGAGGAGTTGAAAGACCCCTTTGTCCTTGAATTTCTCGATCTAAAAGACGAGTATTCTGAGAACGATTTGGAAGAAGCCTTAATTCGTCATATTGAAAGCTTCTTACTCGAACTGGGCGGTGATTTTACCTTTGTAGGACGACAGCGGCGGCTGAGAATCGGAGACCAGTGGTTTCGCGTTGATTTACTCTTCTTCCACCGTCGCCTGCGCTGCTTGATCATTATCGATCTCAAACTGGGCGAGTTCAACCATGCCGATGCAGGACAGATGCACATGTACCTCAACTATGCTCGCGAAAATTGGACCTATGCGAATGAAAACCCACCCGTAGGGCTAATTCTATGCAACAAGAAGAACGAGGCGGTGGCGCACTATGCCTTAGAAGGGCTATCCAATATCCTCGCCGCTGAATATCAAATTACCCTGCCTAATGAAAAGGTCCTCGCCGCTGAATTAGAACGAACACGATTGGCGATCGAGCAGCGATTGGCGACGGGCACAGACCCTGCGGAGGAACTCGGCGATCGCTAGGAATTTGTCATGCACTCCACCCAGAATTCTTTCCACTACACGCGAAATCGCAAGTTATCTAGCCACTCTTGGATTTCATCCTGGAATCGGCAGTCTTCCAAATGCATTTGCAAAAGATAGGCGATCGCACACTCCACTTCATCCGGTTGAATCCGGTCGCCTTCACTGTCACAGATTAAGTTAATTTCCTCTCGGACTTGCTCAAGCCGAATCGCCAGAATCTGAACATCTGCTAGTTTTATCGCTTGCATTAGGAACCTCGTTAAGGTGAGTAATCTGGACAGAATTCTGAAGTGCCATGAGTAAATCTTCTTTTTTCATCCGGCTAGCATTCCGGATGCCCTGCTGGCTGGCCTCTTTTCGGAGCGCCCGAATCCGCGTATCTCGAACGACTGCGATCGGCGAGGTAAATTCGACCTCATCTATTTTGTGGAAATTTGAAATTGCCTCTACAGGCTCAGATTCTTGAGAGTTTGAAATTTCTACGGGTTCTAACTCTCGCAACGCTGACTCGAATTCTTGGTATGCAAGCTGCAACGAGATTTGAATTGTTTTGATCACCCCCACAATAAACAGCAACACCAAGACCAAGAGAAATAGGACGATCGCCCGCACTCTCCGTTGCATCTTTTCAGAGGTCAGCGCCTTGAACAGTGACTTTCCTTGAGGGATAAGCCAATCGATCAGATTCATCAATGAACTCGTCGTGTTTACAATTTCCATGATTAATTTCTCCTTAGCCCACTTGAAAGGGTTGGGCAGATAATTTTGTTCACGTCCCAACGCGATAGCGGCTTCTTTTTAAGCGTCTATGACGATCGCTTTATACTCAATTTCTGGTTTTGATTCTTGAGATGAACGATCGGTAACGCCGTAACGTAACAGGACCAGTAACGCCGTA
>ENA-OFCI01000642-OFCI01000642.1-metagenomes-genome-assembly--contig:-NODE-642-length-19678-cov-7.849615_pt1 | contig 19678 bp, 25 predicted proteins | sample MGYA00153391_OFCI01 | MGnify analysis MGYA00153391
GAACGGCGTTTCTTACCTTCGCATTCCGCTGAACGCGTTGCCGGTCCACAGCTGAAATCACCCTGGCTGCGAGAGCGTTGGTTGCGTCACGGCAAGGTCTGGCCCGGCCTCGCGCGCTCAGCCGATCGTCAGCAGTGACGCCGGGCTGAATCGGTAGTCGGGAATGACCTGGTCGATCGGCGCCGCCGCGTTCTTCGCGACCCGTCCGGCGACGTCGAAGCGGGATCCGTGGCACCGACACAGAAAACCTCCGGGCGCGCGCAACTCGGCGCTCAACGCGGCGTCGTCCAGGCGCGGGGACCGATATGCAGAAGCCAAGGTGGGTGAACATGCCGACCGTGACAAAGTCGGGGCGCATGGATGGCGTCGGGTTGAGACAACCGCGCGGCTGATCGGAGCGCTTCGACGACGGGTCTGCGAGCGCCGGGTCGTCGCGCTGCAGCGCGCACCATGGCGTCGCGGCACCGCATCAGTCATACCGGCTTGCCGCGCCGTGACACCGTGTGCGCGCTGCCCACCCGCATCGCCAATGTACCGGCGGCGACCGGCCCGCTGCGGGCCTTGGTCGCCTCAGATGGCCCGAGGCTGGCCTCGAACGGCGAGGCCGCAGCGAGCAGCCCGATGCCGCCCATCACGCTGGGGCTGCGACCAGCGCCTTGCGCCGGCGCGCGTCCGGCAGCACCATCATGCACACCCCGATCATCGTGGCCGAGGCGGGCAGGATGTGAGCCGACAGGCCGCTGCCGGGCGTCTTTCTCTCCGACCCGGTCACGGGCGATGCGCCTGGAACGATCGGCTCCATCAAGACCGACTCTCACCGGTGCCATCCGGCCATTCGAAGGAGCGCTTCGCCGGTTGGCCCGCCTTCACCAGCTCCTTTTCGTGCAGCGTCTTGCCGGCAAACGTAGCGTCCACTGTGTAACGGCCAGGTTGCAGCCAGGCAAGCAGGAAAGGCCCGTTCTCGATCGCCTTCAATGCCGTGTGCCCCTTGGCATCGCTCACCATCACGTTCACGTCGGCCACGAAGTCGGCCTTCATTCTGTCTTTCACGGCGAACTCGAGCGTCAGCGGCCATTGCTGGCTGATGTTGTCGATCGCCTTCGCCTCGTCCACGCCGATACCGCCACTCAGATACTCAACCTGGCCATTCAAAAGTTGGAGCCGTCAGCGCGGCCACATCCGTTGGAAGACCCCATCGCGGTCTTTGAGCAGATGCTTGAAGGCCCCGAGCACGTGGAGGGCGATGAGCCCCACCAGCGCCCAGGCGATGACACCATGCACCGTAAAGAACTGTTCCTTGAGTGAATCGTTCTTGGCCGCCCAGCCCGGCAGCGGCAAGCCGAAATAACTGACCGCATCGCCACTGAACGAAGTACCCAGGTAGCCCGTCACCGGCAGCAGCACCATCAACACATAGAGCAGCAGGTGGCTGAGCCGGGCGGCCCTCGCTTCCCACGAGGCCAGAGTCGCCGGCAACACCGCAGGTGAGTGCACCGCACGCCACGCTACCCGAAGCACGAGCAGCAACGCGATCGTCAACCCGATCGAGATGTGCAGCGCGAACAACGTTTCGCTGCCGGGTTCTTTCTCGACACTGAGCATGTACCAGCCGAGGCCGATCTGGGCCGGGATCAGCAGGGCCAGCAGCCAGTGCAGCGCGATCGCAGTTCGGGTGTAGCGGCCGGTCGAGTCGATTGGCGAGTTGGTCAATTGCATGGATGGTTGCTCCGAGAGGGCTATGGTTGGGGTCGAGCCGATGGCGTTTGAGTTGACGTACCAACAGTCGATGATGCCGAATTTCGACGCCTTCGGCTGCCACACCGATGCCCGACCAGCGCTCGCTGCTCACTGCAGGCCGCGCAGCACGCGCTGCAAGTTTGCCTCGAATAGCCGCGCGACCCGTGCCACTGACGCTGCGTGCGAGTACTCGACCAACGCAACGATTGGCATCGGCGTGCACACGGTCACCACCCCACCATGGTCGTGCATCGCGATGCGACTTGGCAAGGCGTGCGCCAGGCCGGGGTCGAGCCGCAGCAACTGCGCGGCGAGCTCCGCGTTGCAGACTTCGTAGACGCGAGAGCGGTGCCCTAGCGGGGTGCTGGCGCCGCGCAGCATCTCGTCGATCTCGTGCACAGGCAGCAGTGCGAAGCCGTTGGCGACGACGCTCGCTTCAAGACTCGCGCCCACCTCGTCGAAAAGCCGGTCGCAAACCACGGCCAAAGTGTTCTCACCGCGGATGAAAGCGTGCGCTCTGAGCACATCGAAGAGCGCAAGGGTGGCGCGGGCGTTCATTCATGTTCTCCGCTTCGTAGGCAGGTCAACCTGCGTCAACGAGAGGATGCACGAGCACGGTTAGGCAAGACTTGACGCCAGGTCACTCGCCCTGCATGCCGGCGTCCAACGGCATCGCCGCCGAGGCTTTGCGCTGCGCGGTGGTCATGTAGACGATGAGCGCGGTGATGACGACCAGGAAAAGCACGCTGGTACCCACCGTTCCGAGACCGAAGCCGCCATTGCCTTTCGGCTGCGACAGCAAGTCGCCGAACGTCGTGATCGACAACGTCTTCTCGTTCGCGTACCAGACTGCGAAGACGGCGGCGAGCGCAGCCGCGAAGATTGCCGTGGTCACCTGCAGCGGCACGTGGAAGTGATCGGTGATGTTGTCGGTGATGAGTGTGCCCACCACGCTGATCAGCACCACGGCCACCCAATAAACCCGGGGCACGTATTTGCGGGTTTGCACCTGCAACACCAGCGCAGAGATCAGCAGCACGCTCATCAGCAGCGACGTTTTGGTCAAGCCGAGACCGAGCTTGGTGTTGAGCAGATCGGCCGCTGTTTCGCCGACGGTGGTGGCCATGATCTTGATGACCCAGAAGTACAGCGTGACTTCGGGCACCTTGTTGAGCATGCGCATCGCACCGTCGTTTCGAGTTGCGGTCATGTCAAGCCACCGCTCGCCCCAATACCTGCGCCAACCTGCGGCCACGCACACTACCAACTTGCCTCGGCTGCTCGGTGTGGACAACAACCCCGGTATCGCAGTCGAAGCGGTGAGCCCCGCATGAACGACGCAGCGCAAGGCGGCGACCCGAAGGCCGACCTCGACCCGCTCCGCGCCTGCCGATGACCACGCTGCAGACGGTTCCGTTGGCTGTTCTGATCGGACTGCTCTTCAACGCCAATCCCTCTTGCGGCAGCGGAACGCTGCTCTGGGTCAGCACGCAGCCTGCACCGTCGAAGATGGCGGCCCTTGCCCTGACGCGCATCGCGGTGCTGGCGGCCGTCGGCGCAGTGGCAGGCCTGTTCGGCGCTGCGCTTCGACGCCCCTGGGGGCTGCTTCTTATCGTGGTCGGGATTCACCTGCCGTACACGACTCTGCATCAATCTCGCATGCCAGATGGCGCATGCGAAATGCCGCGCAATTCGTCTGCGCTGCCGGGGCTGCTCGCGCTGGTGCCGCCGCCGAGCGGGTACATCGGGCTGGCGGTCTTCTACGGTGGCTTTCAGGCACCCTCGGCCGCCGAGGGTGCGTGGACGCTGGCTTTCATCGGCGTGGGGCTCACCCTGCCGGTCTGGTTGGCGATCTGGCGGCCGACCTGGGCGGCGAAGTGGCGGCGCCACCAGGCCAGCAGCCCGCGCTGGCACCGCTGGCAGCTTGCTTTTCAGTTGATGGGTGCGACCCTGCTGATCGTCGTCGGGTTGGCCTTCGTGTTCGTGAAGGAGTTTCACCGCCCGCTGCTGGAGCTCGTCCGCTGAACGCCACAGACCGACCGAGGATCGATCACGACCTCGCCGCCTCCGAGGCGGCGCGGCCTCGATTCCGATTCAGGGCGTCAGACTCTTGCAGACTCGACGCAGCCGCGCCTCGGCGTCCTGCGCAACGGCCACGACTTCGGGCTTGTCCACCATCTGCATCATCACGAGCGGGTCGACAAAGGCTACCGTGACGCGGCTGTCGGCTTCCTGGCGAACGACCACATTGCACGGCAGCAGCAAACCGATGTCGGGCTCGACCTGCAGGGCTTTGTGGGCGAGCGCGGGGTTGCACGCGCCGAGGATGCGGTAGGGCGGCATCCGGACGTCGAGTTTCTCGCGCATCGCCTTCTCGACATCGATGTCGCTCAAGACGCCGAAGCCTTCGGTTTTGAGCGCAGCAATGACATGCGCCACGGCTTCGTCGAAGGGGAGTTGAAGGGTCGCGTTGAATCCGTACATGGGGTTCTCCTGATGTGTTGAAAATCCGGCAGCCTGTTGTTGCCGACGGTGTCGACCTCACCTTTCGGCAAGTCGAAGATGCCGATTCGACCTAAGGGCGAAAGCTTTGCCGTCACGGACCGACACGTGGGGGTCACTTTGAACATCGGCAAGGCCTGCGTGTGGCGCGGATCGAGACGGCGCCTTCAGTCGGCGCGGCCTTGACCGAACCGCCAACGGACTCACACATCGTATCGAGCCGCCATTCTGATGCCCAGATCAACGCCCTGCGAACTTCAGGGCCGCAGGTAGACGTAGCCCTCCCTGGCCTGCAGCCTTGCCACTTCGGCAACGCCGGAAGGCACCACGGAGGCTTCCAATACGACCCTGTCTTTGGCGATGCCGCGCGTGACGAGCGTGTTGTTGCACACGCGGAATTGGACCCCCCGGTTCGCGAGTTCGCCGATCGGACCGACATAGGACTGGCCTTTCGCATCCTTGGCGTCATCGAGCAGAAATTCGATCCCGGAACCGTGAGTGACGACGACGATCTCCGCGGTCGGATCGGCCTCCAGGTGGTTGCGGATATTGCTCATCGCGCGCGTCGCCTGGGCCAGGCCTTCGGACAGGTGGTAGACCACCTTGACCGGGCCATCGGCCGCACAGACCGCCCCGAACAACGTGAGTCCGAGGACGAATATCAGGGTGCGGATGACTTTCACGACATCTCCTTGGTTGACGTCTGGCGCTACGGTTTCGCGGGCTTCTTGACGGCGCTCAACGACTCACGCTCGACATTCAGATAGGCCTGATACGCGTTGCGCCGGTTCGCAGCGTCGAACGCGGGCAGCTGTGAGAAGCGAGACCAGTCGATCCGGCGGTAGGCCGAGTCGAAGTCCAGGCCGTCATCGAACGCTGTGGAGATCTGGTCTCTGAGGTAGGCCAGGTAGTCACGGGTCAGTGCCAAATCGGCGACGGCGTTCTTCGACTCGGGGCCGTGCCCGCCGACGACGATGCGCGGCTTGAACTCGAGCACCCGGTCGATCGCCTTGATCCAGGCCGACACGTCGGCATCGGCAACGAACGGAATGCGGCCCGTGAACATCAGGTCGCCGACGAACAGCACGCCGTCTTCCTCCACCATCAACATCAAGTCCTCCGGCGTGTGCGCCGGGCCGGCGTGCATGACGTGAAAGGTGAGGCCGCCCCTCCTGAACACGGTGTCTTCACCCACGAAGCGATCGGGAACAACGACGCGGGTCAGGTCGTTCACCCATGGAGACAGCGACTGCCTGCGCTCGGCCAGGCGGGCCGCAGGGGCATCGGTCGCCAAGTAGTCGCGCACGAGCTCGTGGGCCCAGACATCGACGCCGGGCTTCTTGAACGCCTGCAGGCCATAGAAGTGATCGGCGTGGTAGTGGCTGACGATGACTCGCCTCACAGCCTGGTTCGTCGTCTTCGCGATGAGATCCGCGAACCGCTTGCCGAGCGCCGGTGTGCCGAGTGCGTCGAACACCACCACGCCGTCGGAGGTGACCACGAAGCCCGCATTCGCGTTGAACCCTTCGTTCGCGCTCGAGACCATCCCCGCCTGGCCGAGCAGGTAGTAGCTGTGCGGGGCCACCTGAGTGACCTGCATCGGCACGCTGACCGGCTCGAACTCCTGCATCGGCGCTGCGGCCACGTCGAGAACTGCGGCACTCAGCAGCGCGGCAGCGAGCAGGGACCTGATGCGCATGCGTGACACCGATCGCTCGATCACGCCGGACCTATTTCGGAAGGTAGACCTTGCTGCGGTCCATCTTGTAGGTCCACGGCAGGCCCGCGTTCTTCCAGCCGTTGACACTGCGCCGGCCGTCCTTCGACAGATCGCCTTCGAACCCGTCGACAACCGAGTACACGCGGGTGTAGCCGGAGTCGGCGAGCTGCTGGTTGATCGCGCGCGAGGATCGATCGCCGGAGCGGCAGATCAGGATGACCACATCGTCCTTGCCGAGGCCTTTCTCGGCCATGCGCCGCGCCAGCTCGGCACCAAAGTCGGCGTTCGGTTCCAGCTTGTAGGCGCCACGCTTATCGTCGAAGGCGAGGCCGATGTCCGGCAGGTCGACATACGGCACGTTCGCATCGGTGACCGCCGGTGAGCCGGTGAACATCACCTCGGCCTTGGTGCGGATGTCGGCGAACAATGCCTTCGCACCGAGCTTCTCCTTCAGCGCGGCGGCCTCTGCAGCTGTCACATACAGGTTGAGTTTGGTCCGCTTTTCTTCGGGCAGATCTTTGGCGTCGATCGCGAAAGCGCGGGGTGCGAGCATGGCGAGAAACACAGCGATGGTGAGGCAGATCAGCGGATACGGACGTGTGGTGTTCATGGTTCTCTCGTTTCGTTCAATGCGGCGTTCACGCGCGTGCCATGCCCGGGTTGCCTTCGACGCCGACGAGTTTGGGCTGATTGAGCACAGGCGCCTTGATGACTTTCTGGTTGCGCAGGTAGGTCTCGACCACATCCCAGATCGGTTCGCCCTTCGCGCCTTCGGCGACCGGCGCCCAACCGGCCACCTTGTAGGTCTTGTTCGCCTCGATCGGCTTGCCCTTCAGCTGCATGTCGGAGATGCGCGACCCGGCCTTCTCGCCCGGCGTGCAGGTGTACTGCAGGCCGCCGACGCGCACCATGTCGCCGCCCTGCTGGTAGTACGGATCGGGGTTGAACAGGTTGTCGGCCACGTCTTCGAGAATGGTCTTGATCGTCTCGCCGCTCATGTCGGCGAGCGTGGTGTGGGGATAGGTGATCGCGAGCTGGTCCATCATGAGTTCGCGCGTGATCTTCTGGCCGGGCAGCAGCGAAGTGCCCCAGCGGAAGCCCGGCGAGAACGCGATGTCGGCGCCCTTCACGTCCATCAGCGCGTCGACGATGAGCTGGTCCCAGGTGCCGTTGAAATTGCCGCGCCGGTACAGCAGCCCCTCGCTGACGGCGAGCGTCTCGTTCAGCTTGTCGGCGAACGGAGCGCGTACGTTGTCGATGTGGGCCTGCATCGCTTGGTCGGCCGGCAACAGGTTCGAGAAAACCGGCATCAGCCTGTAGCGGAAGTCCTGGATGCGACCGCCTCTCACGTCGAAGTCGAGCACGCCGAGAAACTTGCTGTTCGAGCCGGCGTTCGTCACCAGCGTGGCGCCGCCGCGGTTCTTGATCACCACCGGTGCCGGCACGCCGTCGTGCGTGTGGCCGCCGAGGATCGCATCGATGCCACTCACCCGCGACGCCATCTTCAGGTCAACATCCATGCCGTTGTGCGACAGCACGACGACGACCTTCGCGCCCTTGGCCCGCACCTCGTCGACGACCTTCTGCAGGTTCTCGTCCTGGATGCCGAACGACCAGTCGGGCACGAAGTAGCGCGGGTTGGCGATCGGCGTGTACGGGAATGCCTGCCCGATGACGGCCACCTGAACGCCGTTCATTTCACGCATCGCGTAGGGCTCGAACACCGGGTCGCCAAAGTCGGCGGTCTTGATGTTCTGCGCCAGGAATGCGGTCTTGCCCTTGAAATCTTTCTCGACGATCTCCTGCACGCGCTTCGCGCCGAGCGTGAACTCCCAGTGCGAGGTCATCATGTCGACGCCGAGCAGCTTGCAGGCATCGACCATGTCCTGCCCGTTCGTCCACAGTGCCGTGGCCGAGCCTTGCCAGGTGTCGCCACCATCGAGCAGCAGCGCCTGCGGCCGGGAGGCGCGAACCTGCTTCACCAGCGTTGCCAGGTGCGCGAAGCCGCCGACCTTGCCGTAGGTCTGGGCGGCCTTGTCGAAGTCGAGGTAGGTGAAGGCGTGCGCCTTCGCCGAGCCGGGCGCAACCCCGAACTCCTTGAGCAGCGCTTCGCCGACGAGGTGCGGCGCCTTGGCCATCGAGCCCGCAATGCCGAGGTTCACGTTCGGTTCGCGAAAGTGGATCGGCATCAGTTGCGCATGGCAGTCGGTGAAGTGCATGAAGCTGACGTTGCCGAAGGCCGGCAGCTCGTAGAGCCGCTCCGACGCACCGGCCTGGGCGGCGAGCGCATCGCGATGCTCGAGCGTCATGCCGGCCGCAGAAGCGATCGCGAGAATCTGCATGAAGTCGCGTCTGCCGATGTTCATCTGGAGTTTCCTTGGAAGAGACGCATGACGGCGTGCGGGGCACCATGCTCCGGGCCCCGGGTTGGTGCCGTCTCGGAATGGGACGCCGGCAGCGATGCCGCGCGAGTCGCTACTGATTGACGGGCGACTTCGGGTCGAGCAGCAAGGCCATGAGGTCTTGCATCTGCTTCTCGCTCAGCAGCTTCTCGTGACCGAAACGCGGCATGCCGGAACAGGCGTTGTAGGCCTTGGCGTTGTAGAGCTTGCCCCAGGTGTACTGCACGATCGGCGCAGACACCGGGTCGGCCGGGTCCTTCACGCCGCGCAGCTTGCCGTAGTTGTAGAGGCTCGGCCCAAGCGTGCCGTAAGAAATCTCGGCCTTGGCGATCTGGTGGCAGTTGTAGCAGTTGCCGCCGTTGGGCGAACCCGCCGGATCGGACCAGGTCATGCCACGCCCGTTCTGCGCCAGCTTCTCGCCTTCTTTCCAGTCACCGAGGTAGACACCGGCCGCGGGCGGTTTGATGCCGGCCAGCGCTTCGGCCTCGAGCTTGCTCGCGACCGCCGGTGCCGGCGGTGTGGAGCCCGAGCAGGCCTGCTGGACGGCGTCCTGGTCGAGGCGGTCGAGCTTCGCCTCGCCCTGGTCGCGGAACGAGGTTTTGATCATGCTGAGCGCGAGCTTGTCGTAGTCGAAAGGTGCAGGAGTGGACGCGCAACCGGCCGCGATAACTACCGCCGTCACAGCGAGTCCAGCCAGCACGTTGTGTTTGATCGTCATGCTCGGTTCCTTTCAGCGCTTCAAGGCGGGGGCGATGGACGCGGCGCCTTGGGCGGTGACGCCCATGTAGACGCTCAAAGCCACGGTGGCTTCCGAGCCGTAGCCGGGATAGGGGAAGCGCTGTTGCCTGAAGCAATCGTTCAGCCGCCGCTGCATGCCCCACAACTCGCCGCTCGACACCCGGTACGCCGGCCAGGCACCGAATCCGGCGCCGGCGCCTCTGGCGGTCGTCAGGTCGGGCAGGTCCTGAAGGCGGATGCGCTTGTCCTGCTGACTGTGGCAAGACGCGCAGGCGAAGTCATAAGGGCCGGCGCGGAAGGAGAAGATGCGCTTGCCCGCCTCGTACATGTTGCGCTCTTCGACATGCGATTGCGGGATCGCGAACTTCAGCCCCGCCGACTCCGACGAGATCCACGCCACCAGGCTTTCGATGCTCGATTGTTCACCCTTGCCGAAGGCGGTCTTGGCGACGACCGCAGCGTCGAAACCCTGTAGGGTCTGCATGCACGTCATCAGCCGCGATTCGAGGTCTTGCACGCGGCCGGTGTCTTTGAAGTAGCGCGGCAACGTGACGAACGCGCCCTTGACCACGCCCGGCCCCAGGCCGAGATCGCATTGCAGTAACGATGCGACCTTCGGGCCGCGCGGCTTCTTCCAAAGGTCTTCGCCCTTGGCTTGCCAGAGTTCAGCAGGGTTGCCGTCGGCGAGCAATGCGCGGTACTGCGCGATGCCGTCACTTGCGGTCTGCGCGAACGTACGCGAAACGATGAGCAGCGCGGCTGCGGCGAGGTATCTCTTCATCCTTTGTCTCCTGTGACGATGCGAACACCTCGTTGTAGCGACACCTTGAACCGCAGCGTACCGATCAGGCGATCGCCACTTCGTCGGTCCGCGTATCGCCGGTGTTGTCGGTCCAGGTCACCACCACCTTGTCGCCGGCCTTCGCACCCTTGAACCGGAATTGCAGATAGGGGTTTTGCGAGATCGCCTGCCCCCACTTCGCTGTCAGCACGGTCTTGCCGCCGCTCGTCGCCTTGACGTCATTGATGAAGAGCGCCGGGATGATCTTGCCGGCGGTGTCCTTGCGCAAGCCGGTTTCCATCGGGTGCGACATCAGGACGCGAACGTCGGTCAGGCCGTCTTTCACTTGAGCGCGAAGGCGCATCGGGTCACCCATGGTCTGTCTCCTGTTGAATGCTGTGAGCGTTGCCTGGCGGTCGTGCGGGTCAGCCGCCGCAACCGCCGAGCGTGACCTTGGTTTCGCGAAAGGTCGAATAGAGCTTGCCGTCCGCCTTGACGACCGCGTAGACGTTCGTGCTCTGGCCCATCTTCGTGCGCACCGACACGTACGGCTCGGTGCCATCGGGAATCGTGAAGCTTGCCGTGAGCGGGTTCGGATTCTTTTCGACGAGGATGTAGATCTCCTGCGTCTTCGGCAGGTTGCTGGTCACGGCGACCGGCACCACGGCGCCGTTCTCGGCGATATCGGGCGACGTGATCACGATGTCTTTACTGTCGGTCGGTTTACCACCCAAGGCCTTCAGGGCATCTTCCATCGTTTTGGCATCGAAGCCCGACGCGTCGGCGGCCAGCGCCTGCTGTGTTGTGAGCATGCCGCAACCCACCAGCATCGCCAGCAGGCCGCCTTGCTTCAGGATGTCTCGTCTCGTTGTCGTCTTCATGTCCAGGCCTTTCGTGGCGTTCAAAATGTGATGCGGATAGAAATGCGCGGCGGATTCGTCCTTACCGCGCGCCCGCGGCGATCCACGCCGCAAGCGCCCGGGCATCGGCCTCCTTCAACTGCGCTTGCTCGGGCATCGGAATAGGCCCCCACGCGCCCTGCCCGCCCTTGCGAATCTTCCCCGTCAGGTAATCCACGATGTCGGCGCGCCCCGCGTACTTCTTGGTCACGTCCTGGAACGCCGGACCGACGATCTTGTTGGCCACGCCGTGACAGGCTGTGCACGAGTTCGCCTGCGCAAGCGCTAGCCCTGCCGGCGGATCGCCAGAGACCGCGGGTGGCGTTGCCGCCGTCGATATCGCCGCTGGCGCCGTGGTGGCAGCGGCCAGCAAGATCACCGGCGCGGCGACGCCGACCTTCTCGGTTCGCGGCGGCACCGCGGTGTCGGTTCCGCGCGCAGGGCCGAACGGCCTGACCTGCTCGGCAATGTTGCCGTTGGCGTTGCGGGCGTCGACCGGCAACGCCGATCCGAGCTTGCCTTCGACCGGGCAGTCTTTCATGCACAGCGGATTCTTCACGTCGCCCTTGCCGCGCACCTGCCACATGGGTTCGTAGAACACCTTGCCGTTGCGATTCGGCAGGCGGTTCTGCATCTCGGCGATGTTCTTGTCAGACAGCGTGAAATCGGCAGGCACGATCTCGCCGAGGTTCAGGATGTACGCCAGCACGCCGTAGACCTCGTCGGGCGTCAAGGACTTCGGCGCGTTCCAGGGCATCGCGCGGTGGATGTAGTCCCACAGCGACGACAGCTTCGAGACCTTCATCAATGTCGTGCGGTGGGTATAGCCGGGGTGCGACAGAAAATACGTATGGCCGCTTTCGATGTCCTTCTTCGAAGTGCCGCCGACGATCGGTGCAAACACCGAGTTTGACTCGCCGAAGGCGCCGTGACACGAGGCGCACTTTCCGTCCCAGACCTCCGCGCCCATGGCCACGCTGCCGGCGCCCTTCGGCAAACCCTGGAAATCGCCGCGCACGTCGATGTTCCAGGCCTTCACTTCGGCGGGCGTGGCGGTACGACCGATCTGGTCCATGCCCGGCGACGCCGCGGGGCCGGCCCAGACCGGGATAGAGGAACTCAGCGCGAAGCCGATGGCCGCCCGGTTCAGCACGTGCAGGAGATGGGTTGACTTCATGCAGCTCGCTCCGACTCGCGTCAGTACATCTGAACGTTGGAGACGTCGCCGGTCTCCGCGACGCGCCACGACTGGATGGCGTTGTTGTGGTAAATCGACTTGGTACCGCGAACGGCACGCAGCTGATTGATCTTCGGCTGCACGTAGTCGGTGTCGTCCACGGCCCGCGACTGCAGGATCGCGGGCGATCCGTCCCAGACCCAGTCGATATTGAAGCGCGTCAGCGCCTTCGAGAGGTTCGGGCCTTCGAGCCGGGCCGTACGCCAGTTGCGACCGCCGTCGACGCTCACATCGACCCGCTTGACCTTGCCGCGGCCCGACCAGGCGAGACCGGTGATGTTGTAGAAGCCCCTGTCGAGCAAGGTCTGCGAACCCGACGGCGTCGTGATCACCGACTTGCACTCCTGCACCGACGTGAATTGCCGGTACGTGCCGTCGGGCATCAGGTCGATGTAGTGAAGCTCTTCGTCTTTCGTGAAGAAGGGCTGGTCGCCGACCTTGATGCGCCGCAGGTACTTGACCCAGCTCACACCCTGCACGCCGGGCACGACCAGGCGCAGCGGGTAGCCGTTCTCGGGCCGCAGCATCTCGCCGTTCATACCCCACGCGACGATGACGTCGTCGAGCGCATTGGCCATCGGGATGGTGCGCGTCATCGACGAACCGTCGGCGCCCTCGGCCAACAGGTAGTTGCCGGCACGGGTGTCGGCGCCGCAGATATCCAGCAAGGTCGACAGCTTGACGCCGCTGAACTCGGCGCACGAGATCATCCCGTGCGTGTACTGAACGCTGGGCACTGCCGAATTGCCCCATTCCATCGCGCTGTTGGCACCGCACTCAATGAAGTGGATGCGCGACACCGAGGGCAGCCGCATCAGGTCGTCCATCGTGAAGACGCGCGGTTCGCGCACCAGGCCGTTGAGCATCAGCCGGTGCTGCGACGGGTCGATGTCCCACCAGCCCTGGTGGTGCCGCTCGAAATGAAGGCCGCTCGGCGTGATGATGCCGAACAGCGACTGCAGCGGGCAAAACGAGACCGAGGCCTGAGGCACCTGCGTCAACCCGGGGCTGGGGCGGCGCTGAATGTTCTTCTCCCACTTCGACGGGCCGCCGTAACCGGTGGCGGCCACCGCTTGGCCAAGCCCGGTAGAGTGCGCCGGCAACTTCAGGATTGCCGGGTCGCCCTCACCGATCCCTACCGCGTCACTGGATGCAGCAGACGCCGCGACCGCGCCGGAGACGCCCGCGCCCATCGCCAGCGCCTTGCCCATGAAGCTGCGCCGCGCCTTGCGAGCCGCTTCGAGAAGGGGAACCGACAGCTGCCCTTCCGGTGCCTTAAGAATTTGCCCTGACATTTGTGGCTTGCCGCTCGACATGCACTGTCTCCGTGGGGTCTGTTCGCTCGGGTCGGCGTAGCCGACCTCAGCTCAACTCTTCGATAAGCGACTTGAACCCGCGCTTCAAAGGCTTTTTCGCATCGAGCTCGCCCGAAACACGAACGCAGACGCTGCGGCACACATCGGTCAGGGTGCTGTCCGACACCGAGTAAAACGCCATCGAACCTTCTCGGCGGCGCTTCAGTGCGCCGGACTGGTACATCATGTTCAGATGCCGCGAGACATTTGTCTGCGTCATGCCGGTCTCCTCGACGATTTGGCCGACGGACCTTTCCTGCTGGCAGATGGAATGAAGGATCCGCAGGCGTGCAGGCTCGGCCAGGATAGAAAAATAGCGGGCCACCGACTCGAACACTTCTTCCATCTCGTCCATTCGCATTCCCTCCCCGCACGTCGCTTCAATCACTGAAGTCACGATATGCGCACACACGCATATACACATAGGTGTTTCCACTCCCTTGCAGTCTCGCCCGGAAGGGACTTCAATGTGCGGCCTATGACCGCCTCCAAGCTGCTCCCGGACCTGCTTGCTTTCGAGCCCGGCTGGATGACGATCGCGCTGTTTTCGCAACGCGACTGCGAGTACTGTGAGGAGGTGCGCGAGAACTACCTCCGGCCGTTGGTACGGTCGCGGCGGCCTCGCATTGCGGTCGCGGAGTTCGAACTGAGCGGGACGCGGCGCATCAGGGATTGGACAGGACGTGGCCCCACCGAGGCCGAGTTCGCTCGGCAGCAGAAGGCCCGCTTCGCACCGACGCTGATGTTCTTCGGCCCCGCTGGCGAGGTGCTGGCGGAGCCGATCATCGGTCTTTCGCGCGACTTTTTCGGGGCGTATCTAGAGCAGCGCATTCAGGCGGCGTCGAAGGTGATCGGATGACCTGCCCCAGCCGCACCTCGGTGATCCAAGCCCGCTCAGGTTCGTCGTCCGCAAGACCCGCACGAGCAGGGAGCCTGCGATGATTTTTCGCCAGTTGTTCGAGCCGCTTTCGAGTACCTACACCTATCTCATCGGCTGCGAGACGAGCGGGCAGGCACTGCTGATCGACCCCGTGGTGAACGCCATCGAGAGAGACCTCGCGGTGTTGGCCGAAACCGGCCTGACGCTGGCATGGACGCTCGACACGCACATCCACGCTGACCACATCACCGCAGCGCTGCACCTGAAGCAGCGCGTCGGCAGCAAGATCGCTGCGCCGGCGATGGAATGCCTGCCATGCGTGGACCACGGCGTTACCGACAACGTACCCTTCGTCCTTGGAAGCGTGTCCCTCGGCTGCCTGCACACGCCTGGGCATACCGACGGTCACTTCGCCTACGCACTGAACGACCGCATCTTTACTGGCGACGCGCTGCTGATCGATGGCTGCGGCCGTACGGATTTTCAAAACGGCGACTCGCGAGCCCTGTATGAAAGCGTCACGACGAAGCTGTTTTCGTTGCCGGACGAGTTTCTCGTCTTGCCCGGTCATGACTACCAGCGGCGCCGCGTATCGTCGATCGGCCAGGAGAAGGCCCGCAACCCGCGCCTCGGGCAGGGAAAGACGCTCAGCGAATTCGTGCAGCTCATGGCGGAGTTAGACATGCCCTACCCGAAGTTCATCGACTACGCAGTGCCGGGCAACAAGAAGTGCGGCGTGTGCCCGGATGACCTGCCCGAGAACATGCTGGCGTATTGCGATCGCATGGGCGCGAGCCGGCAGGGTTGAGCGCCACACTCCTTTGTTCATTCACCACGCGTTTACGTCCAGGAGATCAACATCATGACTACCACCACACGACGCTTCCTCGGCCTGCTCGGGGCAGGCGTTGTCACGGCTGTATTGACGCCGACTATCGCTTCGGCACAGACAAAGGGCGTTGGGATCAAGAACAAGGTCGTCTTCCAGATGAGCGACAACGACCCGGCGAAGTGGAACCTCGCGCTGAACAACATGCGCAATGTGCAAGTCGATCTCGGCGACGACGAGGTGGACCTTGAACTGGTGGCGTACGGGCCGGGCATCGGCATGCTCAAGGGAGACTCTCCCGTGGCCAAAGGCGTCGCCGAAGCACTGAAGACAGGCGCCAAGGTGGTGGCCTGCGAGAACACGATGAAGGGCCAGAAGCTGGGCTACGCCGACATGCTGCCGAACATCGGCTACGCACCGTCCGGGGTCGTCGAGTTGATGCGTAAGCAACAGCAGGGCTACGCCTACATCCGCCCCTGACGTTCCCTTCCGCCCCTTCACTGGCAAGGCACGCTCAAAGCGCACGAATGGCTGGCGCACCCCGATATGGCCAGTTGAACAAGCTTCGTCATAGCGCTGGCGGGACCATCGGGCGAACCTCCGATAGATCTTCGACGCGAGCGACTGGACCGTGCTGACTTCACTCGTTCTCGGGGTCTTGGTCGGCGCGGTGCTTGGCCTCACTGGCGCCGGCGGCGGCATTCTGGCCGTGCCTGCGTTGGTCGTCGGTCTGGGGTGGACCATGCAGCAAGCGGCCCCGGTGGCGCTGATCGCAGTCGCCGGCGGTGCGGCGATCGGTGCAGCCGAGGGCCTGCGTCGAAAACTGGTGCGCTACAAGGCCGCTGTTCTGATGGCGGTCTCGGGCGTGCCCATCACGTCACTCGGGTTTCGAGTGGCCCAGGCATTGCCTCAACGAACGTTGCTCGCGCTCTTTTCGACGGTCATGCTGATCGTGGCCACTCGCCTCTATCTCCAGGCCAGGAAAGCCGACAACGGAGATCCCGAGGAGTTCCTCAGATGGGGGCGGCTCGATCCGGCGACCGGTCGCTTCGCCTGGACATGGCCCGCCGCCGCCTTGCTGGGCGCGATCGGTGCGTTGACGGGTTTCATGACGGGCCTCTTGGGCGTCGGCGGCGGCTTCGTGATCGTTCCCATGCTGCGCCGTTTCACAGACCTGTCCATGCACAGCATCGTGGCGACATCGTTGCTGGTCATCGCGCTGGTCGGGCTCGGCGGCGTCGTCAGCGCCGTGCTCCACGGTGCCGCCATCCCCTGGGACCTGACCGCGTTTTTCACTTTGGCGACGGCACTCGGCATGGTCGCAGGGCGAGGGGTTTCGACGCATCTGTCGTCGCGTCATGTCCAGATGGTCTTCTCGATCGTGCTGGTGGTCGTGGCGATCGGCCTCTTCGCCAAGGCCTTCGTCGCGCCGTGACGCGCAAGCAGCAAATTCGACCCGGAGAGCTGGCGCCCTTATAAAAATTAGAGTGCGGGATGACTTGGGAACGTCAACCTATCCGGGCATCCACCGGTGTAGCGTTCATGGGACGAGGCGACTTTCGGATTCATTGGCGATTCCGCGCCTCACAGCAGTCGTGCGAAATGGCCAGATTTGCGGCGTCGGCAGGTCCAACGTCGGCCGTCAAAGTCCTCAAGCGCCGCTGCGGAGTGTCGAAAACTCCCAGACTAGGCCAACCCCGACGCACATGAAAAACAACTCTCCATCAATCGCAAGCATCCGCTCCGTTCAGGGCCGGGTCTACGCGACCGCCCAAGCGCTTTGGGCGAGCAGCACCTTGGCAAAAGCCTCGTCGGCAGGCTTGTTCGCGGTCTTGATCGGCGTCAGCGGCTTTGCCATGTGGTCCGCGGTGTCGACACGCCAGGTCGCCGAACGCGCCATTGCATCGAATACGCTGTCGGACCACTACGCCGCCGCGGCAACCGCCGTTGCGGCCGAGGAATCGCTGGAGCGCAAATACCGGCTGGAGCCGGGCCCCGAGGTGCGCCGTCGGTTCGACAAGGCCACGGAAAACATGCGTGCGGCGATAGAACTCGTGCGCCGGGACGGAACCGCCGAGGACCAGCGTGTTGCGGACCAGGTGGTCGCATCCTACGGCCCCTACCGTCAGGCCATCGACCGATTGTTCGACGCTGTTGACCGCGGTGATGCGGTTTTGGTCCTGAAGATCGACAACGACGAAGTCGATCCGCGCTTCGATGCCATCGAAGGTATGGTCAACAAGGCATCCGACAGTCACCACGCCGCTGCGCTGGCCGATTTGGCCGAACTGAAGCGGCGCGAGGCCTTCAACGCCCAAGCCACGCCTGCGGTTTTTCTCATAGGCTTCGTCTTCGTAGCATTCTTTTCCAGCGTCCTGTACCGCACCAGATCGCAGCTCGACCAGCAGCGCACCAAGGCCGTTCACGACGCGCTGCATGACGCCCTGACGGGCCTGCCCAATCGCACGCTGCTGGCGGATCGATTCGAACAAGCACTGCGTGCCGGCACGCGCACCTCCTCGACCACGGCACTGCTGCTGATCGACCTGGACCGCTTCAAGGAGGTGAACGACACCTTGGGCCACCATGTCGGCGACCAACTATTGGCTCAGATCGGCCCGAGGCTGGCCGGCGCGCTGCGCGGGGCAGATACGGTTGCTCGGCTGGGCGGCGATGAATTTGCAGTGTTGCTGCCTAGCGTCGATGGTTTGAGCGGCGCGCTGGATGTGGCCTCGCGCCTGCGTCAAGCCCTGGGCAAAGCCTTCAGGGTCGAAGGCGTCGAACTCGACATCGACGCCAGCATCGGCGTAGTCATCTCCGGCGCGCACGGCGCCGATGCGCAAACGCTGCTGCAGCGTGCCGACATCGCCATGTACGTCGCGAAGCAGCAAAAACGGGGCGTAGTGGTGTACGACCCCGAAAACGACGATCATTCGCCGGAGCGTCTCTCCCTGCTAGGGCAATTGCGTCGCGGCATCGAGCGTGGCGAATTGTTCCTGCAGTACCAACCCAAGATCGATCTGAAGACGAGGCAGGTCGTCGGCGTCGAGGCGCTGGTGCGCTGGCAGCACCCGGACCGCGGCATGGTGCCGCCCAACGACTTCATTCAGCTGGCCGAGCACACAGGTCTGATTGGCCCGTTGACGGACGCCGTTCTGGACATGGCGCTGGCACAAGTCAAGGTCTGGGCCGATGGTGGCAACCGCATCCCAGTGGCGGTGAACATCTCGGCACGTAACCTTTCGGACGATGCGTTCGCGGACAAGGTCAAAGACCTGCTTGCAAAACACGACGTCGCATCGAGCCTCCTGGAGGTCGAGGTGACCGAGTCGGCCGTGATGCTCGAGCCGGAAAAGGCGACCCGCATTCTCAAGGAGCTGCATTCCATTGGCGTTCGAATTGCGATCGACGATTTCGGCGCCGGCTACACCAGCCTGGCACAGTTGAAGAACCTGCCAATCAGCGAACTCAAGATCGACAAGTCTTTCATCCTGGCGATGCACAGCAACGCCGACGACGCCGTAATTGTCAAGAGCATGATCGATCTGGGGCACAGCCTGAACATGAAGATCGTGGCCGAAGGCATCGAGACATCTGATCTCGTGAACTCCCTGGCCGACCTCCAGTGCGATATCGGACAGGGCTATCACCTGTGCCGACCTGCACTGCCGGAAACCTTGATGCAGTGGTACTGCCAGCACGCTGTTGGCGCATTGCCTAGAACCAAATTGGCCCCAACGGGCATTGTTCAGCCACCTGGACTCGCAGTTTTGGGCGCCAACTGAAGCAGACCCACATCTCTCAGAGCTGGCCCCGCAAAACTGAACATCCCGATGAGGGTGGACACTGCTCCCGAGGGCGAGGACATCGCCCGTGAGAACGGGAGCAAGCATGGGCAGAAGACCCCGTCGCACGCACTCAGCGGCTTTCAAGGCCAAGGTGGCGCTGGCCGCCGTACGTGGCGACAAGACGCTGGCCGAGTTGGCGCAGCAGCATGACGTGCACCCCGACCAGATCACCGACTCGAAGAACCAGTTGCTTGCCAAGGCAGCCGACGTGTTCGGCGGTGAGTCTCGCCCCGATGAGCCGACGGTTGATCTCAAGGTACTGCACGCCAAGCCTGTCCTGAGCTTGCCGAAGGGATCGGGCAGCTGGCACTGGAGAATGATTTTTTAGAAGGAGCGCTCATCAAGCGCCGGCATGCTGAGCGCAAAGCGATGATCGACCGCACTCACCCCTTGCCGATCACGCGCCAGGCAGAGACCGTGGGCATCAGCCGCGGCTCGGTGTACTGCGAGTGCGAGTGCGAGTGCGAGTGCGAGTGCGAGTGCGAGCCGATCGGTGATGCCGACCTCAAGCTGATGCGACGCATCGACGAGCTGCATCTGGAACTGCCGTTCGCCGGCGCACGCATGTTGTGCGACCTGCTCAGAGCCGAAGGCTGCACCGTGGGCCGCAAGCACATGACCAACACGATCTGGCCGTACCTGCTGCGCACGCTGGCAATCGCGCGCTCGAACCACGTCTGGGCGATGGACATCACCTACATCCCGATGGCGCGTGGCTTCGTCTACCTGGCCGCCGTGATCGACTGGCAC
>ENA-OFCI01000646-OFCI01000646.1-metagenomes-genome-assembly--contig:-NODE-646-length-19606-cov-4.526111_pt1 | contig 19606 bp, 19 predicted proteins | sample MGYA00153391_OFCI01 | MGnify analysis MGYA00153391
CCTCTCGCTACGGGAGCAGCAGTTCGTGGAGGCTGCCCGCACCGTGGGCACGCCCGACTGGAAGATCATCACTCGTCACATCCTGCCCAGCACCTGGGGCCTGGTGATGGTACAGTCGACCTTCGGCATCGGTGCCTTCATCGGCACAGAGGCGGTGCTTTCGCTGCTCGGCCTCGGTGTGCAAAAGCCCAACCCCGATCTCGGGGTGATGGTGGCCGAGGGGATCAACGATCTCTCGCTGAACGCGGTGGAGGCGATCGCGCCGAGCATCCTGCTGACCGTGATTATCGTAGCGTTCGCCTTCCTGGGCGACGGGCTGCGCGACGTGCTGGACGAGTCCGACCTGCTGCAGGCACGCCAGGTCCTGCAGGCGGCGCTCGCCCAGGTCGAGCGGGCCGTGGAGACGCTGCAGCCGTCGCTGGAACAGCTCGAGGGGCTGCGATCAGCGCTCGAGGTCGGGCACAGCCGGCCCGCCGCCCCGTCCGGAAAGGGCTGACGGCGATGCACCGGCCCGCACCCGGCGACCGCCTGCCGCTGCTGTCGCGCCGCGCGCTGCGGCGCTCGCCGGGTGCGGGCACGGCCCCGACGTCCTCGCCCCGCTGCTCTACCGCGCCGGAGCGGTCGCGCTGGGCCCCCGCGCCCGGCGTACGCACGACCCCCGCTGGCTGGCCTGGCTGGCCGTGAGCAGCGCCCGCGCCACGCCCGGTCTGCTCGAGGGATGGGCGCCGCAGACCGGCCCGCACTGGCAGTCCTTCTCGCGGCCCGACCTCGACCGCGACCGGCTGCGACACAAGGTGTACGTCAGCCCGCTGCCGCACGCCCTCTCCGCGGCGCTGCCCGTCGTGCTGCGGGTCGTCGTCGAGCTGCAGGTGCCGAGCATCAAGGTCGGCGGCACCGCACAGGGTGTCCTGCGCCCCGACAAGCTGGTGCTGCACACGACCAGCGCGGCGAGGGCCGACGCACTCGCGGTCCGGCTCGCCGAGCGGCTGGCGGGGCTGCCGGCGCAGGGCGTGCCCTTCACCGGGCAGTGCGACCCGGTCGGCCTGGTGTCGCGGGGGACCGACCCGCCCGGCACGTCATGGCGGGCGTTCGTGACGGCCGTCGCGGCTGCCGAGCTGGCCGCTGCAGCCGCGCAGCTGCCCGGTGCCAGGGCCGGCGAGGTGCTCGAGCTGGCCGTGACAGGGATCGCCGCGGCCGGTCTGGACAGCACGACGTGGCAGCCGCCCCGCGACCGGGTGCTGCTGTGACGCCGCACGTTCTCGTGGCAGCGGGCGCCAGGGTCTTCGTCCTGCCGCCCGACGTGCAGCTGCTGCCGGGTGGCGCGTCCGGCGTACCGGCGGACGAGGTGGTTGTCGTACGGCCGGGCAGCCGCGAGCGCCCAAGGGTGCTGCCCACCGAAGCCGCCGCCCTGCTCGAGCGCTTCCGCACCCCGACGACCCTGGCGGGCGCCGTGCTCGCGCACTGCCGGGACCGGGGGAGCGACCCGCAGGACGTGCTCGAGAGCGCGTACCCCGTGCTCGCAGCGCTGTGCCGGGCCGAGCTGCTGGCGGTCGAGGGCAGTGCCGGCGCCGTGCCGGCCGGGCTGCGCGGCGGCGTCGGCGACCGGGTCGGTCCCGCAGTCCTGGTCCGCCTGGTCCGCGCCCTGCGCGACAGCGAGGTGTGGCAGGGCGAGCTGGCCGACGGCGCGCCCTGTGCGGTGAAGGTCCTCGCGCCCGGGCCGTGGGCGGGCGATGCGCTGGCCCGCGAGCTGGCCGCCCTCACCAGGCTACGGGGCGACGGAGCGCCGGCGGTGCTCGCGGTCTCCGGCCCCGACGGGGGTGTGGAAGGGCGCCTCGTGACGTCCTGGGTGGCCGGTGAGCCGGCCGACCTCGCGGCCCGGCGGCTCGGCGACCCGGTGTCAGCGGCACCGGCCCGGCGCCGGCTCGCGCTCGCGGTGCTCGACGCCTACGTCGCCCTGCACGCCCGGCGCACCCTGCACGGTGACGTGCACGCGGGCAATGTGCTGATCGAGGTGGCGGCCGGCGCACCTCGCGTCGTGCTCGTCGACTTCGGCCTGGCGGTATTGCCCGGCCTGCCCCCACCGCCACGGGCGGCGGGCGGCGAGTCGGTCGAGCCCGAGGCCGCCGCCGCCATGCTGGCCGGCCGGCCGGCGCCGGACGTGACGGCGGCGGGAGAGCAGTACGCGCTTGCCACCCTGCTCTGGCGGCTGCTCACCGACGCGCCCTACCTCGACCTCGATCCCGAGCGGGCTGCAGCGCTGCGCCAGGTCGCGGCCGCCGCGCCGGCCGGGTTGGGGGAGTGCGGCGCCGCGGCCTGGCCGGCCGGCGAGGCCGTCCTGCGCCGCGCGCTCGCGACCAGCCCTGCCGACCGCTGGCCGTCGCTGGTCGCGATGCGGGCGGAGCTCGCGGCAGCGTTGCCGGCGGTCGGACCGCCGCCCCCCGTCGCGCCGAGCTGGACGACGGCCCAGGCCGAGCTGGAGGCCGGCGGGCCGGCCTGGTGTGCCGCGACCCCGGACCAGGTGCTCGCGGTCGCCTGGGCCCTGCAGCGGGCCGCCGTCCTCACCGCGGAGGCCGACCTGGCCGACCTGGCCGACGCCTGGGGCCTGCGCGAGCGCGCCCAGCCGGGCCGGCTGCACGGCCCGGTGCTCGCTGCCCATGCGCTGCTGGCGGAGTACCGCCGTACGGGGTCCTCCGCCGCGCTCGCCCGCGCCGTCCGTCTGGCCGACGACCTGCCCGGCCAGCAGCCGTACGAGCTGTGCCGCGGGCCGCTCGCCCGGCTGCTGCTGCGCACCGAGTGCAGCGACCCGACCCAGGCCCGCCGTCCGCCGGGGGTTGTCGATGGCTGACGGGTCAGGCTGCGCCGTACGCGTCGAAGGCGCACCGGGCCGCGAACTGCGCCGGCTCGGCCGGGTCGAGTGCGCTGCGTGCCGACCAGAGGGCCTCGGCCAGCGTGTCGCCGGCGACCAGACGTTCGTGCAGCGCGCACATCAGCGGCAGAACCTCCGCGTCAGGGACGGGCACGCCGCTGGCGACGATGCCCGCACAGCCGCGCGCCAGCAAGGCCGTCACGAAACCGAGGGCTTCGTCGCCGGCGTAGCGCGTCTGCGCCCCTGACTCGCAGGCGGCCAGCACCACGCGGAAGGGCGCACCCGCTGCCACCGTCAGCTCCTGAACGCTCAGCGGGCCATCAGCCAGCAGCAGCGAGGAGAAGACCGGGTTGTCCGCGCGCACCAGACCGTGGCAGGCCAGATGCGCAAGCCCGGCCCCGCGAAGGGCCTCGATGGTCGCCGCCCCGCTGCTCTCGGGCGGGACGAGCATGACGGCGGTCGGATGCAGCGCCTGCAGGGCCCGTACCTCCGGCACGGCGCCCGGCAGCCGTGGGCCGGCGACCAGGGCAACCCGGCCGGACGGCGCCGCGGCCTGCCGGGTGCGCAGCCAGACCTGGGCCGAGGGTGCAACGGTGGTCGGGCCCGGGTGCAGGGCTGCCCACGGGGCGCGCTGGAGGGCGTCGACCGGGACCACGACCAGCGGCGCCGCGGGGTCGATGCCCAGGGGCAGCAGCACACGTCTGCGCAGAGCGGACAGCGAGCGCTCCGCGATGGAGCGGGCCCCCTCCGCGGCCGCCGCCGACCCTGGACGGGCCAGCCGGCGCAGGGCGAACTGCAGCGCGTCGAGCTCCTCGTCGAGGCCGTGGGCCGCCCCGAGCTCGACGAGGCGGGTACGCCGGCGGTCGAGCACCACGGCCAGCAGCTGCCCGTCGAGCGCGGCGAACTCGACGAGTACGGCAGCTCCGACCTGCTCGCGCACCTGCGCTGCACTCAGGGGACGGCCGTCCGGGGCGTTCTGGACCGAGCTCTCCGGCGACCAGCTGGCCCGGCGCAGCTCCGCCTCGGCCTCGACGACCTGGCGCAGCAGGGCCGCCGGTTCGGCTGCTCCCGCGTCGCGCAGGACTGCGAGCTCGCCCTGCAGACCTCGCAGCGTCACCAACCCGTGCTCGACCCGCGGTCCGGTGAGCGCCTCTACCGGGGCGAGGGCCGCGGCCCGCGTGCGCTCCAGCCAGTCGAAGACCCGGGCCGGCGTCGTGGGCCGCGAGCCGAGCTGGCGGGGACGGGTGAGTGCGCGCAGCCCCAGGACGCCCAGCTCGGCGCCATGTGCCGACGCCAGCACCCTCAGCTCGTACGAGGGGAGCGCCAGGCGGTGCCGATCAAGGTCAGCCAGACCCCGCCGGCAGCCGGTCAGCACGGCCTTCCGATCGTCTGTCTCGGCGGCCAGCAGGGCCGCAGCGACCCGGCCGCGGGTGCGCAGCAGGACGGGCGCTCCGTGCGACAAGCGGACCGCCGAGCGCAGGCTGGCTACTGCCTGCGGGTCGGGGGTGGCGGCCGGCAGCTGTCCGGCCGGCGCTCCGGGCTGTCCAGCGCGCAACGCGTACCGCCCGGCGAGCAGGTGGGCCTCGACGGCGTCGCTGCGCATCCCGCAGCGCTCGAGTATCCGCGCGCACTGCCGGAGCCGGCCGAGTTCGCGACCGGTAAGCGCCGAGGCGAGCGCCTTCGTCTCACCGGTGAGCACCGCTGCGCGCGCGAGCAGCCCCGGGCGTCGCTGCCGGCTCAGCAGCGCGGCGCTGGACTCGGCGGCGGCCAGGGCAGCCGGGGCGTCACCGGCAAGCAGCGACAGCCGGGCCACGCGCAGTCGTGCTTCGGCGGCCATCAGCGAGACCTCACCCTCCGGCAGCTCCGCCAGAGCGCGGCGGGCGGCCGCGAGTGCCTCCGGGAGCAGTCGCAGGCCCGCGAGGGCGTCGGAGTACTCCAGGTGGTGCTCGCCGAGCGGCAGACCTGCTGCCTCGTAGCGCTGGTGGGCCTCATCGAAGTAGGTGAGGCTCCGCGTGAGCCGGCCGGCCTGCACCTCGACCCAGGCGCGGGTCAGTGCCACGTACGCCTGGACGGTGGGTCCGGCGGCGACCGCGTCGGCTGCCGCGCTGTCCAGCAGGCTGCGCGCCGCGGCGCTGTGCCCGAGCTGTCCTTCCAGGTGCGCCAGGTTGTTTCCGGCCTTCGCGCGGATGACGACCGGGCAGTCGGGGCCGGCGAGCAGGCGCCGGTAGCGACCGGCGGCGAGCTCGAGCCGCTGGGCGTTCTGGTGCACCACGGCCTGCTGGAACAGCAGCTCGGCACGTCCGGCCGGTGGCAGCAGGGTGGCCGCCCGGTCGGCGTCGCGCTGCGCTGCCGCGAGGTGGCCGAGCTCGGTCTGGACAGCGACGCGACTCACCAGCACCTCGGCGAGCCGCCGGTCCAGGCGGTGCCGCTCGGCCAGGCGGACCGCCTCGTCGAGCAGGCGGCGTGCGGAGGCGTTGCGTACGGCGAGTCGCTCGGCCCAGGCATGCGCCCGCAGCGCGACGACCAGCGCCTCGGCCGGACCCTCACGGCGGGCCCGCTCCAGGAGTCGCGCCGCCCCGGGGCGGTAGCTACCCGGATCGACGACGACGCCGGCATAGATGCGGTCCGCCAGTGCAACCAGGTCCTCGGCTGGTCGCGGTGCTACCCGTTCGGCCCTTCGTTCGGCCATGCTGGGCCCCGCTCGACGTCGCCGATGAGATCGCGACGGTAACTCTTACCGAGGTGGGGGACGCCATGCAGGAGCGGGACGATGACCGTACGGGCCGGCGTGCGGACGTGGGGGCGGTGCGTACCGGAGATCAGCGACGGCGCGACGCCGAGAGCGTCGGCCGGCAACGTGCGGCCCTGCTGCCCGGAAAGCGCTCGCAGGGCTTTCAGGATCAGCTGACGCAGCTGCTGGCGGAGCGTCGAGCCGGTGGCGACGTCGAGCAGTTCGACGTCCACCGCGTGCCGGGCGAGCAGGGCAGCACGGTTGTCGTACGCGGCGCCCTGCTCGTCCGTCCGGGGCTGGCCCTTGACGAGCCCGAGCTGTACGCCCGGCTCATCAAAGAGGTGGGCGGAGCCGAGGAACGTCTCGACGGCAGGCTGCTCGTGCTGTCCGGCAACGACGTGCGGGCCGACCGGCTGGTCGAGGTGGCCCGCGAGGTCCGGGCCGCCGGACACGAGGCCTCTGCCGACCACGTCGTACCGCTCGGGGTGATCTGCAAGGGCGAAGGCGGCCCGGCCAGGACCGAGCTGGCCAGTCTGCCGGCCGGACCGGCACCGGGGCTGGGCGCCGTCCTGCTGTCGGTCATCGACACCGGTGTCGCGGTCAAGGGCCACGAGCACGACTGGCAGAGCGCACTGTTGTCCGCGGACAACGTCGACGCCCTCGACGCCTTCCCGCTGCCCGGCGGCGACGGCTTGCTGGACGCCGCCGCCGGACACGGTGCTTTCGCCACCGGAGTGGTCCAGCAGGTGGCGCCTGCGGGCAACGTGCGCGTGCGGCGGGCGGTCGACAGCGATGGGATCGGCAGCGAAGTGCGGGTCGCCGAGCAGCTCCTGGTTGCCGTGCGCGAGGACCGGGCCGAGGTCGTCAACCTCTCCCTCGGTGTGCAGACCGTCGACGATCAGCCGCTGCTCGCCTTCCAGGTGGCTCTCGAGCTGCTCAGCGAGGGCGACCAGGACGACGTGCTGCTGGTGGCGGCGGCGGGCAACTACGGGGACACCCGGCCATGCTGGCCCGCGGCGTTCCGCCGGGTCGTCGCGGTGGCGGCGCTGACCTCGGACCTGAAGCCGGCGCCGTGGTCCAGCCACGGGCACTGGGTCGACGTGTCCACAGTCGGTGAGGGCGTCGTCTCGACGTACGTCCGTGGCAGGGAGGACCCGGCCCTGAGCCCGGGAACCGGCCCGGACGACTGGCCGATGCAGGACAGCAGGCCGTGGGCGGTGTGGTCAGGTACGTCCTTCGCTGCGCCACAGGTAGCCGCTGAAGTGGCCCGTCGGCTCGCCGAGCAGCGGGCGGCCGGGGACCTGACCGCGACGCCGCGCGCCGTCCTGGTCGCGCTGCTCGCCGGTCGACCTCGGCTGCCGGACTACGGCGTGCCGGTGCCGATCCTGTCGGGGACGCCCGTACCGACCTGACTCGGCGAAGCACCGCTCACACCGACGTCCAGGGCGTCAGCACGATCAGACCCGTCGCCGTCACGAGGCGCAGCCGGAGGTGACCGGTCGCCAGCCCGTCGGCGCGGAACAGACCCTGCGCGTCCGGCTCGACCGCGACCTCGTCATCGCCCGACTCCACGATGATCGAGGCCGGCCGCGCGCCGAGCACCTGCCCGAGCAAGGTGCACCTGCCGTCCCGGACCTCGACCTGCAGCTCCAGACCGACCGCCGCCGCCTCGTACGACAGCAGCCGTACGTCATTGTCGCCGCGCACCACGACCAGATCGGAGCCGGACTCGGCGCTGTCGACCAGCAGCACCGCCAGCTCGGCGTCGAGGTCACGCACCGTGAACGCCGTACGGGCCAGGTCCAGCACCAGCGCGGGCACCGGGTCGGCCTCGCTGGCAACGGCCCGCAGGCGGGCGACCAGGGCGTCGTCGTCGAGCATGACCTTGTCACCGCTCATGGTGCTCCTTCCTCGGTGAGGCCAGCGAGCGAGAGGCCGCGGGACTGGGCGAGCGCTCGCAGCCGCCCCAGGCAGCGGGCGCGGGTGGGACCGATGCTGCCGACCGGCATGTCGAGCGCCGCCGACACCTCGGCGTAGCTGGGCGCCGGATCGGCCATCAGCACGCGGAGCAGCGTCTGGCAGCGCCCGGACAGCCCGCCGAAGCACTCCCACAGCCGCGCGTCGCGCTCCTGCAGGACCAGCCGAACGTCCAGCGGGTCGGCGGCGTCCGTCACGTCGAAGGGCGCGTCGTCGGCGGCCGGCAGCTCCCGACCGGCCCGCCGCAGCACCCGCAGGCATTCGTGCCGGGCGGTGGTCGCCAGCCAGCCCGGCAGGCGGTCGGGGTCGTCGATGCGACCCAGGTGCTCCAGCAGGCGCAGCCAGGTCGTCTGGACGACGTCCCCGGCGTCGGCGTCGGCGAGCCGGTGCGCCCTGGCGATCGCCCACAGCAGGGAGGTGAAACGCTCGACGAGCTCGTCCCAGGCCGGTGCGCTGCCGGCCGTTGCCCGCCGCAGCAGGTCCCCGGCACTCTCGGGGGCCGGCCCTGCCTCGGGGTTCTCGTGCGCTGACGGGGGCGGCACGCTCCCCCTTTCGACCTGGCCCCGCGGGACCGGGGGTCGCCATCCTGCCCCCGCCGGTCGCCGGTCCGCCAGCACCTCACGCGACACGGGCCAGCACTCCCGTGGCAGTCCGGTGGTTTCGTCCGTACGGACACATGACCCCTCCTCGTGGCAACGGCGTCTACCGGGAGGAGTCGCGAGCCGGCCGTCTGATACCTGCGGGAAGGGGCCCGGTGGGTCGCGCGTTGAAGGACACGTGTTGACTCAAAACATGACCGAGAAGGTGGACAACCTCGAGGAGCTGGCCGCGCAGGCCGGGCGCGATCTCGAGGGCGACTCCGCGACAGACGTACTCCGCTGGGCCGACGAGACGTTCGGCAGCCGCTTCGTCATCGCGTCGTCGATGGCCGACGGCGTCCTCGCGCACCTCGCGTCCAAGGTTGCCTCGGGCATCGAGGTGCTGTTCCTGGACACCGGTTACCACTTCGCCGAGACGCTCGGCACCCGCGACGCCGTGGCGCAGGTGTACGACGTGACGGTACGTACCGTGCTGCCGGTGCTCACGGTCGGCCAGCAGGAGGCCGTCTACGGCGGTCAGCTGCTGCAGCGCGACCCGGACGCCTGCTGCGCGATCCGCAAGGTCGAGCCGCTCACCCGCGGACTCGCGCCGTACACCGCCTGGGCGTCCGGCATCCGGCGCGACGAGGCCACGACGCGCCGCGAGATCGGGGTTGTGGAGTGGGACGCGCGCCGCGCCAAGGTCAAGGTCAACCCGCTCGCGACCTGGACGCAGGAGCAGTACGACGACTACATCGCCGACAACAACATCCTGGTCAACCCGCTGCAGTACGACGGCTACCCCTCGATCGGCTGCGCGCCCTGCACCCGGCGGGTAGCCCCCGGCGATGACCCCCGCTCCGGGCGCTGGGCGCAGGTCGGCGACAAGGTGGAGTGCGGGCTGCACTCCTGAGGGGTGGCGTACAGAACGTGCCGCCGGAGCCGGTCGGGCAGGTCGGCGAGGGGGTGGTCGAACTCCCTGACCCAGCGGAGGCCGACTCGTTCCATCACCCGCCATGACCGCCTGTTGGCTACGGCGGTGAACGACACGACCTCATCGACATGCTGCAGCCCGACGTCAATCGCGGCCCGGGCGGCCTCGGTTGCCAGGCCGTGGCCCCAGTACGTCCGAGCCAGCCGCCAGCCAACCTCCAGGGCGGGCGCACCGGTGACGTTGCTCCAAGCCAGCCCGGTGAAGCCGGCGAAGGCGCCGGACACCTCGACCGCCCACAGACCGTAGCCGTGCTTGTCCAGGTGCGCCTCGATCCGGTCGGCAAAGGCGTCGCTCTGCTGCCGGGTCAGCGTCGCCGGCAAGTGCTCCATCACGACCGGGTCGGCGTTGAGCTGTCCGAACGGCTCCCGATCGGCCGGCGTCCAGGCCCGGAGCAGAAGTCGGGGTGTCCGGATCGTCGCGTCGTTCATCCGGCATCAGCGCCCGGTGATGCCCTTGTAGCGGAGCACGAAGACCCGGGTGCACGCCTCGCACCGCCACTGCGCGCGACCGGCGGCCGGGTCGTCCTGCTCGGCCTCCGCGACCCAGGGCCTGATCGACTCCTCCCCGCAGTACGGGCAGCACATCGGCGCGGCTCGCTCGGTCATCGGGCCTCGCCGACCCGGGTGCTCACCGCAGCAGCGCCTCGTCGGCGCGCCTGGCCCACACCGCGAATCTCTCATTCGGCTCGCGGTGCGCCAGGTAGCTGCGCAGCAGCCGCTCCACGTAGTCGGGTGCGTCGTCGGCGGTGACCTTGAGCCCGCGGGACTTGCGGCCGAAGCCGGCGTCCTCGCCCAGCCGCCCACCCAGGTGCACCTGGAAACCCTCGACGCCGTCGACAATCGAGCCCTTCAGCCCGATGTCACCGGTCTGGAAGCGGGCGCACGAGTTGGGGCAGCCATTGACGTTGATGGTCAGCGGCTCGTCGAAGTCGGGCAGCCGCTTCTCCAGCTCGCTGTACAGGTCGACCGAGCGCGCCTTGGTCTCGACGATCGCGAGCTTGCAGAACTCCAGGCCCGTGCAGGCAAGCACGCCGCGGCGGAAGACCGACGGCCGTACCCGCAGGTCGTCGGTCTCCAGCTCGGTCACGACGGTCTCGACGTGCTCGCCGGGGATGCCGAGCAACACCACGCCCTGCTGGGCCGTCATGGCGGCCCGCCCGTCGCCGTACCGCTCGGCCAGGTCGGCGAGGCGCTGCAGCTGCCGCCCGCTGGTACGTCCGGCGCGCGGCACGGCTCCGATCCAGTGCCGGCCGTCGGCCTGTCGGCGTACGCCGACGTGGTCGCGCTCCGGCACCGGCGGCGTCGCGGGGGCGGGTCCGTCGGGCAGCGGCTCAGTGAGGTACTCGGTCTCGAGGACCTCGCGGAAGCGCTCCGGACCCCAGTCGGCGAGCAGGAACTTCAGGCGGGCGTGCATCCGCGAGCGGCGGTAGCCGTAGTCGCGGAACACCGAGCAGACCCCCGCCCAGACCTCCTCGACGCGGGCCGGCTCGACGAACGCGCCGAGCCGCAGGCCGAGCTTGGGGTTGGTGGACAGGCCGCCACCGACCCACAGGTCGTAGCCGCGCCGCCCGTCGGGCTGCTGCACGCCGACGAACGCGACGTCGTTGATCTCGTGGTTGGTGCAGTGCACCGAACACCCCGAGATCGAGGTCTTGAACTTGCGAGGCAGGTTGGCGAAGGCCGGGTCGCCGACGAATCGGGCTCGGACGGCCTGCAGGACATCGGTCGCGTCCAGCACCTCGTCGGCGTCGACGCCGGCCAGCGGGCAGCCGACGATGACGCGCGGGCAGTCGCCGCAGGCCTCCGTCGTGTCCAGCCCGACCGCGTCCAGCCGCTCCCAGATGGCGGGGACGTCCTCCACCTTGATCCAGTGCAGCTGCACGTTCTGCCGGTCGGTGACGTCGGCGACGTCGCGGCCGTAGGTCGTACTGAGCTCGCCGATCGTGCGCAGCTGCTCGGCTGTGAGCTGGCCGCCGTCGATGCGGATGCGCAGCATGAAGTACGGCGCCTCGAGCTCCTCGGGCGCCAGCACGGCGGTCTTGCCGCCCGGGATGCCCTCGGCGCGCTGGGTGTAGAGGCCGTACCAACGAAAGCGCGCCCGAAGGTCACCGCCGTCGATGCCGTCGAAGCCCGTGTGGCTGTACGTATCGATGATCCGCTGCTTGACGGTCAGCGGGTTGCTGTCCTTCTTGGACTGTTCGTTGGCGTTGAGCGGCTCGCGGTAGCCGAGCGCCCACTGCCCCTGTCCGCGCACGGCGGCCATACAGATCTCCTGGGGGTGGGGGTGCAGGTGGCCGGGGTCAGCGCGTAGAACTGGCCGCGCTCGAGACGCGCTGCAGGTCGATGTGCCGACGCGACGTCAGGAGGGAACCCATATCGGTCAGGATCCCACAGGGCGCCGGAATGGCACGCGGGCGCGGTGCTGCGTCTGCTCGTTCGGGCACGTGTGTTGCAGCGCCCCCGGTCGCCGGGCTGTTCCCGGGCCTGCCGTCGGGTTGCCGACCTCGCCCCCGGCCGCAGGTCCCGGCAGCCGTGCCTGCCCAGGGCGTCGCCGATGAGCTGTCGGGTGGCTGTCCGAACGTCGCGCACGGCGGGTCGTGAGCTGCATGTCCAGCTTGTTCCGACGAGCTGATCCTCGTGGGGGAATGGCCACGTGAAATATGGACGCCGAGGAGTCGCGGTCCGGTTTCTGGACGTAAGGCTCGCGGCCGTCGGCGGTCCGGAACTGAATCCACAGGTATGTGCTCGTCGAGTACGCCGTGCTCGTACTATCCCCGGCGTGGACGCTGGAGCCGGCTCGTCAGCACGCCCGGCCGGCCCCGAACGCGCCCGCGGCTCGTTGCGCCCGTTCTGGGTGCTGATGGCGTTGCTCAGCACTCTGGGCGCCGTGTCTGGGTGTAGCGGAGCGCCATCCGCCTCGCCGACTCTGTCCCCGCTGCCGACCGCATCCTCGACGCCGACGGGGTCGCCGACCGCGTCGAGTCCGACGACGGCGGCATCGACATCAGTGACCTCGCCGGCCACTGCAGGAAGCGGCGCGCCCCCGCTGGACACCCCGTTCACAAGAGAAGGAGCCGAGTCTTTCGCCCGGTACTGGTTCGCGGAATTCGATCGGGCCTACGCGCAACTCGACCCTTCCATCATCGCGGCCATAAGCACGCCGACATGTGTCAGCTGCCAGGCATATCTTCGTGATCTAAGAGACACCAAGGCCGCGGGGCAGTCTTACCAACAGGGTGAGAGGGCGCTATTGTTTGTTGTTTCTGCCCCCTTCGAAGGAAACTCGACGTCCGTGCTCGTAACGTTCGCAACAAAAGAACTTCTGGTCGTAGACGCATCAGGAGTAGTCATACAACGCTTGCCCGCCGAGCCTAAGGTCGTCGTTGATGTTGACCTCAGTCGGCGTGGCACGTCCTGGGTTGTACGAGAGGTGACCCGGACGTGAGAGCCGCCGAGCGGCTTGTCATATTAATTTGCGCTAGCCTTGTCTTTACCGCCACGCTTGATGTGAGAAGCGCAAGGGCGTGTGAGCCTCCGCCGCTTGGCTGTCGCAGAGATACATGCAGTACGGGTGGCTGTTTGGAACTGCCTCCGACCCCTCCAGGTGGTGGTGGGCCCGGCGGTATTCTCCCTATTGGACTTGATCATGCGCCGCAGACTGTCTATGTCCCGACCTGTCCGGGAAACAACCCCGATGGTGCTGACGCGCTTTGTGGGGCAGCGCTAAGCAACTGCCCCGATCCTGCAGCAACCGCTTTCTGGGTGTTCATCAAGACCTGGGACCCTGTTACCGGGGCCTACGGGATCTGGAATAAGCAACTCGCACCCCGAATAGCTTGCTTCGGACCGGGTGCGGTGGGGGTCAATCCCGTCCTGGCGGCGTTGGCGCAGGTGCGGGCTGAGTGGAAGACCTATGACCTACCGGCGTCGTCGTTCACGGTCCGGCCGGCGTCGGGGACGTTGGTGGGGGCGGTGACGCAGTTCAGCTCCAGCGCCCCGCTGGACACGGACCTGCCACCCAAGACGATCCTGGGTTTCGCTGTCAGGCTGCACATCACGGCGACGCGCTACGTGTGGGACTTCGGGGACGGGGAGCTCGTGGCTCAGGCTGCCGGAAATGGCTCGCCGTCGGCGGTGCACACTTACCGCACAGCTGGCATGCATAACGTGCGTCTGGAGACGTTTTACACCGCAACCTTCAGCGTCGGGGCGGACCCGGCCCGGCTCCCGTTGGCGGGCGTCGCGGACGTACTCGGGCCGAACCTTGCGCTGCAGGCCGGGCAGGCCCGTACCCAGCTGGAGTCCGGTGCCCGCTGAACGAGATGTGCCGAGCAGGACAACACCGAACGTAGGCTCGCGCTCCTGCCGTCCGCCGGGACATCGAGGAGATCACCGTGAGCGCCGCTCAGACCGCTACCCGTGCGGCGTCCGGGGGAGCGACCCTGTGGCTGACGGGGCTGTCGGGCGCCGGCAAGAGCACCGTCGCCGAGGCGCTGGCGGCCCGGCTGTCCGGACCGGTCGAGCTGTTGGACGGGGATGAGGTCCGCGAGTTCTTGTCGAAGGGCCTCGGCTTCTCCCGCGAGGACCGGGACACCAACGTCCTGCGGATCGGCTGGGTGGCGTCAAAGCTCGCCCAGCACGGCGTGCTCGTGCTGGCGGCAGTCATCAGCCCGTACGCCGAGACGCGCGCCGCGGTTCGTGAGCTGCACGAGCAGCACGGGGCGGGTTTCCTGGAGGCGCACATCGCCACGCCGGTCGAGGTGTGCGCTGAGCGCGACGTCAAGGGCCTCTATGCCAAGCAGCGGGCCGGCGAGATGACCGGGCTGACCGGCGTCGACAGCCCGTACGAGGCACCCACCGCACCCGACGTGGTCGTCCCGACGCACCGGCAGACACTCGAGCAGTCTGTCGAGCAGCTGCTGGCCGTCCTTGCTGCGCGCGGCCTGCTCGAGGGCCGCCGGGCCTGATCCCGCGTGGCCTGATCCCGCTCAGCCGTCAGCCAGAATCGGGCGGTCAGCCGGGGCAGGCCTGGGCGGGCGGGGTGGCCACACCGACACCCACGACCGGGCGTCTCCGTTCAGCCGAGAGACACCCTCCGGCAGCGCGCCGGTCACGACCTGCTCCAGGGTGGTGCTCTCCAGCACCCCGCGTACGGCGGCGCGAAGGGCCACCCAGACGTCCTGCAGGTGCGCGGCCGGCCCGGCGTAGCCCAGCTCCTCCGGCCGGTTGCCGTGCACCAGCGCCAGCGGCCCCTCCATCACCCTGATGACGTCGGCAATCGTCACCGCGTACGCAGGGCGGGCGAGGCGATGCCCACCGACCGGGCCGCGCCGGCTGGTGACAATCCCGGCGCGCCGCAGGTCCAGCAGGATCCCGTCGAGGAACGAGCGCGGGATGCCCTGCGCGGTCGCGATCTCCTCGGCCTTCACCGTCGCCTCGCCGTCCTGCCCGGCCAGGTGGCACAGCGCACGCAGGGCGTAGTCGCTCTTGGCGGAGATCTGCACGACAGCAGTCTCACTCTTTCGGGTTCTTGACCACACCTATCGACAAAAGGTTACGATCACCCGGCGACGGACGCTCTGTCCTCGCCCCTGCCGAGCAGCAAGACGCGCGCAGCCACCCGAAACGTCCGCCCGAAGGAGAACACAGCCTGTGAAGCTCGTCCGTACGCTCACGACCGGCGTCGCCCTGGCCGCCCTCGCCATGACCGCAGCCTGCGGCGGCAGTGCCAAGGCCGTGCAGCCGGCGGCGGGGGGCGTCGCAGCCAAGGCCCCGGCCCTACGACTGGGCTACTTCGCCAACGTGACCCACGCCGGGGCCGTGTACGGCGTGGCCAACGGCACCTTCCAGAAGGCCCTGGGCGACACCAAGCTGACCACCTCGGTGTTCAACGCCGGCCCGGCCGCCATCGAGGCGATGGCCGGCGGGGCGATCGACGCCGCGTTCCTCGGCCCCAACCCCGCTATCAACGGCTTCGCCAACAGCGCCGGCAAGCTGCTGCGCGTCGTCGCCGGTACGACGTACGGCGGCGCGGCCCTGGTGGTCAAGCCCACCATCACCGACGTCTCGCAGCTCGCCGGTAAGAAGATCGCGACGCCGCAGCTGGGCAACACGCAGGACGTGGCCGCCAAGGCGTACTTCAAGTCCAAGGATGTCAAGAACGTCACAATCATCAATCAGGACAACGCGATCACGCTGGACCTGCTCAAGCGCGGCGAGATAGACGGCGGCTGGGTGCCGGAGCCCTGGGCCAGCCGGCTGGTGCTCGACGGCGGCGGCAAGCAGCTCGTCGACGAGGCGACCCTGTGGCCGGGCGGCAAGTTCGTCACGACCCAGCTCGTGGTCAGCCAGAAGTACCTGAGCCAGTACCCCGGCAGCGTCGACGACCTGCTCAAGGGCCTGATCGAGGTCACCGACGCGGTGGCGGCCAAGACGCCGGCGGCCGAGAAGGTCGTCAACGCCCAGATCCTCAAAGACACCGGCAAGGCGCTTTCCGACGCCACCCTGACCGCCTCGTTCAAGACCCTCACGCCGAGCCTCGACCCGGTGGCGACCTCGCTGGCCAAGAGCGCCAAGGACGCGCAGGACGTCGGCGTCACCAAGGACAAGGTCAACCTCAAGGGCATCTACGACCTGCACCTGCTCAACGCCCTGCTCAAGGCCGCCGGCAAGCCGGAGGTCTCCGACAACGGTCTCGGCGTCTAGGCGCCCCGGCCCCCCCGCCCACACCCCGAAGGAGACCTCATGGCCCCGCTCAAATCCCTGCGCAAGGCAATTTCCGTCCAACCCGCTGCCGGCGTTGCCGCGGTCTCCATCCAGGGCGTCACCAAGCGCTTCGGACGGGGCCCGCTGATCCTGGACGACGTATCGCTGGACGTGGCGCCCGGCGAGTTCGTCTGCCTGCTGGGTGCCAGTGGCTGCGGCAAGTCGACCCTGCTCAACCTGGCCGCGGGCCTGGACCGTCCGACGAAGGGGGACGTGTCGGTGCTGGGCAACCGGCCGGCGCTGATGTTCCAGGAGCCGGCGCTGTTCCCGTGGCTCACCGCGACGCAGAACATCGAGCTGGCGCTGCGCCTGCGCGGGGTCGGCAAGGCCGAGCGCCGCGCCGAAGCCGGTCGCCTGCTGGAGCTGGTACGCCTGGAGGGCTCGGGGCCCAAACGGCCGCACGAGCTGTCCGGCGGCATGCGCCAGCGCGTGGCGCTGGCCCGGGCGCTCGCCCAGGACAGCCAGGTGCTGCTGATGGACGAGCCCTTCGCGGCGCTGGACGCCATCACCCGCGACATGCTGCACGACGAGTTGACCCGCGTCTGGCAGGAAGTCGGGGTCACCATCGTGTTCGTGACGCACAACGTGCGCGAGGCCGTGCGCCTCGGCCAGCGCGTCGTGCTGCTGTCCTCGCGGCCCGGCCGGGTGGCGCAGGAGTACCTGATCGATATCGGCCAGCCGCGCCGGATTGAGGACCCCGAGGTGGCCGACCTGGCCGGCCGGATCACCGACGACCTGGGCCGCGAGATCCGCAGGCACGCCCACGCCGCGACCGCTCCGCTGGGCACGACGGTGCGGGCGTGACCGCCCCCGTCATCCAGACCTCGCGTGCCGGTGCCGAGCTGAGCGAGGCCCTCGACGCGCTGGAGCTCGGGCCGGTCGAACCGCGTACGCCGTGGTGGCGCCGGATCCTGCAGAGCGGCCTGCCGGCCGTCGCGGGGCTGGCCGTCATTCTGGGGATCTGGGTGCTCGTCGTACAGGTCAAGCACCCCGACACGCTGCCGAGCCCGGGCGAGGTGTTGGCCTCGCTCAGGGACAACTGGCAGCGCGGGCGCATCCAGGAGGCGGTCCTGAAAAGCCTGGAGCGCGGTGGGCTCGGCTTCCTGCTGTCGGTGGCGATCGGCACCCCCATCGGGCTGCTGCTGTCGCGGGTGCATGTCCTGCGCCAGGCGTTCGGGCCGATCATCACCGGGCTGCAGTCGATGCCGTCGGTGGCCTGGGTGCCCGCGGCGATCCTGTGGTTCCACCTGTCGGAGGGGACGATCTACTTCGTCATCCTGATGGGCGCGGTCCCCTCGATCGTCAACGGCACGATCAGCGGCATCGAGCAGGTACCGCCGCTCTACACCCGGGTCGGGCACGTGCTCGGCGCCCGCGGTCTGGCGCTCGCCAGGCACGTGCTGCTGCCCGCGGCGCTACCCGGCTACATCGGCGGGCTCAAGCAGGGCTGGGCGTTCTCGTGGCGCTCGCTGATGGCCGCGGAGATCATCGTGACCACGTCGAGCCTGGGCTTCGGGCTCGGTCAGCTGCTCGACCAGTCGCGCACGCTCTTCGACGTCCCGGGGGTGCTCGGCGGCATCATCGCGATCCTGGTGGTCGGGCTCGCCGTCGACCTGCTGGTGTTCAGCCCGGTCGAGCGGGCCGTGCTGAGGCGCCGCGGCCTGCTGGTCGGCAAGGGCTGACAAACTGAGCCTGTGACGCCCGGCCGCTTCCCCCTGCACCTGGACCTGCGCGACCGCCGGGTCCTCGTCGTCGGCGGGGGACCGGTCGCCCTGCGCCGCGCCACGGCCCTGGCCGAGGCCGGCGGGGTGGTCGTCGTGGTGGCTCCCGAGATCGTCGACGGGATGCCCGGCGAGCTGCTGCACCGGCGGTTCCGGCCGACCGATGTCGGTGGCGCCTGGCTGGTCGTCACGGCCACCGGGGAGATCGACGAGCAGATCGCCCAGGTCTGCCAGGCGTACGGAATCTGGTGCGTACGTGCCGACGACGCCACCCGGTCACCGGCCTGGGTGCCGGCTGTCGCGCGGGTCGACGACGTCGTGGTGTCGCTGACCGCCGGTCGTGACCCGCGCCGGGCGGCCGCCCTGCGGGACGCCGTCGCCCTGGCCCTGGACACCGGGGAGCTCCCGCTGCGCCGCAGCCGCCCGGGGACCGGCAGCGTGGCCCTGGTCGGCGGCGGACCGGGCGACCCCGACCTGCTGACCGTCCGCGGTCGGCGGCTGCTGGCCGGCGCCGACGTCGTCGTACGCGACCGGCTGGCGCCGCAGGTGCCACTGCCCGAAGGCGTACGCGTGGTCGAGGTCGGCAAGGCCGCGCACGGACCTTCATGGAGCCAGCGCGACATCGAGGCGCTGCTGGTGGAGCAGGCCCGCGCGGGGCTGCGCGTCGTACGCCTCAAGGGCGGCGACGTCCACGTGTTCGCGCGTGGCATCGAGGAGGTCGCGGCCTGCGTCGAGGCCGGCGTCGCGGTCGAGGTCGTCCCCGGTGTGAGCTCGGCGCTCGCGGTCCCGGCGCTCGCCGGCATCCCGGTCACCGCCCGCGGCGTCGCCCAGTCCGTCGCGGTCGTCAGCGCGCACCTGCCGCCCGGCGACCCCGGCTCGACCGTCGACTGGGACGCCCTCGCCCGGCTCGGCGGCACGCTGGTGCTGCTGATGGCCGTCGAACGCCTCGGCGGCGTCTGCGCGGCCCTCGTCGCGGGCGGCCGGTCCGCGGACACGCCCGTCGCCGTCGTACGCGATGGCACGCTGGCCAGTCAGGAGGTCGTCATCACCACCCTGGCCTCGGCGGCCGTCGACGCCGCGCACCTCACCGCCCCGGCGGTCGTGGTTGTCGGCGAGGTCGTCGCGGCCCGGGTGCAGCCGTGAGCACGCTGCTCGGTGTGGCTCACGGTTCGCGCGACCCTGGCTCGCAGGACGTCGTACGCGGGCTGCTCGCTGCTGCCGCGGCGCAGCGGCCGGGGCTGCGCACCGAGGCGGCGTACGTCGACAACGCCGCTCCCTCGATTCGGGTCGCGCTGCGGCAGTTGGTCCAGGCGGGAGAGCGCGACATCACCGTCGTGCCACTGCTGCTCGGTGCCGCCTCGCACTCCAAGACCGACGTGGCCGGCTCCGTGCAGGCCGGCCGGCTGGATCACCCCGGTGTTGTCCTGCGCTACGGCCGGCCACTCGGGCCGCACCCGGTCGTCGTCGACGTGCTGGCGAGGCGACTGGCCGAGGCAGGCGTCATCGATGAGCCGGTGGTGCTGGTGGCGGGCGGCTCGCTCGACCCCGACGCCAATGCCGGTGTCGCCGCCACCGCCCGACTGCTCTGGGAGGGACGGGCGTTCCCCTCGGTCGACATCGCCTTTGTCTCGACCACCGGCCCGACCGTGCCACAGGCGCTCCAACGCCTCCGGGCCGGCGGGTCGCGGCGGGTGGCGCTGGCGAGATACTTCCTCGGCCCGGGCTACCTGCCGCGCCTCGTCGCGACGCAGGCCGCTGCGGTCGACGGCCTCGAGATCGTCGTCTCCGAGCCGCTCGGGGTGTCGGCCGCCCTGGCCGGGCTGCTGCTCGGCCGTTACGACGAGGCCGGCGCCGGCGACATCCGGATGAACTGCGACGCCTGCCTTTACCGTACGCCGTACGCCGGGCTGGGCGGCGCAGTCGGTGCCCCGCAGGCCCCGCACGCCCACCCCGACGACTGAGCGGATCGCCGGGG